>QMCE01001233.1_pt1 | contig 13981 bp, 11 predicted proteins | sample 1821851 | NCBI WGS metagenome assembly QMCE01 (sample SAMN09453174, study PRJNA476694) | Termite gut metagenome, whole genome shotgun sequencing project. | isolation source: worker | host: Odontotermes sp. | place: South Africa:Pretoria | collected 2016-01-28 | reverse complement strand
CGGCCCATTCTGCTCAGCCACCGCAAATACAACCAGCATCTTTCGCCCGGCGCGCTTCTGCTGGAATTCGGTTCCAACGCAAACACTTTGGAGGAAGCCGCCTACGCCGCACAGCTGGCGGGGGAAGCACTGGCCGCACTGATTCGTGATTGATACTGTTCCGCATTAAAAATGCGTGTATTCTCTTTTTCCATCTCCCGCGAAAAGAGAAATAAAACAGAAGGATGTGTGACATATCGTGCGCAAGGAATCCACCCGCCTTTTTGTGGGCGCGTTTCTGGTCACCTGTGTATTGCTGGGCGGTGTTGCGGGCTTTCTGCTGGTGGAGCTTTCCACCGACCGCTACATGCCCGGCCGGTTCGCGCCGCTTTTCCTCATCGAACGGCTGGATAGCGACGGCGCCGAACTGGTATGGATGGGCGAGCGTTATCTTCTTCACGCCGCCTCCGCCGGCGAGGCGCAGGAACTCATCTGGCAGTGGCGCGGCATGCTGCCCGCGCCGCTGCGGTTGGCCGGCGGCCTTGCGGTAAAACTCATGGAGGCGTACGATAGTATGTAATACCACTCTTCGATCAAACTTCGCCTATCACTTATGTTTGCGCTTTTGCGCCGGGTCGGCGCAGATAAGCGGGCCGGGGTGGGTATTGGCCCTGCCAATGCCCGCCCCGGCCCAAGTTTTATCGCGCCGACCCGGCGCAAAGGTGCCCGTCTTTTAATTGCAGAGCAGTATGAATCGGTATAACAAGGCGCATCACAAGCTAACGCGGGAATGTTTTTCAAAAAGCCCGTAAAGGCGCTCTTTACAGCATCCGCCGGCTTTACACCGGCGGATATTTATCGCGAAGACACCGCACGGCACACCACAGCAGACACATCGCCGAAATACCCGCGCCGACGGCAAAGCCGGGAGGCAGATAGCGCATGGTGACCGTGTGCGTACCGGCGGGGAGGTCTACGGCAAGAAAGCATCCCAGCAGTTTTTTCAGGGGAACGCGTCTGCCGCCCACCTCCACGCGCCAGCCCTCGTCGTAGGGCAGCGTCGTGGCCAGAACACCGTCACGCGGAGCGGTGATATAGCCGTCTACGGCGGTATCGTCAAAACGGGTGAAGGTCATACCGCGGCTTCGCGCCAGCATCGCCGCACGGCGCGCTCCGGCTACATCGAGCCCGTAGAACAGCATTTGGCCGATGCTCACGCGGTCGGCGTCGACCCGCAGCTTTATCTGCGGGCTCGTGCCGTCGCCCAGCCCCAGCACGGTATTGTGACGGTACGAAAGCTCTCTGCCCAAACTCTTGCCGCCGCGCAGCGCCTCCGCCTCGACAAACCGGCGCTCGTGTACCGGAAAAAAGGCGAAGGTCTCGCGCGTCTCCGGATTACCCGCCGTAAGCGTGAGTACGCCCGTCAGATCTCGCAGCGGGCGGTAGTAGGCATGGATACCGGGCTCGGCATTGCTGCGCACCAGGTTTTGCAGCCTCTCTTCGCGCAACGGCAGCGCCCGAAAAGGACGCGGCGCGCCCTCGCCCAGCGCGGCGGCGACCCAGTCGTTTTGCAGGCGGAAGGGGTCGGCGGCAACGGCCCGATAGCCATTTTCGCTGCCGCCGGCGATATCCAGTACCGTGCGCTCGGCAAACCAGGCAAGCGGAAAGGCACACAGGTTTTCGTAGAGGTTCACCGCGCCCGGCGTCTCCTCCCCCACCGGGCGGTAGCCGGCGCCGGGATACGCCGATGCCAGCACGTAACGGATACCCAACAGCCCGTTGGTAAGCGGTGTGTTGAGAGCAAACCGCAGCTCGTTGATGGTGCCGGTATTGTAGCCCAGTGCGCGCAGTTGCCGGTTAAGGGTCTGGTCGGTGGTGGTGGAGTAGTGCGAGATGCCCCGATAGCCAAGCGCCATGCCGCCGTTGGCGTTGCGCGGCTGCGCCGTCTCGGCCCGCCAGATACCGCCGTCTTCCCGCTCCAGCCGCTCGACGGCGGGCAGCACACGCTCGCGGTAGGCGTAGTAGCCCGCACGGTCGCGGTAGCCAAACTCGGCGTCGATGCCCCGCAGCTGCGCCACCGACGAAAAAAGCGTTTCACCGCACAGCAGCAAAAGCCCCGCCGCCGCCACCAGGCCCTTTGCTCCGGCAGAGCCGGATAAAAGGCGCATGATCAGAATACATCCGTGGCACAGAACAAGCAGTGCGGCCAGCACGGCGTCCTCCCGCCGCACAAAAGGCAGCCTCGACACCGAAAGCTCAAACAGCAAAAGAAAGCACAGCCCCATGCCGGCGGCGACGCGGCGCGGCGTGAGTCCTTCGCGCCGCGCAAGGCCGCGCAGACCCAAATGGAGCACCAAAAAACCGGCGGCGAAAGAGTAGCGCGCCGGGAACCATGTCGGCTCTTCGAACGCGTGCCACGCCAAATCGGCCGCGCCCCATGAAAGCGAAAGCGCCATCACACCGGCAAACAGGCCATAAACACGCCGTTCCCGCGCCGGCACCGCTTTGTTGAGAAAAAAAAGGACCGCCGCCAGCACCGCCGCCGTCGTGACAAAAAGGTTGGGCATGGCGCTGTCGGTAAGGGAATCGTACACGCCCGGCAGCAGCTTGGCCGACAGCCTCACCAGCGGATAAAAGCTCATCAGTCCCGCGGAGGGCGCACGGAAGAGGGTTTCCTGCCCGGCGCGCAAATGCAAAAGGGCGGGCAGCAGCAGAACGGCGCAGCAGCCCGCCGCCAACCCCGCGCAGCCCAGCAAACGCAGCAGCCCCCGCCCGTAAAGCCGCAGCGACCCCTTGGCCGCGCGCCCGGCAAAGAAGCGGAAGGTGTAATACAAAAAGGCGAACAAGCCCGCCATATACCCGATGTAGTAGCTGCTCCAAAACAAGAGCGCAAGGCTTGCCGTAAGCGGCGCGCGGCCCGTCGCAGGCAAACGGCCGCCTCCCTCCCGCCGGAAAGCGCGGGGCGGCTGCGAAGCGCCCTCCACCAAACGCTCAACGCCGACCAGTACCAGCGGCAACAGCGCAACGCCGTCCAGCCACATGATATTGGAGGAATAGGCGACATTGTACCCCATCAAAGCATACGCCACCGCCCCGCCGAGGCCGACGCTGTCGCGCCGCCCGAAGACACGGCTCGCATAAAAAGAGAATGCGAACCCGCACAGCCCGATTTTGAGAACCGTGAGCGCAAGCACCGCCTCGGTGATATGCTCCGGCGGCGTGACGGCAAAGAGGAGATTGAGGGGGCTGGCCGCGTAAAAGGCGATCAGCCCCGTCATATTCAGCCCCATACCCATATATTGCGAGCGCAGCAGGCTTCCCCCGCCGCGCAGGCTCTCACCCAGCCGCGTGAAGTAATCGATGTATTCGCTGTCCATATCCACTGTCAGCATCGTTTTTTCGCCGAAGGGATATACCCCCAGCCGCGCCACAGCGCAAAGAAATATCCCCGCCGGTATTACAAAGGCCGCTAAATGGATGAGTTGTTTCTTTCGTAATGTATGCAGTGCAATATCCTCCATCTGGTTACTTATCAGCAATAAATTAGTATCTCCGCTTACGCATGCATTCATCCTTGCAATAAAAAGATTATTCGATCGAATCAAGGTTGTTTATCATAGATATTGTCACATTATGGAACAACTAATCTATTGCACTGTTTTCTATTTAACAGCCGCCGCCACATACAATACAACAGGGAGGCGATTATATGCAAGAGCTGTTCGTCGAATTGATCGGGCGGTTTGGGTATCTGGCGGTGACGGTGCTCATCGCCGTCGAAAACCTGTTTCCGCCTATCCCGTCCGAACTGATACTCACCTTCGCCGGCTTCATGACCACCAAAACCGGCATGACGGTATTCGGCGCGGCTTTCTTCGCCACAATAGGCTCGGTGGCGGGGGCGGCGGCTCTCTACCGGCTGGGCGGGTTGCTGGCCCGTCTGGGCGGCGCAAGCCTTGCCTCGCGCCGCTGGAGCCGCTGGGTTCTTATCGATTCCGGGGGGCTCGCGCGCGCCGGAAGCTGGTTTGCGCGCCACGGCGCGCATGCGGTGTTTTTCTGCCGGATGCTGCCCATTGTACGCAGCCTCATCTCACTGCCCGCCGGCATGTCCGCTATGCCGATGGGCCGTTTCTTCGCCCTCACCGGCGCGGGCGCGTTTTTGTGGAACCTCTGCCTGTGCTCGCTGGGCGCGTTATTGGGCAACTCCTGGCAGCAGGGGCTGCTTCTGTTTGAGCGATACGCCCATTGGGCGCTGGTGTGCGCGGCGGTGGCGGCGTACCTGTTTTGGCTGCTGCGTCGCCGCCGGCAGCGGCGGTGATATCTTGGGGCAGACAGCTTTGCCGCCCCCGCGTATTTTGTTCTTGAAAATCCCCGCGGCTTGCTATACTATAATAGCAGTGGTATCTCGGGCATTTCTTTCCCAGGTAAGCACTGAATAATCGTGTTTTCCCTCCTTCGGCGGGGAAAACACGGCATAGCACCGTTGCTTGCGCGACGGCGGTAAGATTAAGAGAATTCTAAGGAGGCCGGGCCGGTTGCGTTACTGTACACATTGCGGCAATCCCCTCAAGGGAACGGAGCGCTTTTGCGTTACCTGCGGCGCGCCGGTAAAACCGGCGCCACAGCCTGTCGCTTCGCCGGGGCCGGCAACGCCCCATCCCGGCGCATCCGATGCCGTTCCGCAAGGCAATCATTTCCAAGATAATATCCAAATTCAATATTCACATTCCGGAACCGATATACCATCTGATAATACTGTGTCGTTCAGAGATAACACAATACCTTACATACCGCCACAAATAAGAGAAACAGAAGTGTTTGATCTGCCCCGATCTACACTTGACGGAATTTCTGCAACATATCAAGACCCTCCCCTTGCGCAGGCGCCGGCCGGCAACGGGCAGAGCCGTCCGGCGGTCGCTCCGGAGGCGACCGCATCTCAGCGGGAGCAGAGCAGCGCCTTTTCTCCGCGGCAGAAATCCGCGCCCGCACCGGATAGCATGCCGCCGCCGCAGGGCGGGTTCCCCTTTCCGCAACCGGCCGCACCGCCCCCGGGTCGAGGCGGCGGGTACCCACCGCAACAGCCGGCGACGGGCTATCCGGCGGCAGGCGAACCGCCCCTCCCCCGCTCCGCCCCGGCGCAGCCACAGACACCAAAACGCAGGCTTTTGCCGTTGCCTCTCATTCTTGCCGCGCTTCTCGCAGCGGCGGGGGTCGGCTTCTATTTCTACGGCTCCCGCCTGGCCGGCGACCCACAGACAGATATCGCCGCCCTTGTCGGCGCCATCCGTACCGGGGACGCCGCCGGCGTTACCGCGCTGACCTGCGTCCCAACGCCCATTGTGCTGGGCGATACCGGCCTTGCCCCTCTCTTACGGTTGGGCGAACGGGAGTACGAAGAGCATCTGGACGCCCTTTCGGCCTCTCTGCTTGGCCAACTGGCCGGCGCGCCGCCTGCCAAGGGCTGCGAGGCTTTCATCCTTGAGAGCGAAAAGACATTGCTTTTCTTCACAAAATATCATATCGTCATGAAGCCCGTTGCATTACAGCTCACCAATATCACATCGGGCAGCGTCCCCTATGTGAGCGGAAATGCGACCGGGCGGGTTTCCGCGCAGCCCTTGCACGTCACCGGCCTGCTGCCCGGCGTTTACGATACCGGCGCGCGCTGGCAGCATTATGATATGGATCTTTCGTCGGAGCGGGCCGTCGTTTGCCTTGGTGACGCCGAAGCCGACGTTTCCATCCCCGCTATCCGCGAGGTAGCCATGCCTTGCGGCGAGCTGCCGCTAACGCTTTCGATCAACGGCATCGACACCGGCATTACAGCAACGGACGGCGTGCTGCGGTTTGCCGCTGCCAGAGGAATGACATTGCGCTTCGCGATGCCGGACGAATCGTTGTTTTTCGAATGGCCGCTGACCGACCCCGCCGAACTGAATGACTTCGACCTTGTCGAGCTTTTCGCCGGAGCCTCCTCCCATACCGGTGAAAGCGGCGCGCACGGCACGGATGATGCGGTGGACAACCGCCTCGCTCTCTATCCCTTCGCCGAAAGCATGACCGGCTATTTTCGCTCCTATCTCGAAGCCATCAACGCGCAGGATGCGAGTTTTCTCAGCCTTTGCACCGAAGGGCAGCGGGAGCGCGCCGCCGAACGCGTCACAAACCCGCTCAACGCCGAAAATGTCTTTTATTTTTCCGGCGTCGCCATCGATCTTGATACGCTGGAATATGCCACCCGCCCCGACGGGACATATTTCGCGCGCATGCTTGTCAACCTGCGCTACCGTTATGTGGCACGCAGTGATCTCGATCTCAACGTGTCCTATTTCGAGTGGGAAGAGGGCGGCAACCACCAGTGGTGCGAAATGACCGAAACCCCACAGGGCGAATGGCTGTGCGATTTCACCGAGATAACCGACCGCGAGACTCTCTCGGGCAATCTCGCGGTATTTCCGTAACGCCGCTCCTGCCGACGCGGCGGGGCGTATAAATCTTTTGTAAAAATTGCAAATTCCACTGGCGCTTTCGCGAAAAATGTTGTATGATAGTCTTGTGACAGCTTGCGCTGCCATAACGACGGAACAACCACGCGCTACAGACGCTCTTGCCGATTGCTCTGCTCCTTTCTATTTTCCAGCAACTGCATGGGGGGGTACAGCCATGGATCTTCTGATTATCCCGGTACCGTTTTTCAATAAGGAGATGGCGGTGGAAGCCTATTACTTCCGCTACCATGAGGGCAACGGGCTGATGAAGGCCAATCTCGCCACCAACGAATTCGACGGTATCATGCTTTCCCCCCTGCTCTCCACCCTCAATCTTGTCGGAACCGCAGCGTTTACGATGGGCAAGCCTATCTTTGTGCCCATCAACCGCCTGATGCTGCTGGTGGGCCTCGAGGCGCAGTGCAAGGAGCCGCCCGAATCGGTGGTATTTGTGCTGGAGGGAGACGTCACGCCCGAGGAGCCGTATCTCTCGGCTATCTCAAGACTGCGGGATCTGGGATTCCGTTTTGCGCTGCAAAACATCGACCGCATCGACCATTACGCGGCCGTGGCCGCCATGTGCGACTATATCTTCTTCAATCACGAAAAAATGCGCCTGCCCCACCAGCAGCTGATGTATGCTTTGTGCCAGCGCGATTACAAGCATCTGCAAATCGTTATGACCGCCATCGAAACAGGCGACCAGTACCAGGCGCTTATCGCCCTCGACCCGCCGCCGCGCCTGTATGAGGGCAACTTCTACCGCGTGCCCGTCACCAGAGGAGATCACAAGGTTACGCCGCTCAAAATGAACCTCATCAAGCTGCTGAACCTCGTGCGGGACGAAAATTTTGAGTTTTCGTCGGTGGCAGCCATTGTCCAGCGGGATACAGCCCTCACCGTCAGCCTCATGCGGCTCATAAATTCCCCTTTTCTCGGCTTGCGCCAAAAGGTGAACAGCGTCAGCCACGCCGTGACGATACTCGGGCAGGTAGAGACACGCAAATGGGTGACCACCGCTGTCTCCAAGCTGCTGGGGGCCGACCGCCCCGACGAGCTCACGCGCCTTTCGCTTGTGCGGGCCAAATTCTGCGATAATCTATCCGGCAAGTTCGGTCTGCAGGCACACGCGCCCAGCCTGTTTCTCATGGGCCTCTTCTCTGTACTCGATTCCATCCTTGAACTGCCGATGGAGGAAGCGCTGAAAATGGTACAGGTATCCGACCAGATCCGCGACGCTTACCTTGCGGGCACCGGCGATTTCGGCATGGTGCTGAGCTTCCTCTACCGCTACGAGGCCGCCGATTGGAAGAGCGTTTCGCGCACCCTCATCGTTTATGACCTCACCCCCGAGGATATTTACGACGCCTACCTCGGCGCGCTCGGCTGGTATAAAGCGCTGATCTCCGGCGAGGATGTGCAATAACTATGATTGTTCCCCCGCCTGCGGCGGGGGAAGCGCTTATCAACACGCCCTAACAAAAAAACCGCCTTTGGCGGTTTTTTTATTGTTATGCCCTCTTCCCTCTTTCCAGCCGCACCAGCGCTTCTACGGTGCTGTATGGCACCGATATCTGCCCCATGCCGCCCAGCTCGACGGTGAGCATCTCAAAGCTTATGTTGCCGCGCAGCCATACGGTGGCGCTCCCGCTATGCAGGTGGCCGTCGTCGGCCTCGAGCGTCACCGAGAGTTCGTACTCGCCCGGCTCGTCGCGCATTTTGCGCCGCAGCTCGCCGGCCAGCTTTTCGGCCGGCCGGTAGGGGAACACCACGCGGTAGGCTCCGCGGCAATCCGCCGTCAGCCGCTCGTGCAGCCCGTAACCGTCCAACGCAATGCTCACCTCGCAGGGCTGCGGCTTTTTGCCGTGGGCGCTAAAATAGCCCTTCACCGTGGTCATGGCTCTCTCCCCGCCGTGTCGGCACGCGATTTCTCTTTTTCCTTCTCGGCCTTCTCAGCCTTTTTGGAAGGATTTGGGATGCAAAATTCAAACTCGGTATATTCCCCCTCGGCGCTGCGCACAAATATTTCGCCCTTGTGATAGTTAATGATCGATCTCACGATATGCAACCCCAGCCCGACGCCGTTTTTGTTGAGGGAACGGCTGCGGTCGGATTTGTAAAAACGCTCGAAGAGCAGTGGCACTTCGCTGCGCTCCAGACCCGCGCCGGTATTGCGGATAGCCACATAGGTGCGCTGGGCGTCGCTCTGGTAGTGGATGGCGATAACGCCCTCCTCGTTGGTAAACTTGACGGCGTTTTCGATCAGATTGTATATCACCTGATGCATGAGATCCTTATCGGCCCATACCATGATCTTATCGGCCTCCAGCCCCTCGATGCGCAGATGTTTGCCGTCGATGGCCGGTTCGAAGTTGAAGACGGTCTGGCGAATTATTTCGCTGATATCGAACAGTGTGGGGTTCATCTGCAGTTCGCCTGTCTCGATACGGGCGGTGTCGAGCATTGAGCGCACGAGCCGCGAGAGCCGCTTGACCTCGTCGGAAACGATCAGTAGGTACTGGTCGCGCTTCTCTTCAGGGACCGTGCCGTCCAGAATGCCGTCGACAAAGCCGCCGATGGTGGTCATGGGTGTTTTGAGCTCGTGAGAAACATTGGCCACAAACGAGCGGCGTGTCGTCTCGGTGGCGGCCAGACTCGACGCCATGTTGTTGAAAGCCATGGCCAGCTGCCCCAGCTCATCGAACCCGCTCACCTGAACGCGCTTTGAAAAATCCCCCTGCGAAAAGCTCTGTGTGGCCAGCAGCATTTCCTTGAGAGGCCGCACAAGATTGGAGGTAAGAAAGTAAATGAGCACAAAAGCGATGAAGAGTACCACCGCCGCGCTCACCAAAAACATGCGGCCGATTTCATCCTGATAACGGCTGAGGCTCTCGGCGCCCGAGGCCAGAAAAAGCGCGCCCACCGGCTGTTCGAACCCCATCACCGGCACACCCACAACGTAATGCGGCTCGTTGAAAAAGCCGTCGAGGCTGCCGGTGCCTGCGTAGCGGCCCGCCACCGCCGCCGCCACAACGCCCTCCGGCAACGAGCTGCCGGTGCCCAGACCCGCCTCCTCCACACCTTCGCCGGCACTGTAGAGGATCTCGCCCGCCGTGTTGCATAAAAAAATCTTGGCGTTGGCCGACGACGAAAACACCGAGTAGATGACCGATACCACCTCGATATCGATGAGGCCCAAGCCGTTCGATTCGTAATCGCGCGACGTAAAGGCGGCGACATACTGGGCGTTGCGCTCCAGCAGACCGTACTGATCGTTCTGGAAATATTGCGACGCAAACACAAGCAACACCGCCCCAAGCACGGTAATGCTCAGGACGATGCACAGCGCGAATATAGAAAAATACTTGCGAAACAGGCTGCTGCTTTTCACACGCTATTCCTTTACCTCAAATTTGTACCCCACACCCCACACCGTTTTGAGAGTCCATCTGTCGGAAACGCCCTCGAGCTTTTCGCGCAGGCGCTTGATGTGTACGTCCACGGTGCGGCTGTCGCCGTAATACTCAAACCCCCATACCTCGTCCAGCAGCTGGTCGCGGGTGTAAACGCGGTTGGGGTTAGAGGCCAGATGGAAGAGCAGTTCCAGCTCTTTGGGCGGCGTATCCACCACCTTGCCATCCACCTTGAGCTCGTACTTGGTCATGTTGACCACCAGCTTGGGGTAGCTCACCTCTTTGGAATCGGGCAGCTCGCCAACCTTGCCGGCGCGGCGCAGCACCGCCTTGATGCGCGCCACGATCTCTTTCGTTTCAAAGGGCTTGACGACGTAATCGTCGGCGCCCAGCTCAAGGCCCAAAACCTTATCGAAGGTCTCGCCCTTGGCGGTGAGCATGATGATCGGCACGTTGGACTTTTTACGGATCTCGCGCAGCACCTGCCAGCCGTCCAGCTTGGGCATCATGATATCCAGCAGGACGATATCGGGGCTTTCGGGCGTAAAGCGCGCGAGCGCCTCCTCGCCATCGGCGGCGATAACGACGCCGTATCCCTCTTTTTCGAGATAAAGCCGCAGCAGCTCGGCAATGTTGTTATCGTCGTCGGCAACAAGTATCTTCCCTTTATCCATAAGTAGCCATCCTCTCCGTTATACTCTCGGCGCCCGCGCCGGTACCGTGTGGTCGCAACCATTCGGGCAACGGCGCTATACCGTTTTTTATTCGCCTTTGGCGGATAAAAACTATGAGCCGGTGCTTCTCTATCCATTATAACCGATTTGGTCGCGTTTTGATGAATTTTTCTAAAATTTTTCGTTCCGGGTTGGAAAAAATGGGCGGGCAATATCTTACCGGCGCGTTGCTGCGTCGCCAAACCGGTTGCGCTATCCAAAGAAATGGGATATACTTATGGGTATCTATCACTCGAAAGGCGCCTAAACCCTATGAAGCTAGGCATGGTCGGTTTGCCCAATGTGGGCAAGAGCACGCTGTTCAACGCCCTCACCAACGCCGGCGCGGCCAGCGCCAATTATCCCTTTTGCACCATAGAGCCCAACGTGGGCATCGTTTCGGTTCCCGACGCGCGGCTTACGGCGCTGGCGGAGCTCTACTCTCCCGAAAAGCTCACCCCCGCCGTCCTCGAATTTGTCGATATCGCGGGGCTGGTGCGCGGCGCGGCGCAGGGAGAGGGGCTGGGCAATAAATTCCTCAGCAATATCCGCGAGGTGGACGCGCTGGTGCATGTCGTGCGCTGCTTTGAGGACGGCGAGGTCGTGCACGTAGACGGCGATATCGGCCCGGCGCGCGATATCGAGACCATAAACCTCGAGCTTGTCTTTGCCGATATCGACATCGTCGAGCGCCGGCGCGACCGTGTTCAGAAGGCTGCCAAAGGCGACCGGAAGCTGCTGCCCGAGGCAGATTTTCTCGCGCGCCTGAAGGCGCATCTCGAGGAGGGGCAAACAGCCCGTTCCTTTCCCGCCGCTACCGGCGCCGAGCGCGAAGTTTTGCGCGATATGCCGTTGCTTTCGGCCAAGCCGGTCATCTACGCGGCCAACCTCGGCGAAAAAGACTTCTCGCAGCCGCCGGACAGTCATCCCCTCTACCGGCAGGTGGCCGATATCGCCGCGCGCGAGGGGGCGCAGGTGCTGCCCGTCTGCGCGCGGCTGGAGGAAGAGATCGCCGGTCTTATGCCCGACGAAAAAGCCCTTTTTCTCGCCGATCTGGGTCTCGAGCGCTCGGGGCTGGACCGGATGATACAAAGCGGCTACGCGTTGCTGGGGCTTATCTCCTTCCTTACGGCCGGCAAACCCGAGGTGCGCGCTTGGACTATTACAAAAGGCACAAAGGCCCCGCAGGCCGCCGGTAAGATCCACACCGATTTCGAGCGCGGCTTTATCCGCGCCGAAGTTGTCTCTTTCGACGATTTGATCGCCTGCGGCTCACTGCCCGCCGCCAGAGAAAAGGGCCTCGCCCGCCTCGAGGGCAAGGATTATGTCATGCGCGACGGCGACGTGGTGCTGTTCCGGTTCAATGTTTGAGGCCGGACAGTAAAAGCGCTGCTTGCGACCGATAACAAATTGATTGTATTCCCCCATGAGGAGGCTTTGCCGCAATGAAGCCGCTTATCCGGCAGGTGCAGTGGGCGCTGGCCCTTATTGTGTTGCGCGTGCTTTGGTTTTTTGCCGGGCATCTGGTCATGGCGCTGGGGCTGCGCCTGACCACCGGATGGCGCGTCAACTGCAAAAACGCGCACGGCGTCGCCATTATCGGCGGCGCAAAGGGGCCGAAGGCCGTATTTGTGGAAAAGCAGTAGACAGGAAATCTCAGACACGCGGATGCCACTTTGCCCCCGTTATTCTGAGTGAGGCAAAGGATCTTTTCGTTTTCACGTTGTTTGATAACTATTCTGTTGCCCAATGTACCATCAGCGTAACAGCCAGCAGGTCGGCGCAGCCGCCGGGACTGATATTTTGCGCGACGAACCGTCTATCCAGCTCTTTGGCGGCTTTGAGCAGCGCGGCGGGGTCTTCGCCGTTTTCGCGCAGGAGGCGCGCCGCTTCTTCCTGCGCGCGGCGCAGCACGGCAAAACCGGCGCGTCCGGCAATGTTGGTATCGTCCACACGGGCGATGAGGTGAAGCAGCGCGATAGCGCCCGCATCGTTGACAGAACAGCCGCGCGCGCGATATTCTCGCAGAACAGGCAGCCCCACGCCGCGTACATGGGGAAACCCCGCCGCCGCTTCGCCGCGCGCCCCTGTCAGACGGTGGCGGGCAAACGCCGCCTCACCGTAGGTTTTGCCGCCGGATGCGCTCTCCGGCGCGGCGGCAAAGCTTTCTCCTGGGCTGCCGCCGGTCTCAAGTTCCCTCTCTATCCCGCCGGCCGTCTGGGCGCAGGCCGCGAAAACGGTATCGGCAGTAACAGTCTTGCCGCCGCTGTACAGGCGGCCCAGCGCCACACAGACCACGCCCAGCGAAAAGAGCAATCCCTTATGCGTATTGACGCCGTTTGTGGCGGCGAGCATGGCATCTTCGGCCCAACGCCCGATCGCCCTGTAGCCGGAAAGCAGCCCGCCGGCATCCTCCGCCCCGATCGCCGCCAGCGTGATATCACGAAAATATGGGATGAGAGCGCAGCCGCTGTCGAGAAAGGTTAAGAAGCTCATATCGCGGTGCGCGCCGTTGCCGGCACGGTCGACCAACCCGGGCTTAGGCGTTACGCTTACCTCGTATAAAAGCGCCCGTACCGCCGTCCGGCACACATCGTCGGCAAACCGGCGGGCGAAATAATCGTCTATCATCCGGGCCGCGCGCAGTGCCAGCTCTTCGGGCGGATGCGCGCGGGCGCGGACGCATTCCCACACCGGCCCGCCGCAGACAATGCAGCCCCGCTGTCCGCGCTCCGGCGACCCACCGCCGGAGCGCTCGCCTTGTTCGTTCAATACATCGATATCGAAGAGCCGTCCCAGCGGATGAAACTCCTCAATATCTGTCACGACGCGCTTCACCGCCGTCGCACCGGCATCGACACAAGTAAACCCCTCACAGCCGGTGACCGCCTCCGCCTGTTCCTTGTGCGTCACCGGAATGCGGTGGCGCTCCAGCTCGCGGGCGATGGCGCGCGCCCCCTCGTCAAACGCGCGTTTGGCCAACGGATAGCATTTGTACGCGCCGGGCAGATTGAGCGTAAAGCTCACCAGCACTCCCCCATGCGCCCGCAAAAGGCTTTTTTGCTTTTGGGCACGCGCCTCGCGGCAGGCAAGAACCTGCTCCGGTGTCGCCGGGCAGGCGCTTGCAAAGGGATCGCGCCCTGTCATTCATACCACCTCACGCTTTTCTGCGGTACCCACACTTGCTGCAATCTTCCGGGCAACGGTATTATAGTCGATCAGCTTGAAAGCAAACAGGCAGGGAACGGTCTGGAAGTTGATTGGCTATATATTGTTGCCACATTTTTCGGCGGCAGTATAATACTACTCTTCGATTAGAGTTCGCCTATCGCTTATGTTTGCGCTTTTGCGCCGGGTCGGCGCGATAAAACTTGGGCGGGGGCGG
>QMCE01001232.1_pt1 | contig 13988 bp, 11 predicted proteins | sample 1821851 | NCBI WGS metagenome assembly QMCE01 (sample SAMN09453174, study PRJNA476694) | Termite gut metagenome, whole genome shotgun sequencing project. | isolation source: worker | host: Odontotermes sp. | place: South Africa:Pretoria | collected 2016-01-28 | reverse complement strand
CTTTTTCTGATCTTCATCTAACTGCACGTCCGAAATATCGAGATAATCGTTAGGCCCGTTACCTCGCCGCCCGATAGTTCTTATAAAACGCCCGTCCCTACTCCAAAGCCGGACCCTGCCACCTCTGGTAAGAATATAATCTCTTCCGAGATACAATTTGAACCTCTCCGGCAAAAGTGAATTTTGCGTGGCTTCGAGCTCAACTATCTTGACAATCTCGGCCTTCCCTTGCAGATCTTTGACCTTTGCCGACCCGACGTCGATCGACGCCACCGGAACATCCAACACCGGTTCTTTCTCGCGACAGCCGAAACCTAAAAGAAGGCACAGTCCCAATATCAATACATTTCTCATCGTCACACTATATCATTCCAATCGGACAACTTACATAATTGCACTCACTTCCTGTTGCTCCAAAAACACAGCATTTATATTCTATGTTTCTTGTGGTTCTTGTGAAGCTCGCTGGAGATTCCATAGTGGCTACACCATTAAAATGCCATTTGCCCGCCCCCCCATTTGCTCCAATTTCGAAAGACCAACCGGGTTCTGTTGTTTTGAATATCTCTTGTGTCTCCTTTACATCGACGACCGATCCTTTCAGACACCCTGAATTCACAGGCCAGTCACAAACTTCAAGCATTTTATTGAAGAGCAACCCCACAGGGCAGAACATCAAAATGGGGATTCCCATGCTACAGGAGAAGAAAGTGCTGCAATCCGCGGGGTTGGGTAGAAGAACCGTGTGATCGAGCGGATCTACTTGTGGGCACTGTTGCTGCGGCTCGGCTGCCGACGCTTTCCACACAATTGCCGCTGCTGCCACCATCGGCAGAACAATCAGCCACGAATACCTCAAAAACTTTTTCATAACTTTATAAATTTTAATTAGTTAATAAATACACCCCGCACCGCGCGGGATGCCCTCGATTGAAAATATAATAAATATATTTACCAAAAACGAATACCGCAATAAGACGTAAAAACACCAAGTACTTTGCGGTGCAGGCCGCTAATCTTTCAATGTGTACACTACCAGCATAGGATTGCTCGACTCGTCCATCCGGCTCAATGCATCGCGCATATCGGCAGAAACCTCTTCACCATCACCAATATAAATCTTGAGAAACATGGCCTGATGAACAGGCACCAGACTGACAAGGGTATTCCCGTCGGAGGCCGAGAACGGGAAAACGGGAGATTTGAGTTGTTCAATCGCGGATGGATACAAGAAGTACTCCCCTTTTGCGGCATTCTTGTCCATAACATACAATCCCGGGTAAGCACCCTTGGCCATATAGTGCAAAAAGATTGAATCGTCTGTCTCGAAAATATCGGTAAAACCTCCGAAGTAACCATCAATAGTCAGGTCGATAATCTGAGAAAAATAAGAATTTCCCGGCCCTGCCGCCCCATCGATCCGCTCCTTGGGGATCATCTCCTGCGGTGTTTCAATATGATATTTCGGATACACTTCTCCGTCCGAATACTCATAAACAGTATGGTCGAGAGGCATCGTCAAATGTATCTTATTCCCCGACCGTGTCATCGGATGTTGAGCAAAGTGGTAGGAATAGTTTTCAAGCTTCACAGGATCGTAAGTATTGAAAAAATCGACTCGTTCCGGGCGCCTAATATCCACAACGGAGTATGCCATGTTGCGAATGGGGTTATATCTATTGACAATTAGCACTTTCTCATCATCTGCAAGCAACGCTGAGTACCCCCAGGAAAATTGTGCTCCCGGGATTTCTTTGGAGGCGATGTGTTTACCATCGAAACCGTATGTTAATATCCCTCCGTTCCCATCATCGATTATCGAGACCGTCGCTTTGTCGGCATCGACAAAAAAGCCCTTTAAAACACTATATTCACCGGGGCCACGCCCTTGCCTGCCGATCTTGGAAATAAATTCACCATCGATATTGAACAAGCACAGATTGTCCAGATCACTGACAAACAGCAATGAATCCACAAGCTCTATTTGAGCAACATGTGAGAAAATGCCTTTTTCATTGGTTTCGAGCGGAACTATTTTTATATCAGCAAAATAACTATCAACCTCGATTGTTCGAGGTTGATAGTTATCGAACGTAATGACCGTCGCATCCGTACTTTTATTCTCAGACCGTTTACATCCGAAAAAGAACGCCACACAGACAGCATAAGTCAACGTAGTCAAAAATATTTTCATGGCCTATTATCCTATCTTAGAATGAGTAACATTAGTTTTTTGCTCCGATGTATCACATGTCGAATCCGGATTGCCTTTCGCCTCGACACAGGCCCATGTCTCTGTCGTCACAGAATATGCTTCGCCTTTATTTCCAGTAATAGTGATCCCAAAAATTGATACCGACCCACCTGCAGGAATCACTACCGTTGATGTTGAGGCCGATGTCAGTGACAAGAAATATCCTTTGAGTATATTTTTATTACCTCCTTTATTACAATCCTCTGAATCAACATTTCGTGGCCAATCACAAACATCGAGCTTGGCATAGAAATATAAACCATCAGGACATTTCATTAGAATTGCCACACCGTTGCTACACGAGAAGAAAGTGCTGCAATCCGCAGGATTGGGTAGAAGAACGGTGTGGTCCCCTTTATCAACTTCAGGGCACTGTTGCTCCGGCTCGGCTGCCGACGCTTTCCAAATCACTGCCGCTGCTGCCACCATCGGCAGAACCAGCAACAAAGAGTACCTCAGAAATTTTCTCACAACCGATTTAATTTATCCTATATTGTCCGCAATATAAGGATAAAAAAAGAAACTACAAAATAAAATACCTGTATTTACGCGAATTGCTCATGATAGAGTTCCGAATATTTCCCGCCTTTGCGGAGCAGTTCATCGTGGGTGCCGTGTTCGATGATCTCGCCGTTCTCGAGCACAAGGATCAGGTGGGAGTTGCGCACCGTAGACAGGCGATGGGCGATGACGAGGCTCGTGCGCCCTTCCATGAGTTTGTCGAGGCCGCGCTGGATCAGGATCTCGCTACGGGTGTCGATATTGCTCGTCGCCTCGTCGAGAAGGAGTATCGAAGGGTCGGCGATGGCCGCGCGGGCGATGTTCAGAAGCTGCCGCTGCCCCTGGCTGAGGTTGGCGCCATCGTTCTCCAACAGGGTGTCGTAACCCTGGGGCAGGCGGCGGATGAAAGAGTGGGCGGCCGTAAGTTTGGCGGCGGCCACGACCTCTTCGTCTGTAGCCTCGAGGCGCCCGAAGCGGATGTTCTCGCGCACCGTGCCCGTGAAAAGGTGTGTATCCTGAAGCACTATGGCCATCGAACGTCGCAGGCTGGCGCGTTGTATGTCGCAGATCGAGCGGCCGTCGATCAGTATCTCGCCCCGTAGTATGTCGTAGAACCGCGGCAGGAGGTTCATAATGGTGGTCTTACCCGCGCCCGTCGAGCCTACCAGCGCGATCTTGCACCCCGCTCCCACATGGAGTGATATGCCCTTTAGTATCGGCCGCCCCTTGTCGTACTCGAACCACACATCGCGCATCTCGACCTCGCCGCGCACGTGTTTCATCTGCACCGCCGTGGGTGTATCGGCCGGCTCGGGCTTGCGGTCGATCACCCCGAAGACCCGCTCCGCTCCGGCTATGGCGCTCTGGATGTTGTTGTAGAGGCTCGCCAGGTCGTTGATCGGGCGACCGAACTGCCGCGAGTATTGAAGGAACGCGGCAAGCCCACCCACATCGAACCTGCCGGCGATAACCAGCAACGCCCCAACGATCGTCACAACGACATAGTTCAGCGTGTTGAAACTCTGCATAAAGGGCATCATCATGCCCGAGTAGAACTGCGCGCTCTTCGATTTGCGGTCGAGGTCGCGGTTCAGATCTTCGAAACCAGCCTCGGCCCTGGCCTCATGGCCGAAGACCTTCACCACCTTCTGGCCGCTCATCATCTCCTCGACATAGCCGTTCACCTCGCCCAATGCCGCCTGCTGCGCCCCGAAATACCTACGCGAACGCGAGACGATGAACCGCGCACCGAGCCACATCAGCGGCACCAGGACCAACACCGCAAGGGTCAACAGCGGCGAGATGAAAGCCATCAACGCTATCGCCCCCGCCACGGTGAGCGCGCTGGAGAGGATATCGGCCAGCGAGTCGGTCAGCGCGTCGCTCACACGGTCGATATCGTTCGTGTAGCGGCTCATCAGGTCGCCATACTCGTGCGTGTCGAAATATTTGAGCGGCAGCCTCTCCATATGCGCGAACAGGTCGGCGCGCATCCTCGCCACCGCGCGCTGCCCTATCCTGTTCAGTAGCCTGTACTGCGTGACCGTACACAACACCCCGGCCAGATAAACCCCCGCCAACAACACCAGCCGTATCGCCAAACCCCCGATATCCCCCGGAATAATATGGTCGTTGATGATCGGCCGCAGCATATACGACCCCGCAAGATTACACGCTATACCGCCAACCACCAACACCCCCGCCAGATACATCAGCCTCCGGTCGACCCCCAGATAGGCCAACATACGCAGCAGCGTGCGCCGCCCGTGTACGGGCCGCTCGACAGCCGCACCCCTGCGCGCCGCACCTCCTCCCGGAGCCGAATGTATTCCCTGTGCCATGTGTGTTACTTTAATTTTTCATGTTCTTTCTTAAATAAGAAAGAACCAAATAATTGCTGGTGCCCCCGCAGGGCGATTATTGGGTTAATGCTTTCTTAAACGTCAGTGCTCGAGGATTTTTCAGGCAGAGCCTGTAACTATGTTGTGCAAAAAATCCTCGCGAACTAATATCCGCTCCGCGAGCACGCGCGGTTTTCTGGTTCTCTTTTATCAAAAGAGAACACATCATCTATGTAACAACTTGTTGTGAGTTATATATTTCTTTATAAACTTCGCTGTTATGGAGAAGTTCGGCGGGGGTTCCGAACGCTTCTATGGCGCCGTCTTCGAGGACGAGGACTTTATCGGCGGACTGCATGGTGTGTACGCGCTGGGTTATGATGAACACGGTGGTGCGCCCGAGGAGTTCGGCGAGCGAGGAGCGGATGAGGCCCTCGGTATGGCTATCGACGGCGCTGGTACTGTCGTCGAGGATCAGGATCCGGGGTTTGCGGAGCAGGGCGCGCGCTATGCAGAGCCGCTGTTTCTGCCCCCCTGAGAGGTTCACCCCGCCACGCCCGAGCATTGTGTCGTAACCATCTTTCATCTCCATAATGAAATCGTGGGCCTGTGCCGCGCGGGCGGCTGCGCGGGCCTCTTCGAGCGTGGCCGAGGGGTCGCCCCAGCGCAGGTTCTCGATCACGCTGCCCGAGAAAAGCTCATTCTTCTGGAGCACGACGCCCACTTCGCGGTGCAGCGTGTCGAGGTTGTAGTCGCGCACGTCGACCTTGTCGATGAGCACCTTGCCGCGCGTGACGTCGTAGAGCCGCGGGATGAGCTGCACAAGAGAGCTTTTGGCCGATCCCGTGGCCCCCACCACCGCCACGGTCTCGCCCGCCGCGACACGGAAACCTATGTCGTGCAACACATCGGTTTCGCCGCCCGGATAACGGAAATCGACACCGCGAAACTCCACCTCGCCACGGGTGATACGATGTTCGTCTCGCAATCCTTCGCGGGTATTGACCAGCGACGGCCGAGCGTTGAGCACCTCGCCTATACGCTGCGACGAGGCCGATGCACGTGCCAACGCCATAACTACGCGCGACAACAGCATAAGCGCCATAAGCACCTGCATCACATAGTTAACGAACGATATCAGCTCGCCCACCGACAGGCGCCCGTCGACGACCCGCAAGCCGCCGAACCACAGTATGGCCAGCACAGTGAGGTTAAGAACGAACTGCATGATCGGGAAGATGCCGATGATGATGTTCGATGCGCGGATCACCGTGTCGCGCAACTCCTCGCTGCTGCGCCTGAATTTCTCGGCCTCGTGCTCCTCCCGCACAAACGACTTGACAACACGGATATTGATCAGGTTCTCGCGCACCACGGCGTTCAGCGCATCTATACGTCGCTGCACCTTCATAAAGAACGGGAACCCCTTGCGCATCACCACATAGACGCTCACCGCCAGTACCGGCACACTCGCCGCCAATATCAGCGCCAACCCGGAGTCGATCCTGATAATGAACAGCAGCGACATCACCAGCATGATCGGCGCACGCAACATCACCCTCAACGACATGAGCACAACCTGCTGCACACGCGAAATATCACTCGTCAGGCGCGTGATGAGCGACGCGGGTGTAAAACGGTCGATATCGGGGAAAGCAAGTGTCTGTATCTTGGCGAAAAGCGCCGAGCGCAGGTCGGTACCGAAACTCGTCGACACACGCGAGCTGACCCACACGTTAAGCATCGAAACAACAAACCCAACCAACGACACACCCACCATCAATCCTCCCACACGCCACACCACATCCAGGTCACGAACCATCACCCCGTCGTCGACAATGCGCGCCATGAGCCACGGCTGGATAGTCTCGCTCAACACCCCCGCAAATACCAACACCGGACAGAGCATAAAACTCCACCTGTATTTTTTCAGTATGGCACGGTAATGTTTCATAATTTATTTTGTTCCTTTTTTTCAAAAAGGAACCGAAAAACCGCGGTTGCCACCGCAGGGCTATTGTTAGTTCGCGAGCACCGACGTTCGGAAAAGCACTAACCCAATATTCGCTCTGCGCGAGCACTTCTTTGGTTCTTTCTTGTAAGAAAGAACTAATGTGGAATGTAAAATTACTATATTTGTGCCATATTATGTCGAAGAGAAAGATTTTTTTGCTGGTCGTGCTGCTGCTGGCCGTCGACCAGGCGGTGAAGATATGGATCAAGACCCACATGGCATTGGGAGAAAGCGTCACGGTGTTCCCTGACTGGTTCCGGATACACTTTATCGAGAACTTCGGGGCGGCATGGGGAATGCACCTGGAGGGCTCATGGGGTAAGTTGGCGCTGAGCCTGTTCCGCCTCGTGCTCTCGGGCGTGCTGGTGGGGTATATCGTGCGGCTCGTGAAGCGCAAAGCACCCGCGGGGGTCATCATCGGGTTCGGAATGATACTCGCCGGAGCGATGGGCAACATATTCGACAGCGCATTCTACGGCCTGATATTCAGCGAATCGACCTACTCGGCGGCGGCACACTTCGTGCCCTGGGGCGAAGGCTACGCCAAGTTCCTACACGGAGGGGTGGTCGATATGCTCTACTTCCCGCTGATACACAACAAAGCGGGCGAAGTGGTCTTCTTCAACCCCATATTCAACATCGCCGACAGTTACATCTCCCTCGGCGTGATATACCTCATCCTGTTCAAACACAAATACTTTAAATAGCGCGTGCCCGCGCGGGGCAAATATTAAGCAACACTTCGATCATTGTCACAAAACGTTTAAACTAACAATATCAAATGGAAACCATCAAGTGCCTTATCATCGGCAGCGGCCCCGCAGGACACACGGCGGCGATCTACGCCTCGCGCGCAAACCTCAATCCCGTGCTCTACGAAGGCATAACCCCCGGCGGGCAGCTCACGATAACCACCGAGATCGAGAACTTCCCCGGATTCCCCAAAGGGATCACCGGGCCCGAGCTCATGGAGCGTATGCGTGAACAATCCCACAAGTTCGGCACCGACATACGTTACGGCATTGTCACACAGGTCGACTTCAGCAAGCGGCCGTTCAAAGTGCGCGTCGATGATGCACACGACATGCTGGCCGAAACGGTGATAATCGCAACCGGAGCTACCGCAAAATACCTCGGCCTCGAATCAGAAGCACGCCTGCGCGGACAGGGCGTATCGGCGTGCGCAACGTGCGACGGGTTCTTCTACAAAGGACAGAACGTGGCTGTGGTAGGCGGCGGCGACACGGCGTGCGAAGAGGCCGGATACCTCGCCGGAATATGCAACAAAGTGTACCTCATAGTACGCAAAGACCACCTGCGCGCCTCGAAAGCCATGCAGCACAAAGTCTTCAACACACCCAACATCGAAGTCCTCTTCCAGCACGTCACACGCGAAGTGATCGGAGACGAAGAGAACGGCGTAACCGGAGCACTACTCCACGACAAAGACGGCAAAAACGTCGTCATCGACATTTCCGGGTTCTTCCTCGCTATCGGGCACCACCCCAATACCGAAGTATTCCGAGGCCAGATCGACCTCGACGACGAAGGGTACATAGTCCCCGTAGCAGGAACACCACGCACGAACGTCCCCGGAGTATTCGTCGCCGGAGACGTCAAAGACCCACACTACCGACAGGCAATATCGGCCGCAGGATCAGGTTGCATGGCCGCCCTCGAAGCCGAACGTTTCCTGATGACACATGAGTGAGATTTCTTTCGTTCTCTTTTATAAAAGAGAACCAGAAAATTTTCGCGGAAACCTTCGGTTTCCTACTAACTAAGTTTCGGCTTAGTCGACTCAACATAAGTTTTCCGAGAGAAGGCCCGCCTTCTCTCGGAAAACTTAAATTAAAAGCTCGGACAGAGCAAACTAAATTGGCCAGGATACGAAGTATCCATGAAAGTTTTTCGGTTCCTTTTTTCAAAAAGGAACAAAAAGAATCATACTTATGAATTATCAGGAAGCTATTGGGCGGTTGAAGGGGGAGCGGAATGCGGTTGTGTTGGCGCATTATTATGCGCGTCCGGAGGTTCAGGATGTGGCGGATTTTGTGGGTGATTCGTTGGCGTTGTCGGAGATGGCGGCGGCGACGGATGCCGATGTGATAGTCTTTGCGGGGGTTCATTTTATGGGCGAGACGGCAAAGGTACTGTCGCCCGGCAAGAGGGTGTTGCTGCCCGATATGGATGCGGGATGTTCGTTGGCGGAGGGTTGCAGGGCGGCCGATCTCGCGGAATTTAAGAAAAAATATCCCGGCTATGTGGTGGTGAGCTATGTGAATACCACGGTGGGAGTGAAGGCGCTGACCGATGTCTGCTGCACGTCGAGCAATGCGCTGCGGGTTATCGAGTCGATCCCGAGGGAGCAAGGCATCATCTTCGCCCCCGACAGGAACCTGGGGGCGTGGCTGAAGGCACAGACGGGACGTGAGAATATGGTGTTGTGGGACGGGGCGTGCCATGTCCACGACAGGTTCGACGCTCGGATCATCGAGGTATTGAAAGAGCAGTATCCAGAGGCTAAAGTGGTCGCCCATCCGGAGTGTCGTAGCGAGGTGTTGGCAGCGGCGGATTTTGTGGGCAGCACGTCGGCAATACTCGACTTCGTGGGGCACGATGCGGCGGCGGAGTTCATCGTCGTGACGGAGCCGGGGATACTGCACCGTATGAAGCTCGATAACCCCGATAAAAAGTTCATCCCCGCGCATCCGTGCAACGAGTGCGAATATATGAAGATGAATACGCTGGAGAAGATCTACGACTGCCTGAAAAACGATACAGGAGCAGTAGAGATCCCAGAAGCCGAGATAAAAGCCGCAAAAGGCTCGATAGAGAGGATGTTGGAAATACGTTGAGATTTTACCACCCTTTTGATAAAAGGGGAGCCAAAAACCGCGCGTGCTCGCGGAGAGCAGATATTAGACCTGTGTGGACACAAACCCATCCGCAAATATGTGGTAATGTGTAAGCATACGAGGTTCGCAATAAGACAAATTGGAATACTAACAAAAATAACCGCCCTATGTGGGCACACATATGACACTGAACTTTCTGGAAGAGATAATCGAGGGATCGATCGCCGCGGGCGAAAAACGTGTTCTGACGCGTTTCCCTCCGGAACCCAACGGCTACCTGCACATCGGGCACGCGAAGAGCATCTGCCTCAATTTCGGGCTGGCAGCTAAGTATGGCGGGCAGACAAACCTGCGTTTCGACGACACCAACCCCACAAAGGAAGATGTCGAGTATGTCGATTCCATTAAGGAAGATGTCCGTTGGCTGGGGTTCGATTGGGCCGGAGAACACTACGCAAGCGACTATTTTGAACAACTATACGAATGGGCTAAAGTATTGATATCTAAAGGATTAGCCTATGTAGACGACCAATCGCAGGAGGAGATCAGGGCCAACCGCGGCACCGTGACGACGCCCGGAACCGACAGCCCTTGGCGCGGGCGGAGTGTGGAGGAGAATCTCGGCCTGTTCGAGCGTATGCGGGCGGGCGAGTTCGGCGACGGCTCTAAAGTCCTGCGCGCAAAGATCGACATGGCGCATCCCAATATGATGTTCCGCGACCCGATAATGTACCGTATTTTGCACACTTCACACCACAGGACAGGCGATAAATGGTGTATCTACCCGATGTACGACTGGGCGCATGGGCAGAGCGACTCGATAGAAAATATCACACACTCCATCTGCACCCTCGAATTTGCCGTCCACAGGCCATTATACGACTGGTTTATCGATAAATTAGGGATATTTCCAAGCCATCAGTACGAGTTCGCGCGGCTGAACCTGACCTACACGATCATGAGCAAGCGCAAGCTTTTACAGTTGGTACAGAGCGGCGTGGTCGACGGATGGGACGACCCGCGTATGCCGACTATATCGGCCCTGCGCCGCCGCGGATACACTCCTGCGGCTATACGCGAATTTGCCGACCGTGTGGGAGTCGCAAAAAGGGACAATGTAATAGATCTGGGGTTATTGGAATTCTGTGTCCGCGAAGACCTGAATAAAACAGCCCAACGCCGAATGGCCGTGATCGACCCTCTGAAGATCGTCATTACGAACTATCCGGAGGGTCAAACCGAGTATTTGAGGGCTGTCAATAATCCCGAAGATGAGTCGGCAGGTGTCCGCGAGGTGCCGTTCTCACGTGAGATATATATCGAGCGCAGCGACTTTATGGAGGAGCCTCCTAAAGGTTATTACCGCCTGTCGCCGGGTGGCGAGGTGCGACTACGGTATGGCTATTTGGTGCGCTGTAATGAGGTTATACGCGATACCGAGGGAAATATCGTGGAGTTGTTGTGTAGCTACGATCCGCTGTCGGCCGGTGGCGGCTCGAGTGACGGGCGCAAGGTAAAGGGTGTTATTCATTGGGTTTCGGCGGCGCACGCAATGGAGGCCGAAGCGCGGCTATACAACACTTTATTCACAAAAGAAAACCCCGACGATTGTGCCGAAGGGGAGAATTTTCTCGATTTTATCAATCCGGAATCATTGGTGGTACGCCGTATTTTCTGTGAGCCATCATTGGGCGAGGCTTCAATAGGAGAAAAATTCCAATTTGAACGCGTCGGGTACTTCTGCGCCGATCCGGATGGCGTCGGTTGCACACCCATTTTCAATCGCACAGTAACACTAAAAGACTCCTGGGGAAAGAAGCATAAGTGATTTGTTCCACGTGGAACTTTATCAACAATAAGAATATAGCCGTACCGGGAGTGATAAAAAAGAAAGTTCCACGTGGAACTTTCTTTTTTATCGTCCAAAGTGTATTAACAATACATTGATATCGGCCGGCGAGACACCGGGAATGCGCGATGCTTGTCCTATGGTGGATGGTTTAATTTGGGATAGCTTCTGCCGCGCCTCTATGGTGAGGGATTTTAATGTGTTATAATCGAAGTTTTCATGGAGCCTGACTCCTTCGAGACGGGTGAGTTTATCTGCCAGATGTCGTTCGCGCTCGATATAACCTCGGTATTTAACCTGTAACCCTGCCTGTTCTATAATGTCATGTGTATAATCATCGCTCGAAATATGTTCTGCGAGTGGTGTAAAGTGTGTGATTAAATCATAAATTGTTATTTCGTTGCGTAAAAGTAGCTCATATAGCTTCTTTTTTTGATTGATTTGTGCTGAATTAATTGATTTTAAATAGTTTGAAATTTCGTCCGGCGCCACACTCTGTTCGTGAAGAAACTTTATAAGCGATTCTGTGAGTGATTTTTTTTTCTCAAAATCAGCGTATCTTTCATTAGAAATTAATCCTATTTCGTAACCACGCGGCGTCAATCTGAGATCGGCATTATCCTGCCTGAGCAGGATCCGGAACTCGGCACGGCTCGTGAACATCCGGTACGGTTCGTCGACACCCTTAGTCACCAGGTCATCGATCAATACACCTATATACGCCTCATCGCGGCGCAAAACAAAATCGCCATCTCCGACTACCTGCCGATGGGCATTGATCCCGGCCATCAAACCCTGTGCTGCCGCCTCTTCATAGCCCGTCGTACCATTCACCTGGCCAGCAAAATAGAGGCCATGAATGAGCTTTGTTTCGAGTGTATGTCGAAGTTGGGTGGGCGGAAAATAGTCGTACTCGATAGCATAACCCGGACGAAAGACACGTACATTTTCGAACCCGTGGACCTTACGCAACGCCGCCAATTGTATATCACACGGCAAGGACGACGAAAAACCGTTAAGATAATACTCGCATGTATCGCGACCCTCGGGTTCGAGAAAAAGTTGATGCGAATCCTTATCCGCAAAAGTATGCAGCTTATCTTCTATACTCGGGCAATATCGCGGTCCGATACCCTTAATAGTCCCATTAAACAGCGGTGAATCATCGAATCCGGTTCGTAAAATATCGTGGACATCGGAGTTTGTATATGCAAGAAAGCACGGAATTTGGTTCGATACCGGCGATATTTCAGACGAAAATGAGAATTTTTGAGGATTTTCATCACCATATTGTGGCTCTAATAACGAAAAATCGACACTTCGTCCATCTATGCGGGCGGGCGTACCTGTCTTCATCCTACCCGTCTCGAATCCCAAACTTATCAACTGTTCGGTCAACCCGTCCACCGCCTGATCTCCGGCGCGACCACCAGCCATATTACTCCTGCCCACATGTATCAACCCGCCCAAAAATGTTCCAGCAGTGAGTATCACAGCGCGTGCCGAGAACTCCACACCCATCATGGTTCTAACCCCGACAACCCTATTGTCACACGTAACTAATTGATTAACAGTATCTTGCCATATATCTAATCCCTCGGTACCCTCTATCTCGCGCCTCCACAACTCCGAAAATTTCTCCTTATCGCACTGCGCCCTCGGACTCCACATTGCCGGGCCCTTAGACTTATTAAGCATCCTGAACTGCAACGTCGATAGATCAGTCATAACCCCCATCCTGCCCCCCAACGCATCTATCTCCCTCACTATCTGGCCCTTAGCAACACCTCCCACAGCTGGATTGCACGACATCGCCCCGAACTTACCCATATCCATAGTCACCAACAACACCCTCGACCCCAAACGCGCACCCGCAACCGCAGCCTCACAACCCGCATGGCCACCACCAATAACTATAATATCGTAATCTTTATTCATATTTTCCGTTCTTTCTTACAAGAAAGAACCAAAGAAGTGCGCGTGCTCGCGCAGAGCTAATATTGGGTTAGTGCTTTTTCAAGCGTTATTACTCGGGGATTTTTTGCACGAAGTGCATCATAACCGTTAATAAATAATCTATCTTGAAAACTCGTTTTCGGAGTAGATTATTTATTAACGGTTACAGGCTTTGCCTGAAAAATCCTCGCGAACAAACAATAGCCCTGCGGTGGCAACCGCGGTTTTTTGGCGCCACCTTTTTATCAAAAAAGGTGGTACTACTGTACTCTCAGTCGTTGTCCTTCGCGGATTCTGTCGGGGGATTTGAGGTTGTTGATCGAACAGAGGCGCGACACTGTTGTATTATGTTTTTGTGCTATTCGTCCGAGAACGTCACCGCGCTTTACCGTATAGTATACCGGGTCGGGGGTTTTGGTTGTTTGTTGTGTCGATTGTGTGACCGCAGCATCATGGGCGGCGGTTTTTGCAGCTGCTGCGGTTTCTATTTTTGCCGTGTTGGTTTCAAGCTCGGCAACCGTGGAAGCGGCTATTATCTTGCCATTTTTATCGTTTATGAATAGCCATCCGCTGCGAATAGCCATTTCTTTGGGGTCTACAAATAGTTTTGGGTCTATCGGTTCTCCTGCTGCGCGCACCTCGAAGTGGAGGTGGTCGGTCGACGCGCGCCCTGTGCGCCCGGCTAAGGCGATAGGCTGGCCGCTACGGACCACAT
>QMCE01769715.1_pt1 | contig 13991 bp, 16 predicted proteins | sample 1821851 | NCBI WGS metagenome assembly QMCE01 (sample SAMN09453174, study PRJNA476694) | Termite gut metagenome, whole genome shotgun sequencing project. | isolation source: worker | host: Odontotermes sp. | place: South Africa:Pretoria | collected 2016-01-28 | reverse complement strand
GAAACGTAAAACAGAATAACTGTATAGTGCTGCTGGCTGGAAAATGGAAATATGCCAGCGGATACGAAATGAAATGCTGGCGATGCACAGCGATCCTAAATTTGTCGCGGACGCGGTAATCCTGGGATTATTCGCCGTAAAAAGGACGAAGAGCAAGCGCATCTTTTGGGCGGTATTCGGAGATATCGTCCTGCAAAACCTTAAAAGCAATTTGGACCGGCAGCTTGCGCACCTCGTTTTATGCCATCACTGCTATACGCGCTTCAAGCCATCGGACGCCGCCGCAACCTGTGTCCAATGCGGAACGCGGAACCGGGGCGTGAAGATGTTTGAGTGCGTCGATTGCGGGCAGCAAGTTATCGCGGATGTTAGGGCTAACAGGAAAATTCGTTGCGATGATTGCTATAAAGCTTATCGGCTGAAGTATAAATGTCAAAAGAATCGCACTTATCTATCTGATAAATAGGAAATATCTTGAAGATGGAGCAGGAGGCGGGCATCTCGTCATATGAGGAGCCCGCCTTTTTTTACGCTTTTGCGGCGAAGGCGAATAACGCAGTATTCTTATTATTTGCGTTGGCTTATTTCATTGCTGTAATATTTCCCTATCGCTTCTTCAAGTTGTTTGCTTTCCATATACGAATATCAAAGCCCACCAGCTGATTTCCAGCGCCGAATGGCTGCGATACGCTGGTGTTTGCCGTTCACCGCTTCAAAGTTTAGCTTCCTTGTAGGAAGTCCTGTCCGTATTTACACAACCCGATTGACTAATCGGTCAACTCGCGCTATACTATACTTGACTGATCGGTCTAGTTGCGTGAAAGGGGATTAACATGCTTGAGGTAAGCAAGGTGTCGCACGATTACGAGCGCAAAGGTAAATGCGTCGTCGAGGATATTTCCTTTGAGATTGGCGGCGGTGAGATATTCGGATTTCTAGGGCCGTCGGGCGCGGGGAAATCAACCGTGCAGAATATTATGACCGGCCTGATTAAGCTGCAAAGCGGCTCTGTTACCTATGACGGAACGAGCGTTAGAGACGCCCGCAAGAAATTCTACAACAAAATTGGCGTCTCCTTTGAGCAGCCTAATCTATACCCCGATTTGACGGGGGAAGAAAACCTGAAATATTACGCGGGTTTGTTCGGCGTTCCCACCATTCGCCCAATGGAGTTGCTGGAAAAAGTCGGCCTTAGTGACAGCGCGAAAAAGAAAACCGGCGATTACTCAAAGGGGATGAAGCAGCGGCTCGTCTTTGCGCGGGCGCTGATAAACAGGCCGGAATACCTGTTTTTGGATGAACCCACAAGCGGGCTCGACCCTTCCATAGCGGCGCGCGTCTGCGAATTGATTTTGGAGGAAAAGGAAAAAGGGACTCATAACGACGCACAATATGGTTTTGGCCGACAGGCTCTGCGACCGCGTCGCGTTTCTTGAAGGCGGCAGAATCCACGCGATGGATACGCCGTACAATCTGAAGCTGCGATATGGCTCGCAGGCCGTGAAGCTGACGTATCATGGAGGCGTATCGCCGGAAATGTTTGACCTTAATAACGAACGCGAAAAGCTGATTGCCGCGATTTCGGAGAGAAAGATCGATACCATCCATACCTGCGAGGCCACGCTTGAAGATATCTTCATCAAAATCACGGGGCGGGGGCTGGCGTCATGAAAACGCTATTTATACAGATGGCCGCGGACGGCAAGCTCATATTGAACAACATCTTCTTCCGCATAACGATTGGCTTTCTTGTTCTGATCATCCTGACGGTTCATTTTATCCTGCCGAAAGGAGCCGCTAACGCATCCGTGAAGATCGTACAGTTCGGCATGGGGCTGGTCGGGCTACCGGAAGCCGATAGTATAGTTGAATTAGAGGAATTTGTTCGAGCAGATGAAAACGTCATAGGCGTTTATGAGCAAAACGGTGAATTGGCGGTGCTGGTCAACAATCTGAGCGAAAAGCAAGCCCGCGCCGCGCTCGGCCAAATCTCTCCGAGGGAAGACGGCGTGCCGATCCGCTTTTCGCACACTTCACAGATAACGCAGCCGGCCCCTTTCCACATGCGGATGGTTCCGATGATGATCAGCGTGGAAGCGGTCATGACGGGGATTCTTTTGGCCGGAGTGCTTACGCTGAACGAGAAGGAGCGCATGATCACGCGCGCTTATAGGGTATCACCAGCCGGGGCTTTAAGCTATGTTGCGTCAAAAACGGTTCTGTTTTCGCTCGTCGGCGCGGCGTATTCATTCCTGATCGCCGTCTTTACCGTGGGCTTTGACATCCATATTGGGCCGTTTTTACTTTTGTCATTTATCGTGTCGGCTCTGTTCACACTCATGGGGATGGCCGTAACCGTATTTCTCAAATCGCTCACAAGCTGGCTGCTGTGGATGGCGTTCGTCATCGGCACGAACACAGTCGTGTTATTCGCTTATATCTTCCCGTCGGTTCCGATGGATTATATGAAACTGCTGCCCGCTTATCCCATGATCTTTGCGTATGAGTGGACGATGTTCGGCCTCGGCGGTTACGCGGGAAACGGGCTTGAGATTTTGGCGCTTTGGGCGGTCGCTTTATTTGCAGTCTGTCTGATGTGTGTTAAATTCCGTCTGCTAAGACCGCATAGGGGGGAATGAACATGAAACAAATGCTTGCGATGATGCGGCTCGATAGAGCCTTGATCTTTCGGAACAAGGTGGCTGTCTATATCGTCATCGTTCCTATCGTCATGGCGTTTGTGATTATGGCCGCGCTGACCGCCGCCGAAAACGATAACCTCCGTATCACGGTGGCGGGCAATGTCCCTAGCGAGATTATGGAGCGTATCGGCCTGACTATGGATATAGAGCGCGTCGAAGATACGGAAAAGCTGATAAAACGGGTGAATGAGTTTGACAATATTCCGGGCGCGTACTGGGACGGCGACGCGCTACGGGTGCTGTTTCAGGGCAACGAGGGGGCCGCCTATGAAGAAAAAGTGCGCGACGCGGTGAACGCGGCTCTTAATATGGTCATACAGCCGTTTGCCATGAGGAACGTTTCAACCGGGCGCGATTTTCTCACGCAAATGATTATCGCCGTATTATTGACGTCCCCGACGGCTATCGGCGGCGTTATCAGCGGCTTCAACATCATCACGGATAAAGAAGCCGCCGTATCAAGAGCCTATCGGGTTGCCCCCTTATCCGCCTATAAATACTTCGGCTCGCGGCTCATCGTGTCCGTCGCGGTAGGGCTGATTAACCTAGTTGGCGTCTCACTCATACTTGGTGCCGGGGCCAAGCTGCCCGCGATCCTGTTGGCGTCTCTCTTTGCCTTGCCTCAATTCGCCTTGTCTTTGGTTCTGGCAGGCGGAATCGCAAAAGATAAGATGGGCTGTCTCTCGATGATTAAGGTGATTATGCTGGCGTTCCTATGCCTGCCGATTGGGGCGGCGGTTACGCCAGAAGCGTACCGGTTCTTTTTCTATCCGTTCCCTATGTACTGGCACTACAAGAGCATGGAGAGCGCCCTGCAAGGGAGTTTCAATTATTTCTACGGGATCATGACCCTTGTCGTCAGCGGCGCGGTTTTCACGCTGTGCGCTTCTTTATTCGGCAAGAAAGTGTTAGAATGACGAGGAAAACGCGGGGCGAAAAATCCGCGGCGAGAACGCGAACGGGAGGGAGACGCTTGGACAAGTTGATAAAGTTTAAGGACGAGGGGAAAGAAAACCCCTTGCTCAAACGGCCGGACTTAATGGAGGCGGCGTTTTCACAGTTTTCCCGCGTGTCGTTCAACGAAGCCTCGCTGAACGCGATTTTGCAGGAGGCTGGCGTCAATAAAGGCAGCTTCTATTTCAAGTTTTACGACAAGATGGATTTGTATCTATGCCTGATGGAACAGATCGCAATCGGCAAGGTAATGTATCTATCGGGGCGAATGGCGAATGTGGCTCCTTCGGACGACATATTTGACCAGCTGCGGCAAATCGCGATAGGCTCGCTGGAATACGCGATGAAGGAACCGCGCTATAACGCGCTTTGGCGACTCTTCCTTTCGGAAAGCGATGAACTCCGAAAAAAGGTGAAAGCCGCGTTCCCTGAGCTGAAGGAGGATGCTTTAGGAAAACTGGTTGATAGCGCCTTTGAAAAAGGCCAGCTTACCGACCGCTATGACCGCGATTTTATAAATTCCGTTGTCGGCCTGTATTTCGGCAATATGGACGCTTTTATTACGCCGGGTATGACGAGCGACGAAATAGCCGTCCAAGTCGATAAAGTTATAAGTATATTGAAAGAAAGCGTTGGGAAGCAGTGAAAGCGCTAACGATCATAGTGGCATTTTGAGGCGCGCCCCAAGTCACAAGAGGGGCCCGCCTCTTTTGTTTCGTTTTTGCGTCTGCAAACGGTTATTTCTCTGGTCGGCGCGCATAACCTAATTCGCTCAACTCGTTATACTGGCGGTTTATGAAGGTAATCGTTCTTAACGCATCAATTTCTTTCTTGGTAAGTATGTGGTCAAGACATTTACCATTATCCGAGTTGGAAAATCTTAGAATAACTTTTTTCTTTGAATTTATAATAGCGTCATATTCGTCATAAGACAAGAATGTTCTAACGTTTTCGTACACTACGCCGCCCACGGCCTCACGATTCATATCATCGAAATCGAAGCTTTCCTTAATGGTATCGTTATCCGTTTTGATTATGCACTCATCGAAGAACAGCCAATCTGAAGACTGGAAGCCTATAAATACAGCATCATACTCGCCGTGTAGCTGCGCGATGATATTAATAGTCCGCCCAAGCTCCTCAACGCCCTTATACGTGATGTAAGTTATCTCCTCCACAACATCGTAATAAGTATTGCATTTTTTTAGCGCCTCCATTATTGGCGCGATCATTTCAGGCAGCATATACGCGCTGTCCGACAGCGACGGGTTCTCTTTGGCAATGTAGGTATCTACCATTTCTTTTATCGCTTTGAAGTCATAAGCCTCCAGCAAGCGCACAAATTCTTCATAACGCGCGGTATCGTTGAAGAAATCCGGGGCTTGATTCTGGGCTTTTTCCGTGGCTCTTTTCGATTGAGCGGATCGTGCTTCGGGGAACAATTCGTAGAACTCCTCGCGCTCCGCTTCGGTAGGTTCGATAGCTAACCACTCCATCGGAATGCCATCGCTGGATAATATCTCGTTAGTGTAACCTACGACCCCGATAAAGAACGCATTTATGCATTTGTTGCCGTCTTCACCCAGCCCATCGTACTGGCCATATAGGGCCAGAGTCTGCCCTGTTTGATAAAGCATCTGTTGGGGTGTCCCCTCATACATCCATAAGCCGTCCAGCGACGATATTAATGTGTATCCGTTTTGGCCCTCGTAAGTTACGTCGCGTACCACCCCCGAAACATGCACCAAATCTCCCACGGCATATTCCGATTCGCCATCCACGTCTATATATTCCTTGGAGTTGGGTATATTGGGATTCGGTTCAGTTGCTTCAAAGTAGACGGGAGCTGGCGAATCCGCCGGTTCCGCTTTTGGCGATTCCGCCTGCAGTTCAGTCAGCTCTTGGCGCAATGCGTCCCGTTCCGCCGCAACCTTATCAAATTCTTCTTGTAATACCGTGGGGCTCTCCGGCTTGGCGCATCCGGCTAAAAACAGCAGACCGATCAATAACGCAATTATTCGCTTCAAAATAAGTCTCTCTTTCAATGTCTAAACGCTCGGCGTGTACAATAACACAGCCGCGCTTAAATAACAAGACGGATACCACATATGCCTTATTTTGGCAATTCGAAGGCGAACGCATATATTTCAAAAGCATTGATTTCCGCAATTTTGAGGACAGTAGAAATTTTTTCAAGAATCCCTAAATCTCTAGGTTTTTTAAGCATTTTGCGAAAGAAAATGCTGATTTTAGGGTGCTTAAAGGGGGACGAGCCATCCCGCCTCAAAAATACAACGCGAAGGTGGAATGTTATTGATCCGTATATCCAAAGACGAGTCCTGCTTGCTGCGAAAGCGAGCGCCCCAGGCAAGCCAGTCGATCCTGAACAAACACGCCCCGGCGAGGAAAAGAGAGTATTTGGTGGAGCCGTCCGCGCGCGTCATCACTATCCTCGGCAAGTATCGTGAGGCGCAGATTACTGAGCATTACGGCTGGACGGAGCGGCTCCCCGGCTACAACTCCCGGCACAAGTGCGGGCGCAGGAGGCGGCATGGCTGATACGGCGCGGCGGGCAGGCGAATCGGAGCGCCATTATCTTTGGCGGCTCGGCAATATGAAGGACAGCGGCCAGATCGACATGAACTGGCAGGAGCTTGCGGACGTTATAAACGCGCATTGCCGCGACAGCGAAGAGGAATACCGCACGGAATCGGCCTATCGCAAACGCTACGCCGAGGGGCGCGGCTGGTACGACGAAGTTTTTGCCCTTATGGAAGAGGGCGATTACCTGCGGCAGCTCCGGGATGAAAAATACGGGCTTGAAAAGGAGCGCGTCAAGCTGCGCGACGAGCGCGGCGAATTGAGTAAGCTCCTGCGCGATCAGGCTCGGCGGGAATCGTTTGTTGAAATGGTGCGGCGCTCTATGGCCGCGAATGTGATTCCGTTTGAATACGTTCCCAAGGAAGTGGCCGGCAGCGATTGCGATTTGATCGTTCCCATTACGGATATGCACGCCGGTCTGTGCATCCAAAACAGCATAAACCGCTTTGACAGCGACGTTCTGCACACAAGGCTCGCCAGATACATTGACGAGATTATCGCTATCCAGCGGACGCACAACGCGCAGAATTGCTATGTCGTTTTGGGCGGCGACCTCATAAGCGGGCTGATTCACTCCAATATCCGCATCGAAAACAACGAGCATGTTGTTCAGCAAGTGAAGATCGCCTGCACGTACACCAGCAATTTCATATGGATATTGTCGCGCTACTTCGACCGGATATACGTGCATAGCGCGCCGGGGAATCACTCCCGCCTATCGCCCTCCAAGGAGGAGCATATCAAGGGCGAGGAACTCGACGCGCTGGTGCCGTTCTACCTATCGGCGGTATTCAAGGATTCACCGTCCATCCATATCGCGGAGAACGCCATAGACAGCGATATCGCGTCGTTCTCCGTGCGCGGCCATGTCTGGTACGCGGTGCATGGGGATAAGGACACGCCAAAGAACGTCGTGCAGGATTTAACCATGATTACGGACGTGAAGCCCGCCGGGGTACTGATGGGCCACCGGCACAGCAACGGCCTGACTACCGTGCATTCCACAAAGGTAGTGGAAAGCGGCTGCATGTCGGGTACGGACAGGTACGCCTTTGACAAGCGCCTGACGGGCAAGCCGGAACAGTGCGTGATCGTCACGACCGCCGACGCGCCGATCAAATGCCTGTATGACGTTCAATTGGACGATAAGGCGGGTGATCGCTATCGCGAAGAAAACTGAAAAACAAGAATACCAATGTATGTGCTGCCTACAGACCCGGCGCGAAGATGATTTTTACAGATCGCCCGGTACGCGCGTATGGAACTACTCAGACAAGCGCATCCTTTTCTGCCGAATATGCCTCGACAACCTTATGGGCGAATATGCAAAGCGGCACGGCGAAAAAACCGCGCTCTCCATAATATGCGCGCTTATCGACATTCCCTTCGTGCCGAGTCTGTACCAGAGCGTAATTGAAAACAACACCGTGTTCGGCGTAGGCATGTATACCCGCCTGCTCAATGGTCGGCAATGGCAAAACCGCTCTTTCCTGCACTCCATCATCGAAGGCGAGCTTGGAAAATCCGAAGCGCAGGTCAAAGAGGAAATCGCGTCGCGCTGGAGCAAGGCCGACAAGCAGAACATGGCCTACGCCGTTTCCGTCGTAGGGTACGATCCCTTTGACGATTGCAACCTTACGGATTCAGACAGAAAATACTGCTTCAATATTCTCGCCGGCTACTGCGACGCGGAGGGCATCCGCGAAGACGCGCACAAGATTCAATCCGTGATTCAAATGACGCAGGCGCAGCTTCAATGCCGCAAGCTGGACGAAAATATCAACCAGGAGCTATTGAAGCCGCAATCGGACGAGAAGCGCGTCAAAGACCTGACGGAAACAAAGAATAAGCTTTTATCCAGCATTTCGACTATGGCGAAGGATAACAACATTTCTTCCGCCTACAACGCCAATTCCAGCAAGGGCGCGAACACGCTTTCGCAAAAGATGAAGGAAATGGCGGCAGACGAGTACGCGGCGATTAAGGTAAACCTCTTCGATATCAAGACATGCGAGGCCATGCGGCAGATCGCGGATTTAAGCAACCGCAGCATTTCGGAGCAGCTCGCCCTCGACGCGAACGATTACGGGGAAATGCTCATAGAACAGCGCCAGCTAATCCAGCAATGGGAAGAACGCGCCCTCGCCGCCGAGGAAGAGGCTCGTATGCTGAAAAACCGGCTGCTGGATTTAGGCGCAACGTGAGGTGAAGCATTTGATACAGCTATTTCAAGGCGATTGCCTTACGGTTATGAAGGAATTGCCGGATGAGTCCGTGGACGCGGTTATCACCGACCCGCCCTATGGGATCGACTATCAATCGAATCATCGAAAAAAAGAAGCGCGGTACGCCAAGATCAAGAACGACGCCGCGCCTTTTATTTGGTTCTTCCCGGACGCATATCGGATTCTGAAACCGGATAGCGCCATACTGACCTTCTGCCGCTGGGATAAAGCTGAAGCTTTCCGGCTTGCCATGCAATGGGCGGGGTTTACGGTGAAGTCCTCCGTCGTATGGGATCGCCAGCATCACGGCATGGGGGATCTCACAGGCGCTTACGCGCCATGCCACGACATCATACTTTTCGGGGCGAAAGGCCGGTTCATATTTCCGGGAGCGCGGCCAAAGGACGTTATATCCTTCCTGCGGCTCGGTAGCGACAAGCTGACACATCCCAACGAAAAGCCGGTGGGCTTAATGCGCCTGCTGATTGAACATGTGACTACGCCCGGCCAAGTGGTGTGCGATCCCTTTATGGGGTCGGGCGCGTCCGGCGAGGCGGCGCTGACCAGCGGGCGGGGCTATATCGGCATCGAACTGGACGAGCATTATTACGGCCTCGCCAGCGACCGCTTGCGCAATCACGTATAAAAGCCGCGCGCGTTATTACCGCCTCGGCATTGGAGGCGATGACCAATCTATTTCTATTTACCTGAAACCACAAAGGAGTTTTCCCAGCGCAAGAAAGAGGAATACGCCAAATTCGCGAAGATCGTCAACTGGGGCCGCATGAATCCCATCATGTTCGGAGAAGAGTTTTTCGGCATTAAGCTGCTGGATTTTCAGAAGTGGTGCGTCATGGAATCATGGGCGACGCCGTTCGTCGTATGGCTGCAAAGCCGCGGCGTCGGCAAAACCGTATTGAGCGCCATATTCCTTATGCTGAAAATGCTGCTGATCCCCAGCTACATCGTGTACGTGTCCACCAATTCGGCTACACAGTCCATTGAGACGTTCCGTAAGCTGGAGGATATCGCCTTGCAGCGCATTCCATCTTTCAAGACGGTTACGGATATCTTCGCCAATGAAGTGGAGCGCGGCGGCACAAGCGATACGGGCTTCATTCACAACCCCGGAGGCCACTATTTCAGGCTTTTCAACAATAGCAGCCTTACGACGCTATCCTCCAATACGAACACGATTCGCGGAAAGCGCGGCAGCGTCCTCTTCGATGAAACGGCGTGGCAGACGGAAGAGCAGCTCGCCGTCGTGGAGAACTTCATCAACGTTGACAGCAATTTCGGCCTCGGCGTGGCGAAGATTCAGTATCACGACCCGGTTCAGATGCCGCTCCAGCTTTTGTACGCTTCCAGCGCCGGGGATATCAGTTATCCCTTTTATGACCGCTATCGCTCTACGGCCAAGAAGATGATGCTGGGAAATACGAATTACTTCGCCTGCGATCTGAACGCGAACACCGTATTGAACGCGACGACGCTGGACGGCAGGCCAGTCAAGTCCCACCTGACGAAAGAACAGGTTGATAAGGCTTTTGAAGAGGACAAAGACCGCGCGATGCGGGAGCTCATGAACCAATTCAGCAAGGGCGCGACTCAAAACGCCATCGTGAAGATGGACGCGCTTATCAAGAACTCCAGCGTGCGGCCCCCGCTGCTCCACAACGATACCGGCAAGAAGAAATTCATCTTCACCTACGACCCGGCGCGCAACTACGATAATTCGATATTGTCGATCTGGCAATTGCTTGACGATACGGATATCGGTTTTCGGCTGCGCCTGGAGCATGTTGTGCAAATGGTGGACGCCGGAACGTCGCGGAAGACGCCTTTGCCCATGCCGGAGCAGCTCAAGATCATAAAAGAGCTTATGATCGCCTACAACGGCCATCGGGCGGCGGAGTGGGAAAACATTGAGTTGTTTATCGACGCCGGGGCGGGCGGCGGCGGCATCTCCGCCGTGGCCGACGCGCTTATGGAGAATTGGCGCGACCAGTACGGCCAAATTCATCGCGGCATCATCGACCCGAACCACAAGCAATACGAAACGTCGCGGAAGAAGTACGTGGACGCTTGCCCCGTCGCGCATCTGCTGGACCCGCAATCGCACAAGCGGATCATGTTCGACGCGCTGGAGAAGATGATTAAGCTGAATTTGATCGACTTCCCGGCATATGACAACAAGGATACCCTGTTATTGCAGGACGGCGAGGGGAATCTGAGCGAGTACCGGCTTTCCCCGGCGGAGCAGCTTTCGCTCGTTCAGGCCAATCTCATGAAGAACGAGCTTGTGTATATTTGCAGGACGGAAACCCCTAACGGCGCTGTTTCATATGATCTGCAAAAGGACAAGCGAAATACCATGCACGACGACCGGGCGTACTGCTGCGCGATGGCGGCGTATGCGCTGGCGCTCAAGCGCCGGACGGATTTAGTCACGCCGCCAAAGCGGCAGGTCGATCTTGGCTCTATTGCCGCGCTGGCGCGCAAACCCATATTTCACTAATTTTTAAGGAGTATCAATTTTGAACATAAAGACAGATAAATGGAACGATCATGAAATCCGCTTTGTTGAAATGAACGAGGACTGCTGGTGGGCAATGATTGAGGATGTTACAAAAGCGCTTGGTATATCGAAAAAAGAGATTTATGTAGCGGATTTTGCTTTAGATGTTACCAATGTAGAAATTGATAATGAAAGCGTAGCACTCATCAGCGAAGCGGGCTTATTAAAACTGATGTTTCTGACCCAAAATGCCACCCCAGGGGAGTTCTTGGAGTGGATTTGTGATAACTTTGCTTTATTCCGCAAAGGCTTCTCTCTTGAAGGCTTTCAAGTATTAAAAGTGTTTGCCGCCATGTGGCATAAAGAGCAANAAAAATGTTGCAAGATGCGTAGAGCAAGCTTGGAGTGAAGCTACGCGCGAAGAAAAAGAACAAGCAGCTAAGATTGCTGATAAGGTAATAGCGACTCTCATTGGTGGTAGCAAACCTGTCGGCGTACAACGCATATCCTCGGATATGGCTAAAGTACGCAGGACTATTACCAAAGACGCGGTATTCCTAAATAGAATGAACGACGGCTTGCAGACAGGTTATTCGATCCAAGAAATAGAGAAGAAGCTATGCGATATGTTCACGCAGATACTATCTTAGGCGCGGGAGGTAGGCAATGGAACAAGCCTCCCAGCTTCACTACAACCTCGCCGCGTTCAAGCGCCTAATCCTGGCCGAACTCATCTACAACGGAGCCGCGACGCCCAGCAGCATTTGCGGATACGACAAAAAAGCGATTCGCCAGATGTGCGAATATCCCCATAGATGCGGGCGCAGCTTGCTCCGGCTTTCCAATTACATGTACCTCCAGTCCGGCTTTTTTCGACGTATAGTGGATTACTATGTGAATATGGCGCTGTACCGCTGGACGGTGGACACGGAAATCCGCAACGAGGCTTTTGAGCAAGTATCAGCGGAAAAGCTGAAAAAGAGCCTCTTTCGCTTTGCGGGCAAGTGTTTCGCAATACCGTGGTATATTATCGATGGTCTCCATAAGAATCGCGTTTTGATTATCCGAATGATTCGATTGTCTGAACAAAACGATGTTTTCCCGCGTGGCCAAGTCGTTTTTCCGCCACAGCACGGGCATCTTCAATGCGCCGGTTCAACGAACAAGTCCAACGCGCAACCGACGCTTTTTACGGATCCGGCATCAAAAAAGTTCGCCTCCGAAGACGAGCGGGAAAAGCTAAAAACACGTAGAGGCTCTATCGGACAAACGGATGGAGAAATTCAATTTTCTTTTCCATTTTTTCGCATCTCGACATTACCCGTTGTACATCGTAGCGAATAAGGGACGGAGGCGGATTGTCGGATACTCGAAAACCGAGTCGGCGCCGGTTCGGCAGCCTGCCTGTCCATCTTCGCCTCGCCCGGCCCCTGTCCCGACGGAGGAGGCGGAGGTTCGTTGCCATTCTGTCCGTCGCCATTGCCATCCTGCGGGTCGTTTTGATTGTTCTGATCATTTTGATCGCCCTCGCCGTCCTGCGGGTCATTTTGATCATTGCCCTCGTCGTTCTGATCCTCGTTCGGATCGTTTTGGTCGTTCCCGCCGCCACCACCGCCGTCATCTTGTTGGTCGTCCTTGTTCTGGTCGTCATTCTGATCCTCCTGCTGCTGCTTCATTTTTTGGGCATAGGCAAGGTTGAACTTGGCCTCCATATCGTCGGGACGGAGGCGCAGGCGCAACGACTGCTTGTAGGCTTCGATGGCGGCATCGAGTTGTTGGGCTGCAAGGGCCACATTGCCCGCGTTATAACCCGCCGCCGAGGCCATCGGGGCCGGAGCGAGCGAGTCGCCCGCTATGGCCATCCACGCTTCGGTCGCCTCAACTGCTCTGTCCCGTATAGCTTTTTGCTGCTGTTCGTCCTGACCGGACTGTGCCGCTGCCTGTGCTTGTCGCCACAGTGCGCCGCCCAGATTGAAAGTTGCCTCCCTAAGTTCGGGATTCAGCTCCAACGCGCGCCTGTATTCAGCCTCCGCTCCGGTGTAATCGCCTTTATTGTAGAGCTTCGTACCCTGCCGCGTGATGCGCCGTTCGGGAAACTTCTGCGCATAAACACCCGTTGTCGCCACAAGAATGGCAACTATCAGTAATTTAATTCGTAATTCGTAATTCATCATTCGTAATTAAATCTCCTTCTCGCTCTCTTCGGCCTGTCCTTCGACGACCGACTTGGTCTCTTCGACGAAATAGTATGCATCGTAGTACGCCTTGTCGACCTCGCCTTCGTCGGGGACTAATTTGGCAAACTTCACGAGGTCGGCGGTACTGAGCAGACCCTCGAGGTCGCCGTAACGCTTGTCGTCCACCTCTCCCGCGCGACGAGGCCCGTCTATCGCTTCGAGAATCTCGCTCGAGGTCATCTCCATCGCCCCTATGCCCCATCGGCGCTCGAAGTAGGCGCGCAGGATGTCGGTGATGCCGCTGTAATACTGTTTATGTTTGCCGTTCTGCGGCAGCTTCTGGTTGCGGAGCGCCTCCAGACGGCGGATCGCCTCGACATGGGGAGGCAAAAGCGGTTTTGCGCCGCCGAAAAGCGGAATCGGCGGCGGTACTTCGCAATGAGCCACGCGCCGAGAGCCAACAGCGCCATACCGGCGAGTACAAGCGCAAACCAACCGCTGATCTCACCCAATTTCAACGGCACTTTCAGCGGAGGTTTTATATCGTACGGCGCATCCTTTTCGAGGTCTATATCGAATGTGTTCACCAGTATGCGCATACTGTCGCGCGACCAGAGGGTGTCTACGAGGTTCTTGTCGGCATAAAGCGCGGGGAAACGGCCGAGGTTGTACCGTCCCGCCTCCCAGATAGTCAGCCGATAGCGTTTGACAATGGTCTGGCGGCGCCCGTCGACTGAAACGGTGTCGTCGGGAAACTCCTCCATGATCTCGACCCCTTCGGGTTGGACGGCCCCGATAATATCGGGAAAGCCGA
>QMCE01001231.1_pt1 | contig 13992 bp, 8 predicted proteins | sample 1821851 | NCBI WGS metagenome assembly QMCE01 (sample SAMN09453174, study PRJNA476694) | Termite gut metagenome, whole genome shotgun sequencing project. | isolation source: worker | host: Odontotermes sp. | place: South Africa:Pretoria | collected 2016-01-28 | reverse complement strand
GGTAATTACTCATAATAATTCCCTTATGACGAAAAGGATCTTAATCCTGCCCACACCCTTGTTTGAATACCTAAATTAAATATAAGATGACGAAGGAAGATCAGGCTGGATTCTGTTCTTTTTTGGACCCTCCGATCAAGTCGGAGGGTGACGGTGGTATTGCCCGGGGTGACGAAGGAATGTTCATCTTATTGAGGAAAAACACTCATTGATCGTATTTTATTACCGTTTATCGGGCATATTTGCTTTTTTTGATTATTATTTTGAATAAAATTTATTTTTAATTCATGAAACTTAAAACAATCATTATCGACGATGAACCCCTCGCGCGGCTCCGCATGAGAAAACTACTGGAAGTTTACCCCGATGATATTATCATTTCGGGAGAGGCGGGTTCCGGCGAAGAGGCGGTGGAAAAGATTCAGAGCCTTGAGCCCGATTTGGTTTTTCTGGATATTCAAATGCCCGATATGGATGGCTTCGGCGTGCTTTCCTCTCTGGAAGAAGACGATATTCCGATGGTCGTTTTCACCACGGCTTACGACGATTATGCCCTCCGCGCTTTTGATGAATACACGGTGGATTATCTGTTAAAACCGATTGAAGACGATCGTTTAAAAATGACAATTGAAAAACTGCGCCGTTTTTCTTCGAGCGGATCGTCGACAAAAACGCTTCCGGGAAATACGGAGAATTATTTACAGCGGATTCAGGTGAAAATCGGCAACAGAACGCTTCTGGTACCGGTAAGCGATATTATCCGTTTTCAGAGCGAAGACAAATATACGACCATTTATACGGAAAATGCAAAATATATTATCGATATGTCTTTAGTGGATTTGGAAGCGAGCCTTTCTCCGAAAAAATTTGTGCGCGTACATCGCGCTCATTTGGTTGCAATCAATATGATTACGGAGTATCAGAAAAATGCCGGCGGCAGAATTAGCGTGGTGCTGAAAGATAAGGGCAAAACGATGATTTCCGTGAGCCGGAATTTCGTGGCACGCGTGCGCAGTTTGTAAAACAGAACGGACAGGTTTTCTATCTTTGAAAACCTATGTCCGATAAATCCGATAAAAAATTATTGTTTTCCCCTAAACGCTTTTTTAGAACGCTCTTGCGTGAACTCGTGATTCCGGTCGCGCTCGCTTTGATTGTGATTCAATATGTGATTCAGGCGTTTCAAATCCCGAGCGGTTCCATGGAAGATTCGCTCCTGACCGGGGATTTTTTGCTGGGGCTTAAATTTACCTACGGTTCTCCCGTGCCTTTTTCCGATAAGAAGTTTCCGGCGATTTCCGAGCCGCAACCCGGCGATGTGGTGATTTTCCGCTACCCCGGGGAGCCGCTTTACCCGGATTACGACCGCGAACGTTATACTCACATTGTGAATGCGCTGATGCTCGGGAGTTTCTTTTGGGATTCGTCTCCGCTTCCCGGTAACCCGCGAATCGTTCATTATGCCGATGGTCCGAAAGATTTTATCAAGCGCTGCGTGGCGCGCAGCGGCGATGTGGTGGAAGTGCATCAGGGGCGTTTGCACGTCAATGATGTTTTGCAGAGAGAGCTTCCCGGCGAGGGCAAATACACTTCCCGTTACCGCGGGAATTCATCCCGGGATGAACTCAGCCGCACCCGCATTCCCTCTCCGGGCGATACGATTGTTTTCGATTCGCTTTCGCTCCGCCGTTTGGATTGGGTGCGCTCTTTGATGGTTCAGGAAAATCCGCAAGAAAAAGTAGAACTTTCGCTTTCACTTTACCGCGACGGCACGGAACAGAAAGATTTTGTGTTTCGGGATTTTAAAGTGCCGGTGGAAGCGGAACACGGGCTTTTGCTGAATGCGGTCCTGTACCAGAGTGGAAAAATGGGGCAAGGGCTCCGCGAGGGAGATACCGTTTCCGGGAATCTTTCGTTTGAGTGGATTAAAGAACTGGTGCGCACGAGCTTTTTGCCGCGGTTTGATGAAAGCGCCCGTGTGGGCGGCCTGACCCGCCCGGTGAGTTACGATTATTTTGAAAGTGCGCAGTTAAGTGATTTGGAAGAGAACGTGCGCCGCCTGAACGAAGAAGATTCGCTTTCCGTGTGGGAACTGAAGCGCACGGTTTTACGGAACGGAAAACCGGTGACGAATTATGTGGTGCAAAAGCCCGTGTATTTTATGATGGGGGATAACCGCGATAATTCAGCGGACAGCCGTTACTGGGGTTTTGTTTCGAGACTTTCGGTAAAGGCAAAGGCCTTTGTGATTTATTTCTCTTTTGAAAACAGCGATGGTACCTTTGCTTTCGGCCGGCCGTTTTCCTGGTGGCGCATTCCTTTTAAAGTGCGGTGGTCGCGGATCGGGCGCATCATTCATTGGATTTAATAAAAATTTATTTCTATGAAATGGGCAATGAAACAATTACGAATTATCAATGACGAATCACGTAATTCGTCATTGACTTGCAATTCTAGAGGTTATCTCGTAATTCGTAATTGCGTGCAATACCGAAGTTTGATTCGTGCTTGCATGAAAGTTGGGGAGAGTGCTCACCAAGTACGAAATTTTGGAGATTGGGTTTTGGGGCTAGAAAACACTCATTCCTCTGTAATTAAGCTCGATACCCTAAACACCATGCCCAAAATTCCATACCCGAAAGGGAATTCCGCCAATACTCGCCGTAAACGCAAAGCAATTTTTAGAGGTGCTCCAAATGCAATCGTCTGAAAAATTGTTGTTGAAGGTTTATGCCGAAATTTTATTCCTTCTGTTTCTCGTTTCCTGTGCCACGGTCGTAGCTCCCGGCGGAGGGCCCGAAGATAAATTGACACCCCGGGTCGCGGGTATTTATCCGCCTCCGAATTCGACGAACCAGCCGGCAAAGCTCAATATTAAAATCGAGTTTGACGAATGGATTAATGCGGCGGTCACACGCGGAGCGGTGTTGATTTCGCCGCCGATTGAAAAACGCCTGCGGACAGAGGTGGACGGAAACCTGCTTTCGATTTCTTCGGCCGCGCGTCTCGATTCGGGCACGACTTATACGGTAACGGTGGGGAGCGGCATTAAGGATTTGCGCGGGAACCCGCTTTCCGAGCCTTTTTTGCTCGTGTTTTCCACGGGTGCGGTAATTGACTCGCTTTCTATTACCGGGCGCGTTCTCAGAACATCACAGATGATCCGCGAAAAGCAGTTCCCGAGCATCGGGCTTTATCTGATGGGCGAAGGCCGGAAACAGCGGAATTATCTTAAAAAATACCGGGATTCCGCTTTTGTGGGGCCGGATACGCTCCCGCGGCTCACGGTGGAGGAACCTCTGTTTATCACCCAGGCAGACAGCAACGGTTTTTTCCGTTTCCGCGGTTTGAAAGAAGGGCGTTACCGCGTGGCGGCTTTTGTGGACCTGAACGGGAACCAGCGGATGGAGCCGATCACCGAGTGGGCCGGGCTTGGGGAAGGTGATGTAATTTTGGATTCCGCCTTTACGGACACACTTTGGTTTTCGCTTTCCGACCAGGATACGACGGCGCTTCGTTTGGAAACGGCGGAGCAGGTGGGAAGCCGGATTTTACAAGCGACGTTTTCGAGAAACGTGTGGTGGGATTCCGTTTTTACCAATCCGGAAAACTGCTTTTTAAGGCGGCGGGATTCTTCGCGGATTCACCCGGTCATGGTTTATCCGTCATCAAGAAACGATATTCCCCATTTTTACTTTGCCGCGCGCCCGCCGGTGGATTCACTGCTGGATTTTGTGTGTCTTTCCGCGAGGGATTCTCTCGGGCGTACGCTGGACGAGCGCCTCGCTTCGGTGTCCGTGACCTGGAAACGGATGCCCGCCGATACGCTCGGCCCGAAACTTGCCGGCATGACGCCCGCTTCCGGAGCCAAAATGGTGTTCCCGAAAACGCCGATCGAACTGATTTACAGCGAGCCGGTGCGGGCGGATTCTTTAACGGATTCCCTCTGGCTGGTTCTTTTGCAGGATACGATCCCTGCCGTGATTTCTCAAAAAGCGCCGAACCGTATTGAAGTCAGAGGCCCGGATGATTGGGCGACCGATTCGAAAATCCGTCTGGTGCGTTCTTTTTCGGATACCACACTCGCCCCGGCGGACAGTACCGGATTCCGCGATACGATTGTGACAAAGCGGTTTGAAACCATGCTTCAGTTCGAAACCGTCCCGAGGCTTCGCACCGCCGTTCTGGAAGGGAAAATTCCGGGTGCCGCCCAAGATACCTGGGTTCGCCTTCGTTTTGTCGAAACCGGAGAATACCGGAAGGAAAAATGCCGGGCAGACGGCAGTTTCCGCTTTGAAATGCTCGCAGAAGGAAATTACGCCCTGGATTACTACCATGCCCTTCCGCACCGGGATGAGCCTTATGCCGGCATGCTTTCGCCTTTAATCTTCGCGGCTCCCTGGAGAGCGCCCTCTGAAATTTTAACCCTCAAGAACGGCGTGAACATTCTGGATTCCTTAACGCCTTCTTTGCCGCACTTACCGCAATGGAAAAAATAATGATGCTTGAATCGTTTGTAGCTGTCGACCTCGAGACCACGGGGCTCGATCTTGAAAAAGATGAAATTATCGAAGTGGCTTTGGTACTTTTTGAACACGGCCGGGTTACGGACAAGCGAAGCTATTTGATTCGCCCCGCGCAGGATATTCGCCCCTTTATCAGCTCACTCACCGGCATTTCGGAAAGTGACGTGAAGGATGCCGCCCCGTTTGAAAGTGTGGCACCGGAAATTTTTGAATTTATCGGCAATCACCCGATGGTGGCGCATAATGCCGGGTTTGATTTTAAATTTCTGAAAAAATCGTTTGCGCTTTCCGGGCTTGATTTCGGCGCTCATCCGGTTTTGGACAGCCTTACCCTATCCCGGCTTGCCTACCGGGAAGTGCCGAACCATCGCCTCGAAACGCTCGTGAAGCATTTGAATATCGAACGCTCGGCTTCCCACCGCGCGCTCCCCGATGCCGAAGCCTGCGGCCACCTTTTCCGTATCGCTCTCGAGGAAATCCGGCAATTTTCACCATTTGAAAAAAAGACCATCGCCTCTTTGGTTGAAGGAACCGTTTGGGAGATGATTTTTAAGAATGATGCCTCTGCACCAAAGCCGGTGTTGGAGGTCCGGGAGGCGCAACCGGCGGTCATTTCCTTATCCGGAAGTGCCGAGAATAAGCTCCCGCGGGCGCGGAGTTTCTTTGAAGAAGGCGGCGTTCTCGCTTCGCAGATTCCCGCTTATCAGGTCCGGGAGCCCCAGATTGATTTTGCGGAAGTGGTGGAACGCAATATGTACAAGGGCGGCATTTGTATGCTCGAAGCGGATACCGGCACCGGGAAAACGCTCGCTTATTTGATTCCTTCCGTTTTGAAAGCGCTTTCCGGAGAACGCGTGGTGATCAGCACGGCAACGCGCACACTTCAGGAACAGTTGTGGAAACGGGATTTGCCGCTCGTGACTTCTCTTTTTCAGGGAAAACTTTCCGCCGCTTTATTGAAAGGCCGGCAGAATTATATCTGCTACCGCAAATTTCAGGAAGTACTCGAAAAGGCGAAAATACTTCTCACCGAAGACGAACTGGAACTTTTTTTGCCGCTGGTCCCCTGGGCGGTACGTACCGCGAGCGGCGATATCAGCGAAAATACGGGGTTTACCTGGACGAGGCACCGCAGTTTATGGGCGAAAGTGGCAAGCGATGCGGCTTCCTGCACCGGAGAAAAATGTCCGTTTTATGAAAAATGCCCCGCGCTTTGTGCGCGGCGCGCGGCCATGCAATCGAATCTGGTTTTGGTGAATCATTCCCTGTTTCTCGCCGATCTTTCGCTGGATTTTGCACTTCTGCCCGTATATGAACACATTGTGTTCGATGAAGCGCACCGCCTGCCGGAACTCAGTCACGAGTCTTTCGGGAAATCCGTGCGGTTTTTCCGGTTTAAAAACATCGCCAAGAATCTGGTGCACCCGAAGATTGAAAATAAAGGCCGGATCGCAAGCGCCGAAAATGCGTTTGAAGCCAACCATAATGCAAAAGGGATGGAACTCTGCGCCAATTTCAGGCTGAGTCTCGCGGAAAATGAAAAATTACTGCACCGTTTGTTCATGAAAATCGGAAAGAAACTTTCCAAAGTAAAGCGGAACGATTTCCGCTTTAAAGAAAATATCGCCGCCGCCTTCGGCATCGAATACCAGGGAATTCTCACGGAACAGGACAACTTAAAACTTTTACTTTCCGAAATTATCCGGAACCTCCGTGACCCGGAAACTTCTTTCGAAGGGCTCGCCCGCGATCTGGAAGGCGTGCTTGCGGAACTGTCTTCCTTTACCCGGGATTTCGAGTGGATCGCAAAAGCCGGCCGGGAAGATACGGTATTTTATCTGGAAGAACCTTTCAATCCGCATACCCTGCAAATGAAGGCGATCCCGCTCACCCCGGGAGATGTCTTTGCCGAGAAATTTTACCCGTGGGTGAAATCGGTGACGTTTACTTCGGCCACCCTTTCCACCGCCGGTACTGCGGATTATTTCAGTATGCGCATGGGGCTTACGCACCCGGATATTTCTTCCGAAAAAGCGCCGTTTTTCCGCGCTTACGAATCTCCGTTTGATTTACATTCCCGCCGCCGCATCATTATTGCCGAATACCTTCCGAAGCCGGGAGATGTCGGTTACCAAAAGGCGATTGAAGATTTACTCGCGCGCCTGATGCCCCTGAATGACCGGAATGCGATGATCCTTTTCACAAGTATCGCGAGCATGAACGGCGTTTATGCTTCACTCTCCGCACCGTTTGCCGAAAAACATAAACTGCTTTTGTGCCAGCATACGGACGGCGGCATGGATAATCTGGTGGAAATGTTCCGGAAAGAGAGAAACTCCTGCCTGCTCGGGAGCGGGTTGCTCTGGGAAGGCGTGGATCTCCCCGGAGAGGCGCTTGAGCTGCTCGTGATACCGAGGCTTCCGTTTCCGAACCCGTCCGACCCTCTGATGGCCGCCCTTTCGGACCGCATGAAAGAGCAGAAAGAAAATGCGTTCCGGAGGTTATTCATTCCGGAAGCACTTTTGGAACTCCGGCAGGGAATGGGGCGCCTGATTCGCGGGGAACAGGACCGCGGCGTGGTACTTTTCCTGGATTCCCGGATACTCAAGGAATCTTACGGGAGAAGTTTCTCGCGCCTTTGGAAGCACAAGGATACTGTTGTGAAAAGCGAAGAGGAGCTTTTCCGGGCCTTGGAAATCGAGCGCTGACTTCTTTTTCTATTTTTTCCCTTTCCGGCTTCGACAGGAGATTCTCATGCAATCGCTTTCGCAATTTTTAGATAAGATGCCCAAACCCATGCTTCGGGAAATGCATGCGAGAGCTTATGAAAAAAAAGGATTGATTCATAATGCGCTGATACTTTCGGAAGTGGAGCGTTTTTTTTCCGAATCTTCCCGGGCGCAGGCCTTTTTTCTTTCGCTCGAACCCTGGCAGCAGCTTTGCCTGAGTGCCATTTACAATAGCCGGGGCCGCGGGCTGGAAACGCATGAAATTCGCCTTTTGGTCTCTGCCGAGCACCGCAAAAAACTGGATCCCTTTCTGCTTGAAGCGGTGCGGAATCTCTACCTTTACCGGGAAAAAAATCCGTCCCGGGCTTCCTTTATTTATCATGGATTCCTGGATTTCATGGGGATTTTTCAGGCGGAAATGCAGCCTTATGAGGCCGGGTCGGCGCACTGGTTTCATTATGAAATGCTCGAATGGCATATTTGTCTCGTGCTTTCCTTTGCCAAACTCGGGAAACTCCGCGTCAATAATTCGAAAGTTCTGCACCGCCGTTCCATTACGATTTGCGAGGAAGCTTTCACCCATTCCCGAAACGTTTCTCCGGAAGCCGCCACCGATGAAATTCTGCTTATTTTTCATTTCCTCCTCTCCAAAGAGTGGCTGCTTCAAAAAGAATCTCTGCTGGTGCCTTCGGCTTCGGCGTTTACTTTTTTAAACCGGAACGGATTCCGGCTGCGCACGGAATTTTTGAAATGGTGGGTCGATGAAAGATTTTCCGGAGATAAAAACTCCCTGTTCCATTTTTTCAAACAAATGAAAGATCCGGTGCGCGCTTCCGGCGCGGCGCGGCTTTTTTGGCCGCTGGACCCGGTGACTCGTTTACAGGAATCCGGGCAAACCGTATTCTGGTCGGGAACTTCCCGCGTGCTCCGCGAACTCTGGCTCATGGGTTACCTCAATTTTTCGGTGGTACAGCACCGGATTCAGGGGGTGCGTTTAACGGAACTCGGGCGCGAACTTTTGGCGGAAAGTGTGGAAATCCCCAAAATGGCCGCTCCTTCCGCGCTCCCGAATTTTGAATTGATTCTTTCGGCTTCTTCCCCTCCGCGGCTTTTGTTTTTAACGGCATGCCTTGCCGAAGTGAAAAACGATGAACCGTTCCTTCGTTTTGTGCTGGAACGTTCCGTTTACCTGAAAGGGCTGCAGAGCGGTTTTTCCGAAGAAGATGTGGATCATTTCATGAGTTGGAATCACTTGCCCGAAAATGTGGTGGCCACACTTTCGGAATGGGCATCTTCTTATTTTGATGCGAAATTATCGACGGTGCGGCTTCTTAAAATTTCAAAACCCGAAGTCCGGAAATCACTTGCCCGCTTTGATCATTTTATGGAATGCGTTCTCGAAGAAATTCCGTCTTACGGCTTTATCCTGCGCCCGGAAAGAGAAACCACGGCGCGCGAATTGTTGAAGCATTACGGGCTTGAACCCGGTATCCGGGAAACGGAAGAACAGGCCGTTCCGCTCGATGCAAAGCAATGCAACAAGGATTTTATTCTCCCGTTGCCGCCTTCCGGTGAGGTGGATTACGCGTTTAAAATGGATTCCGATTTCGAAGATTTTTCTCAAATTCTCAGTTCCACAAAGTACGGCCGCGATTTTTGCAAGCTCGAAACTCCGGATCTTTTCAAGGTGCTCCGTTACGCGCACATGATGGGTTCTCCGCTCGTGGCGCGGGTATGTTCTCCGGAACATCCGAAAAAAGAGAAACAGGAAATTCAGTTCAATATCAAGTCGATTCATTTGAGTAAAGATCCTTACCACGTAATGGCAGAGTCTCCCTCTCAAGAAGCATTTTTTCCGCTTTATCTGGACACCATTGAAGAAATTAAATTACTTCACCCTTAGGTTTTCATGAGTTTCGTTCATCTTCAAGCCTGTTCCGAATTTTCCTTATTGAGATCCGCCTGCCGCATCACTCGCGGCGTGGCAGCCCTTACCCAAGCCACCGGTGACGATCAGCCGGCCGTCGCGATCACGGATCACGGGAATATGTTTGGGGTGCTTGAGTTCTATATGGAAACGGCAAGCCTCAATAAAGACCGGAAATCGAAAGGACTCCCTCCGGTAAAACCGATTCTCGGGTGCCAAATTTATGTGGACTGGCCTTCTGCGAGCATTAAGGATGAAAAGACCTATCAGCGTTTAACGCTCCTTGCGGAAAACAACGAAGGTTATCACCACCTCCTTAAAATCGTCAGCTACTGCTACGAAAAAGAAGAACACTGGGCAGACCCTCCGGCGATTCCTCTCCGTTTTATCCGGGAAAAGGCAAAGGGAATCATCGCGCTCGCCGGAGAAGTAAACAGCCGCGTGGGGCAAGACATTATCGAAGGCCGCGATGCGAGCGCTCTCGATTACTTAAATGAAGTTTTTGAAATTTTCGGGCGAGATCATTTGTTCTTAACCCTGCAGGATCACGGTCTCGAAACCGAGCGCCAGGTAAACCGCTTTTTGGAGGCCTATTCCAAAGAAAAAGGTTGCGCCCTGGTGGCGGTCAATAACGTTCATTATGCCAAGAAAGAAGATTATATCGCTTATAAAACGTTGCGCTGTATCGGCCTGAAAGAAAAGGTGCTGGAATATGTCGACCCGTTTTGCCCGACGGATCAATACTATTTTAAAACCGCCGCCGAAATGAAAGCGCTTTTTCCGGATCATCCCGAGGCGATTGAAAATACGGTAAAGATTGCGGAACGCTGCCATGTGGAAATCGAAACCGGCTGTGATGACAAATTTTGGCCGAAATTCCGGTTTCCGCCGGAGTTTGCTTCCGCCGATGATTACCTCGCGCACCTTTGCCACGAACATATTTCTTCGCGCTACTCCGAAATTACCGATGTTATCCGGGAACGGCTCGAAACGGAACTTGTCTGTATTCGCAAAATGAAAGTAGCCGGGTATCTCCTGATTGTTTGGGACTTTATTCGCTGGGCCCGCGAAAACGGAATTCCGGTAGGCCCCGGGCGCGGTTCGGCAGCAGGCTCCATGGTCACTTACATTATCGGAATTACCGATATCGATCCGCTTCGTTTCGACTTGCTCTTTGAACGTTTCCTGAATCCGGAACGCGTGAGCATGCCCGATATTGATACGGATTTTTCCGACCGGGACAGATCCCGCGTAGTTCGTTATGTGACGGAAAAGTACGGAGCCGATTGCGTTACACAGATCGTGACTTACGGCACGCTCGCAGCCAAAGCTGTGGTTAAGGATGTGGGGCGCGTTTTGGGAATATCCAATTCCGACACGGATCAAATCACGAAGATGTTTCCCAAAGATTTGGGCGCGACGCTCGAATATGTGTGGACCGGGAGAAATAAAAAAGGGGAGCCGCTTCAGAATTACAATCCGGAAAATCTCCGGAAATTTATCGAAAGCCGGAAAATTTATCAGGATATGTGGGACCTCGCGGGGCGTTTGGAAGGTTCCGCGCGTCAGGTCGGGATTCATGCCGCCGCCGTGATTATCGCGCCGAATCCGATGTCCGACCTCGCTCCGATTTTTAAAACATCGAAAGATGAAATTACGGCGATTATGTATGACAAGCATTACGCGGAAGAAATCGGTCTTTTGAAAATGGACTTTCTCGGGCTCCGCAACTTGTCGATCATTCAAGACACGGTGGAAATGGCCAAAAAAACGCGCGGGATCGAAATTGATATCGCGCACCTCAACCTGGAAGATCCGGAAACATTCCGCTTACTCAGCCGCGGGCTCACGGTGGGGGTGTTCCAGTTCGAATCTCCGGGCATGCAAAAGTATTTGAAAGAACTTTGTCCGGAACGTATCGAAGATTTGATTGCGATGAACGCCCTGTATCGCCCGGGGCCCATGGAACAAATCCCTCTTTTCATTAACCGCAAGCAAGGGAAAGATAAAGTCGATTGTTATCATGAAGACTTGAACGAAGTTTTGGGCGAAACTTACGGCGTGATCGTTTATCAGGAACAGGTGATGCGTATCGCTCAGATTCTCGGCGGTTACACTCTGGGCGGTGCGGATAATATCCGGCGGATTATGGCAAAGAAAAAAGCCGCCGATATGGAAAAACTGGAACCGGAATTTATCGGAAAGTGCCTGGAACGCGGTTACGATAAAAAAATGGTGGAAACGATTTGGAGCGTGCTCCTGCCGTTCTGCGGTTATGCCTTTAACAAGAGTCACGCGGCGGCTTACGCTTATGTGGCGTACCAGACCGCCTATTTGAAAACGCATTTCGGGCCGGAGTTTATGGCCGCTTCCATGAGTTCCGAAATTTCGAATACCGAAAATATGGTGAGCCTCATGCAGGAATGCAAAAAGATGGATATTCGGGTTTGCGCTCCGGATATCAACCGCTCCCAGGTTTTATTTTCCGTTGAAAAGGGCGAGATTCTTTACGGGCTCGCAGGTATTAAGAGTGTCGGCGTTTTGATTGTGGAAGACATTGTGGCCGAACGCGAACTCCATGGCGCTTACAAAGATTTATTTGATTTCTGCAAGCGTATTTTTGAGTATCAGGCGAGCCTTAACGAAAAACGCCCGCCGCTCGCCAAGACGGCGCTGCAAAAATTAGTGATGGCGGGAGCTCTGGATTCGTTCCCGGGAAATCGCCCTACGCTTCTCGCTTCGGTGGACAAGGCCCTGAATGTGGCGGCGCGCAGCCGGAATGAAAAAGATTTGGGACAGGTTTCCCTGTTCGATTTGGGCGGCACTCAGGATACCGTATTTGAAGTCGCCGGTTCGGAAGAACTGGAAGAAGCTCCGGAATGGACGTATATCGAATGCTTGAATAAGGAGAGGGATGTTCTCGGAATGTGTCTTTCGGGGCATCCGCTGGATGAGTATCGCCCGGAACTGCGCGGGCTCACGAATTGCTCTCTCGCCGAAAGTGAAATCGGAAATGAGGCGCTGATCGGTAAAAATGTGACGGTCGGCGGCGTGATGACCGAGGTCCGCGCGATCAGCGGCACCACCAAGAGAGAGGAACCGTTTACTTTCGGTGTCGGCACTTTGCAGGATTTTCAAGGCGAAGTTTCCCTCTTCTTTAAAGGCGATGTTTGGGAACGCGAGCGGGATCATATCGGTATCGATGATTGCGTTCTGATTTCGGGAAAAGTGGAACTGAACCGGCGCGATCAATCGTTACAAATTAATGTGGAACAAATCCTCACCTTTGAGCGTGCGCGCCGGAAACTCGTGAAGTTCATTCATGTTGAAGTTTTGCACTCGGCGCTCTCTCCGGAACGGTTGCAGGCATTGAAAAAACAAATGCAGAATTTCGATGCGATGGAAGGTGAAAACGAATGTTTCCTCGTGTTTCATTTGGAATCGGCCTCCGGCTTTGAATACACGCTCCGCGAAAGGCGTTTTCCGGTTTCCTGCGCTCCCGATTTAATCGCCTGGCTTCAGGCCGAATTCGGGTTTTTACAAGTATGGGTTTCCAAAGAGCCCCGGGGGTAACTCTGCGGGGGCAAATCCTTTTTTCCGCCGGGGAAGATTCCGGAGATATTCTCGGGGAGTCTGCCGTTGCCGCAGCGGCCGCACTCGGGTTTTGCGCCGTCGGGGCGGGCGGGGCGCGCATGAGCGCGCAGGGCTTGGAATCTCTGGTACCTTATGAAGAACTTCCGGTCAGCGGGTTTGGAGATGTTCTTCCGCATTATTTTCGCTTAAAAAAACATCTCCGGATTTTGGAATCGGCGTTAAGAAATCCGGAATGTAAAGCTCTCGTCGCGATTGACTACCCCGGGTTTAACATGCCCTTAAAAAACCTCGCCGAAAAACTCGGGAAGCCGGTGTTCTATATCGCGCCGCCTCAGATTTGGGCATGGAAAGCCCGCCGCGGCGTGCAGTTTCGAGGAACTCCCTGCGCCGTACTTTATTCTTTCGAAGAAGAAATTTATCGCCGGCACGGCGCTTTGGTTTCCAAACTGAATCACCCTTTTGAAAAAGCCTCCGCAAATGTAAAATGGAATGCGAACTCCGGGCAAATTTTGTTCCTGCCGGGGAGCCGCTTAAAGGCCGCTTTACGAAATATTCCCTTGTATGTAAGTGCCGCGCAGGCGCTTCTGAAACATGACTCCCGGATTAAAATTATTTTCGGTGCTTCCCGCAATGCTTTGTATGCAACGCTCCGTGAAAAAATTCCATCCTGCTTTTCCGTAGAAGTGTTGCCGCCGGATTCCCATGCCCGCGCTCTTTTTTTTGCAGGATGCCGGAGTGTTTTAGCCGCTCCCGGCACCGCTCATGCGGAAGCGTTTCTTTGCGGAGTGCCTTCGGTCGCGGCGAGTTGCGTGGAACCCCTCACCTATTTTTTAGGGAAGAGATTTCTCAAAACACCCTTTCTCACCGTGCCGAATTTGATAGCACAAAAACCTTTGATTCCCGAACATTATATACCGGCCGGAAAATCTTTTTCCACATTATCTCACCAAATCGCCGCCGCATTGATTCACGTTCCCCCCGAATTTCAAGAAAGCGCTTCAGAGTACCGCTTTCATTTTCAAGGGGTTTCTCTCGAAAACTGGCTTCGGGAACTGTTAAAGATGTTGTGAGGGGGGGAGTGCCCGGAATGACTGTGTTACGTACCCACCGACTTTTCTCTTGTCACCCTCCGGCTTGACCGGAGGGTCTATCCAAATTTGAACTTTCTTGAATCCCGCATTCCTCGCGTTTTTACACAGTCTGGACAATCGCGAGG
>QMCE01770288.1_pt1 | contig 13998 bp, 13 predicted proteins | sample 1821851 | NCBI WGS metagenome assembly QMCE01 (sample SAMN09453174, study PRJNA476694) | Termite gut metagenome, whole genome shotgun sequencing project. | isolation source: worker | host: Odontotermes sp. | place: South Africa:Pretoria | collected 2016-01-28 | reverse complement strand
CTCTCGTCTCCCACTCTCCGGAAGACTTGTTGTCATACCGTCTCTATTGCGACGATTTCTAGACTTTATCGTAAAACCGTACCCTCTGTCAAGCGATTTTCCAATCTTTTTCTTATTTTTTCATCAGCATTAAAACGGATAAAAACTTTTTACAAAAAACAATGTTCGCTTCCGAACGGAACGTAAAAGAAAATATAATATCAATTGAAAATAATTGCAATAGGTTTTATCGAATTTTGATCGATTTATTCCAGAGAAAACCGCAGAAAAACACAGCTCCCCCCGGGCAGCTTGAGTACGCCATTTTGCACAAATGCCGCGGATCCCAGCGTATACAGGATTTTAGGAACACCGGAACCGGAAATGCTTACGGACATTTCCTTTGAAGAGGGATTAAAGGCAATCGTTATCGCTTCTTTGCCCTCCCCTCGCCTGTATACAAGGGGACATTTATTCGGTTTCAAGTGGAGGATTTCTATTGGGGCGTCACTTTGCAATACTTCGTGTTCCATACGGAGGGATATGAGTTTCCGTACCTCATGCCAGAGGGAAATGGGGCGGCTCTTCTGGGCTTCCACGGTAGGTTTGTTCTTATCGGGATCGATGCTGATGTAAAGGTCTTCCGGTTTGGCGCTGGAAAAGCCTGCGTTCAAGGTGGAATCCCACTGCATCGGAGTTCTTGCGCCGGTTCGTTCAAATCCGCCTTCAATTGAGGGGATATTTTCTCTATATTTCATCCCGATTTCATCACCGTAGTAAATGAAGGGAATTCCCGGCATAGACAATAGAAAGGCGAACGCCATTTTTATTTCCGGTACATTGAGGCGTCGGGCAATACGGGGCATATCATGGTTTCCCGAAGGAATACAGATATAGCCGCCTTTGCCGGCGCGGACTTTTGTATCTATCCGGATGTAGTTTTCCATAAACCGGGCTATTTTTCCCCCGGAAGCGGCGGAGAAAAAGGGCTTCTCATGGAACAGATCGAGATAATACGAAGGTCCAAAATGGAGAACAAAATCCATGTGAAAACCCGCTTCCAAAGCCCGCTCAGGATCACCCCATTCGGAAAGCAGCGCGGCTTCGGGATACTCTTTGTCCATCATCTTTCTGATGCCTTGCCAGAACCGGATCGTTTCCTTTTGTCCTTCGTCGCCCTTTATGAGGGAGCCCGCCATATCCACACGGAAGCCGTCACAGCCCATATCAAGCCAGAAGCGCATTATCTCAATCATGGCGCCGCAGGATGCCCGGGCTGCGGGTGAATCCGCCGGAATCTGCCATGACAGCGCGGGATCCGGCTTGGCAAAACCATAGTTGAGCGCGGGCTGGGTGGAAAAGAAATTGACCGCACAGGCCCCCCGCTCGGAAAAGCCGTTCAGACTTCCGGTAATGCCGCCGATTCCTTCAAAGCGCTCCCAGGGGGTTCCTGCCCATATATAGCGCTCCGAAAAGGCGTTCTTTTCAGTTTTCATGGATTCGATAAACCATTCATGTTCAATTGAAGTGTGTCCTGCTACAAGATCGAAAAGAACACGCATCCCTCTTTTATGGGCTTCGGCAAAAAGATTACGGGCATCTTCATTGGTTCCGTAGCGCGGCGCGATTTTCCGGTAATCGCTTACATCATAACCGGCATCGTGGAAAGGCGATTCAAAGCAGGGGTTGATCCACAGAGCATTGCAGCCCAGTTCCTGTATATAATCCAGCTTGGCAATGATTCCTTGCAAATCCCCGATACCATCAGCGTTAGTATCGTAAAAGCTCTGGGGATAAATCTGATAAAAAACAGCATTTTTCAGCCACTGGGGCATAGAACTCCTCCGTGTTATGGATAGAAAGCGAATCCCGCATTAAGAACATTGAATGTTCCCGCAAGATTTCTGCATACGATAAATACCATAATATACTTTGTTAATTTATAGAATATGGAGCCTCTTGCAAAACTCGGTTAGTTTTGCTGAAGCTTGGCGTATACGCCTTGCGATTCCTTGCGATTTCTCGCCTGAAGGCGCGAACTAAAGTTCGGCAAAATACGCATTTTTAAGCGGTTGCAATTGCAAAAACTGGAGTTTTGCAATTGCCTCTATGATGTCAGCATTTCAGAATTCAAAAAATATTGCCAGCCCAATCATAATCTGATACCATGAAGATGATGAAGCATTTTCTTTTTATGTTGATCATTTTTGGAAGCATGTTTCTTTCAGGATGTTACTATACCAAGCAAGGATACTATCTTCTTTCATACCAGGCGAAGGCAAAACCTGTGGAGAAACTGCTTGATGATGCAAGCCTCGATCCTGACACAAGAAACTTTCTCTTACAGGTAGAAGATATCCGCGCTTTTGCCGTAAACGAACTAGGACTTGAACAGAACAAAAATTACAGCATCTATTTGGATCTTGATCAAGATGTGCTTGCCTGGGTTGTTTCAGCCTGCGACCCGTTCTCTTTTAACACGTACCTTTGGAATTATCCCATAATGGGCCGGCTGCCTTACAAAGGATTTTATGAGCAGAAAGATGCCGTTAAAGAGGGACGGAAACTGCTCGGTGAAAACAAAGATGTTTGGATCCGCGGCGTAGAGGCTTTTAGTACCTTGGGATTTTTTAAAGATCCTCTTGTTAGTTACATGAGAGATTATGACATATACGAAATTGCCAATCTCATCATTCATGAACAAACTCACGCGACAATCTGGAAGGATGATGATCCTTCCTTTAATGAAGACCTCGCTTCTTTTGTCGGCGACGAAGGCGCGCGGCTCTTTGTGCTTGCCCGTTTTGAGGAAGACTCGCCGGAGTACCGCGGCATTGATGAAAACAAGAAGAATTCAGAGCGTTTCCGGGCAGATATTTTTTCCTTGCGGGAAAGACTTGAAAAGTTTTATGCAACATTACCGAATCCTCTTCCCGAAAATGACGACCTCTATTTAACAGAAAAGAAAAACATTATCGAAAATTTCCAAGCTGAGTTCCTTGCGTCATATGACGAACGCTATACATCAGATAATTACCGGGGTTTCGGAGAGTTTCAGATTAACAACGCATACATCGATCTTTTTCATTTGTACCACGGTCAGCAGGAAGAGCTTGAAGCATTATATGCCGCCGCGGAATATGACATGAAGAAGTTCATCGCGTCCTTAAAGGAAAAACGATGAAACTCTCCGAGGTAATATAGCGTTGAGAGATGAGCTTGTGCAAAACTCGGTTAGTTTTGCGGTTAGTTTTGCACAAGCTCATGCGATTTCGCGCCTAAAGGCTGTGAAATACGCATTTTTAAGAGGTTGAAATTGCAAAAACTGAAGTTTTGCAATTTTCTCAGATTACAAAAAAATGTATCGTTTTTTTTCCCGGCGGGTTACCTATATGCACAAATTTTGTATAATTATCCATATTGATAATCAGTACTGATTGATTATCAGCATGTGATTGCGTGCCTTTGCGGAAAGGCATCATACATATAAAATACACAAATGGAGGTTATTCATGGCAACAGAAGCATACAATCCTTTTGAAAATGCCCAGGCGCAATTTGACGGGGTTGCGGAAACTTTGGGGCTGGAAAGCGGCATACGCGAGCTTTTACGGCGGCCTATGAAAGAGATTCATTTTACCATTCCGGTAAAAATGGATGACGGAACAACAAAAGTGTTCCAGGCATTTCGTTTCAAACATAATGATGCGCGAGGACCCGCGAAGGGCGGCATCCGTTTTCATCCTCATGAAACCGCGGATACGGTCCGTGCGCTTTCCATGTGGATGACCTGGAAATGCGCGGTTGTTGATATTCCCCTTGGCGGCGGAAAGGGCGGCGTTATTTGCGACCCGCACAATCTTTCTCTGGCCGAACAGGAACGGCTTTGCCGCGGCTATGCGCGTCAGCTCTACCATCAGCTTGGCCCCAACCTTGACGTACCCGCGCCGGACGTAATGACCAACGGTCAGCATATGCTCTGGATTCTCGACGAATACGAAACCATTTCCGGCGGCCGTTTCCCCGGCATGATTACCGGAAAACCGGTCGGAATGGGCGGTTCTCTTGGCCGCACGGAAGCAACAGGATACGGCGTCATCTATATACTGAAAGATTTGCTCCGCCAGATCGGCATGGATCCGGCAAATACGACCGCCAGTTTCCAGGGATTCGGAAATGTCGCCGAATACGCGGCGAGTATGTATTCGGAACTGGGCGGAAAAGTCATTGCGGTTTCCTGCTGGAACCAAAAAGACGGAAAGGCCTATACGTTTAAGAAAGCGGGCGGCTGCAACATTGCGGAGCTTGTTTCCCTTAAAGATTCCTTTGGAAGCATCGATAAGGACAAAGCCCAGGGGCTTGGATACGAACTGCTCCCCGGCGACGCGTGGCTTTCCCAGGATGTGGACATTCTTGTCCCCGCCGCACTCGAAAATCAGATCACGCCAGCGGTGTTCCCCAGCATCAGCAAGCAGGTAAAGATTATCTGTGAAGCGGCGAACGGCCCTACGACTCCCGACTGCGACAAATTGATTCAGGAGCGGAACATCATCCTGCTGCCGGATTTCCTTTGCAACGCAGGCGGCGTAACGTGCAGTTACTTTGAACAGGTTCAGTGCAATATGAACTATTTCTGGGACAAGAAGGAAGTTCTGGAAAAGCTGGAATACACCATGACCAAAGCGTTCCGCGCCGTGTACGAGCTTTCCAAAGAACAGAATCTTTACATGCGTGACGCGGCCTACACCATCGCCATTAAACGTGTAGCTAACGCGGTAAAACTGCGCGGCTGGGTATAACCCTTCGAGTGGCCTCAGGGACCGCCCTTCGAGGGCCTCAGGGACCGCCCTTCGAGGGCCTCAGGGACCGATCTTAATGAAAATGGCGCATTCCATCACGGGGTGCGCTGTTTTTTTGGGAGTAAGATAGTATGAACAGATTCATAAAGATAATTCACATCATTGTTTTTCTTTTTGCGTCTCTCGTTGTCGGAAGCATTTTCTATGAAGGATTGACGTTAAAGTGGTATTCGTTTGTTCCCGTTTTGATGCTTACAATGGATGTGTTGTTCATCATTTCAACCGTTATAAACGTAATATATTTCAGAAAGAATAAGCCGCTGTTTTTCATCAATCTTTTTTCGGCGGTTCTTATTTTCGCGGCGCTTGTGATGAAAGTATTGCACATTGAATACCCTCAGTGGACGATATTGTTGTGGGATTTTTACATACTGTATCTCTACGGTTTTTTTGTGATCAAGCAGATATAAAAAACAGCGCAAATCATCATGAAATGCGCTGTTTTTTAATAATGAAAAATTGACTAGTTATCCATAGCGCTCAGATTCTGCGGGAATCCGGGAAGTTTCTTGGCTTCCGCATACGTTGCCGCTACCTGGATTTCGCCGGAAATGATCTTCGCTTTTACGGCTTCAATCTCGTTAACAATATCGGGAGTCAGGGCACTGTTTTTCTGGGAATAGCCAACGCCGTCGGCTTCCAAATCAAGGGTGAGTGTTTCACCCTTGAACGTATTGTTCTTTACGGCATCAAGCGCGTAGATCGTACCGGTTTCGACCATCTTGAGCATGGAAGTAAGAACCGCGGAAGGCTGATTATTGGCATAAATTCCGTCATCATGCTGATCGGAGTCTACGCCGATGGCCCATACGTTCTGCCCCAGGGAACGGTATTCCCTTGCCTGGGCAATGGTTCCGTTTCCGCTTCCGCCAGCCGCGGAATAGATGGCGTATACGCCGGAATCGTACCAGTTCTTCGCCTGGGTTTTAGCCCGTTCAGGCGCTCCCCAATCGTTGGTGTAATAATCAACAACCTGTGCGTTGGGGAAAATGGAAAGGATGCCCTGAACATAGCCGACTTCAAATTTGGTGATGGTCGAACCGGGAACGCCGCCGATAAACCCGAAACGGGGATTGGCGATACCGTCGGCCTTGGCTTTAAGAGCGGCAGCCACGCCCACAAGGTAAGAACCTTGATGTTCGGAGAACATAATCTGCATAACGTTGGGAGCCACAACCCAGTCAACGTCAACGATCATATATTTCTGGTTGGGGTTTTTGGACGCAACTTCGGTAAGGGCGTCGGCAAAGGTAAAACCGGTGGTTATGATAAGATCATACGCTTCATCAGTGGCCTGCATCAGGTTAGGAATATACATGTCCTGAGTCTGAGCGGTTACGACATCGTAAGCGGGCCCTCTCTGGGACTGATTTTCCCAGGTATCACCGTAAAACTCAAGAATCCCGCGCCACGCGGCGGCATTGAAAGACTTGTCATCGATGCCGGTAGCATCGGTGAGCAGACGGACGGTAACTTCCGGCCTGGCAGCTCTGGAAGCATCCCTTCCAGGGCTGGCAAAAACCGCCAGAATAACAAAAACCGCCAGAATAACAGCAATTAATGCTTTCTTCATAAAATTATTCTCCTCTAAAAAATCATGAAGCACCGCAAAAACCGGCTCTCCTATAACAGGAAAACCGGATTGTGCGAATGCTCAAAACATACTGACTCAATCCTAATACTGTTAATTGAACTTTGCAATAGGAACAAAGGTTTCAGCCTTGAGGGCTGCGCCGCCGACCAAGGCTCCGTCGATATTTTCCTTTGCCATGAGCTGGGCCGCGTTATCCGCCTTTACGGAACCGCCGTACTGGATAATGATGTTTTCCGCGGCATCATCTCCGTAGAGTTTTCCGATTACGCCGCGGATATAGGCATGGATGGCGTCGGCATCTTCGGGAGTGGCGGTTTTTCCGGTTCCGATAGCCCAAACCGGTTCGTAGGCGATGGTAACACGCGCCAAATCGGCAGCCGATACGTCTTTCAGGCCTTCCACCGTCTGGGTTTCGCAGACTTTTTCGGCATTACCGGCTTCCCGCTCTTCGAGCAGTTCCCCGACGCAAAGAATCACTTCGAGTCCGTGCCGCAAAGCAAGTTTTACCTTCTTGTTGATAAGCGCGTCATCTTCTTTGTAAGTATGACGGCGTTCGCTGTGGCCAAGAATTACGGCCTCCACGCCCAGGTCTTTAAGCTGGAGCACCGAAACTTCGCCGGTATGCGCGCCTTGTTCCTCGGATGACATGTTCTGGGCTCCGAGCATAATATTCGTTCCCTTCACGACAGCTCCAACCGTTTCCAAAGCCGTAAAACTGGGAGCCACAAGGTACTTGTGTTTTCCGTCTTTCAGCTCGGCGGCAAGAGCTTTCGCTAAATCAGCCGCTTCGGCGCGGGTTTTGTGCATTTTCCAGTTTCCCGCAATAAAATAATTTCTCATGATATCTCCTTTTCAAACCCCCAATCTATCCAAAGAACAGAAAAGCAACTTACTAAATCGACTGCCTGGTGGTAATAATATCTCCAAAAAAATACTTCTTTTATGAGTATACTCTTTCTACGCTTGTTTTTAAAGTGGGAAAATCACGAAAGAAAAAAGGACAGCAATCGATGACTTTTCCTTCAGCGATCTGATAGACTAAATAAAGATTGACGATCCAATGTTAAAACAATACAATTACAATGTAATATTAATAATTTGGAGAATAATTATGCCTAAAACCATACAGGTTCGCGTAGAAGATAAACTCAAGGAATCTGCGGATACACTGTTTGCTTCGCTCGGTTTAGACACATCTACCGCCATCCGCATGTTTCTAATTGCGGCAATGGAATCGGGCGGAATCCCCTTCCCAGTGACACACCGCTCTGATCGCGACGATTCGGTGTTAGAGGCCCTTGAACGCCGCATAAACGGAGCCGCTTTTTTAAGTTTTAAGCAAAGTCTAGCAAATATGCGTTCGGCGATAAAAGCTGGAACTGAGCATGAAAGCTAATCATTATCAAGTTCTTGTTGACCCTATAGCCGATAAAAAATTAGCTGCACACTTAGAATTTCTGGCTCGTGTAAGTGAAAAAGCTGCTTTGCATTTATATGATGATTATAGAGAAGCACTTCTTTTTTTGCAGAATAATCCTGAAATATGTCCTATCTACCTGACACAAAAGCAAATAAATACAGAACTTCGATACCGCTTGTTCGGGAAACGGTATCGTATTGTATTTGAAATAGTCCATAATCAGGTTTTTGTGTATGACATACAAGATTGCCGGCAAAATTCCGACAAAGATCTTATCTAATGAGGCAATTGCAAAACTCCAGTTTTTGCAATTGCAATTTGCAATTGCAACCGCTTAAAAATGCGTATTTTGCAGCCTTTAGGCGAGAAATCGCATGAGCCTCAGCAAAACTAACCGAGTTTTGCAAGAGGCTCTAATATTATTTCAATTAACAAACAGCAACGAACAATGCAAAGATACCATTGTTTTTCACTTTACTGATTGCCCGCTGTCATTTGTTAATTTACTAAGTTTACTTTCTCGTAACTTCGATGCCCGGAAGTTTCTTGCCTTCGAGCAGTTCCAAGGACGCGCCGCCGCCTGTGGAGACGTGGCTCATTTGGGAAGCAAGGCCGAACTTGTTGACCGCTGCTACGGAATCGCCGCCGCCTACGACGGTAATGGCGCCGCGTCCTGTGGCTTCCGCCGTCATCTTGGCAACTTCACCCGTACCTTTGGCGAAGTTTTCAAATTCAAACACGCCCACGGGCCCGTTCCATACGATGGTTTTTGCTTTGGACAGCACTTCTTTGTACTTGGCAATGGTTTTGGGACCGACATCCATTCCCATAAGATTATCGGGAATATCAAGGCCGTCTACCGCAACGGGAGCCGCGTTTGCGTCGAAAGTTTCGGCGCAGACATGATCGAGGGGCAGAACGATTTCCACGCCGCCCTTCTCCGCCGCCGCGAGAATGCTCTTCGCCGTATCGATCTGATCATCTTCAACCAAAGACTTTCCGACTTTATAGCCCTGAGCTTTGAGGAAGGTATACGCCATGCCGCCGCCGATAACGAGGGCCGCGGAATTTTTCAGGAGGCTTTCCAGAACGGCAATCTTGGAACTGACCTTGGCGCCGCCGATAATGGCAACGAGGGGCTTCTGGGGATTCGTAACAATCGGTTCGAGGTAATTAACTTCTTTTTCCATGAGGAAGCCCGCGACAGACACCGGTACAAACTTGGCGATTGACGCAGTGGAAGCATGATCCCGGTGGGCGGTTCCAAAGGCATCGTTTACAAAGATATCGCCGTAGCTTGCAAGTTCTTTGGCAAGTTTATCGCGTTCGGCGGCGTCCTTGCTGGTTTCTTCGGGATGAAAGCGGGTATTTTCCAGCATGATAATGGAACCGTCGCTCTGGGATTCGATAAAGGCTTTTTTTCCGAAACAGCCGTCTTCGCCCGCAAAGATAACCGGCTTTCCGAGTTTGTCTTCCAGGTATTTCGCGACAGGGGCCATCCGGTGCTTGCCTGTAATGTAAGCGGCTTCATCAAAAGACTTTCCGTCTTTTTCAGCCTTTTCTTTTGCCTTTTTCATGTCCTTGGCGGGATCGCCGAGGTGGCTCATGAGGGTAAGGCTTTTTACGCCTTGGTCCAAAATGTACTTGATAGTCGGGATAGCCGCAACAATGCGGGTATCATCCTGAACAACACCGTCTTTCATGGGGACGTTAAAATCGACCCGCATGATTATCCGTTTGCCTTTAAGGTCTACATCTTTTACGGTTTGAATCATCATTTTCTCCTATAAAAAAGTCAATCAAGGACTGACCAATATTACAACTTTTCCCGAACTACAATGTTCAGTAATTCTTCGGGGCTAACTACGGGAAAACGTGCCGGTGTAAAATCAGATTTATTACGAGTAACAATATAATCTACCATAAGACTTTCTCCCGCGGCATATTGTACCGCATCTTCAAAAATAGATGTCGGTAATGGATGATGCCGAAACGAACAGCTCTACGCCTCCCTGAGAGAGACCTAAAATCTGGGTTCCTGATATAAAGAAATCAGGTCTTTCCAAAAGCACATCAAGCACGACATTTGCATCAATAAGAAGTTTCATATTCCATACTTCTCGGCAATCCGCATATTGCGTATATCATCAATACTGATATCTTGGTTCAAAACAGTTCCCTTAAGAGCACCTACAAGGCTTTGTATTTCAGGAACTTTTGACCATTCATCAATTTGTACAGCAGTCAGAGGAACTATTTTTTTATCTTCCTTCGATTCCTCTACTGGAAATAAAATTACCTCAATCTTTTTTCCTTTGAAATCAGGAGGCAACTCAAAGAGTTCTGTTAATGTGTTTGAATCAACAACTTTTCTTACCGCCGTCATTTTCCAACCTCCAGAACAAGCATAGTGGAAAATTTAACAAAACCGGCTCCAGCACAAAAGCCGGAGCCGAATTCTATCAAGGCTTTACATATAACTTACATCATACTAAGCCCTGGTATGGCTCATTACTTCGCCATGTGCTTGAGAAGGTCTACTACACGGTTGGAATAGCCCCATTCATTGTCATACCATGATACAACTTTGAAGAAGCGTTTTTCACCGGGAAGGTTGTTCTGGAGAGTTGCAAGGCTGTCATAAATTGACGAATGGGTATTGTGAATAATATCGGTAGAAACGATTTCTTCGTCGCAGAACGCGAGATATCCCTTCATGTACGTTTCGGAAGCCTTTTTGAGAGCCGCGTTGATTTCTTCGATGGAAGTATCTTTTTCGCTGCGGAAGGTAAGATCCACGACAGAACCTGTGGGAGTAGGTACGCGGAAAGACATTCCGGTAAGTTTTCCCTTGGTGGAAGGAAGTACTTCGCCGACCGCTTTCGCGGCGCCGGTTGTAGACGGAATAATGTTGATTGCCGCCGCGCGTCCGCCTCTCCAGTCTTTCTGGGATACGCCGTCAACGGTTTTCTGGGTTGCGGTGTAGGCGTGAATGGTTGTCATAAGACCGGTTTCAATGCCGAATCCTTCCTTGAGGATGACATGAACAACCGGAGCGAGACAGTTGGTGGTGCAGCTTGCGTTGGAAATAACATGGTGCTTGGAAGCATCGTATTCGTTCTCGTTAACGCCCATAACAATTGTTTTGATGGGTTTTGCGGGATCAGCGGATTTTCCAGGTGCGGAAAGAATAACTTTCTTGGCGCCGGCATCGATATGACCATAGGCTTTCTCGTTGGTATAAATACCGGTGCATTCAAGCACATACTCAACGCCTAAATCTTTCCAGGGAAGATCCGCGGGAGTCAATCCTTTGCCGGAAATACATTTGATTTCATGGCCGTTTACCACGAGCACATCTTCGCCTTTTGTGGCGATATCGGCTTTCATTTGACCCTGTGTGGAATCGTATTTAAGCTGATAAGCGAAATATTTCGCGTCTGTAGAAAGGTCTACAACGGCGACTACATCGATCTTATCTTTTCCGAGCAAACCCTGTCCTACAAGAGCCTGAAACACAAGCCGCCCAATACGGCCGAAACCGTTAATTGCGATTTTCATAAAACCTCCAAATCGTTCTTTTTATACCAATAAGGATAAGCGAAATTCGCGCGAAAGTCAATTGGTAGAGAGAATTTTTTTCACAAGCAAATTATTCAGCCTTCTTCGTTTTCTTAAACAGGCGAAGTTTTTTCCTGGAACCGTCACCAATCATGGTAACAGCAAGAATAATCATCAATCCTTTTACGACCATCTGCGGTTCTGAAGGAATTGTCAGCAAATTCATAATATTGGTAATGGAATAAATAATTAATCCGCCGATGACAGAACCGACCGGTCCTCCGGTACCGCCGGAAAGTGACGCGCCGCCGACTACAACCGCCGCGACGGTATCAAGCTCGTAGCCTTTCGCAAGAAGGGAACTGCCCTGGGTAAGCTGCGCCGCCAAAACCGAACCGCCAAGTCCCGACAGGAACCCGTTTATGACATAAACAGTCAGCAATGAACGTTTTACCGGAATGGCCGACAGCCGGGCGGCCTCGGCATTTCCCCCGATAGCATACAGTCTGCGGCCGAAAGTAGTAAAATTCATTAAAAATGACGCGGCAAGCATTACTAAAACAAACAAAATAACCGGATTGGGAATTCCGAATAATTTTCCCGAAAACACCCAAATAAACCGTTCGTTATGGATACCGATTAAACTGCCTGACTGGACAAGATACGCGCAGCCCCTGACAATACTTTGAGTCGCCAGTGTGGCAACAAACGGCGTTATCTTAAGGCCTGTTATGAGCATCCCGTTACATAAGCCCCACAAGGAAGACAGCAGCAAGGAAACAAGACACGCAAGTCCGAAAGGATACCCGTTTGCCATGAGTACCGCGGAAATAACCGTAGAAAAAGCGGCGACAGATCCTACCGATAAATCAATGCCGCCGGTAACAATGACAAAAAATTGCCCGACCGCTATTATGGAAATGATAGCCGAAAACTGTAGAATATTTCCGATATTTCTTGATGAAAAGAAATACGGCGAAGCAATGGAGCCAATCACCACAGTCAGCGCTAAAACGATAACAAGATAATTAGAAAATATCTTAACGGCGGTATTCTTAATAACATTCATAATGTTTTTATCTCCGGACATAAACAACCTCACTACTTCTCTTATTGATAGAAATTTAAAATCTCATCTTCAGACTTAATCTCATCATGGGAAATTCTTCCCCTGATCCTGCCTTGATGCATTATCAATATACGATCACACATAATGGCTTCACTTATTTCGCTTGTTATCAGAATGACGGAATTTCCATCTTCCGCGTAACGCCTGATCAATTGATAAATCTCTTCTTTGGCGCCGACATCAACGCCGCGGGTCGGCTCGGCAAAAATCAATATTTTGCAATTACTGACGAGCCATTTCGCGAAAACAACTTTTTGCTGATTTCCTCCGCTTAGGGCGCCCACCGCTTGATGATAATTTCCCGAACATTTCAGTTTGACATTCTTCGCGATAGCATCGATGGTCTGCGTTTCTTTAACCTTGTTCATAACGGAAAACCTGCTGAATTTCCCTAAGCTCGCCAATGACATGTTATGAGTAATGGATAAAGGCAAAACCAAACCCTGTGTTTTTCTTTCTTCGGGAAGCAGCCCAATGCCGTAATCTACCGCTTGTTCCGGAGTCTTAATACGGACATGTTTATTGTCAAGGGTAAGAGAACCTTCTTTCAACGGCGCGCCGTCAAAAAGCATAAGGGCAAGTTCGTTCTGTCCGCTTCCGACTAATCCTGTAATTCCAAGAATTTCACCTTTGTGCAGATCAAAACTTATGTCCTTTACATAAGCTCCATTGCCTAAATTTTTAGCGGATAACACCACTTCCGAAGTACCGCCGTTTCCCAACCGGACGGCTGTTCCTTCCAACGCGCTGTTCATTATGGAAGTTTGCAGATTCTGGCCTATCATCGCTTTGACAAGAAATTTTTCTTCGAGTCCTTCCAGTTCAAAAGTCTCAATCTTTTTTCCATCCCGTAAAATAGTCGCTTTTTTGCAGAGCGCCAGTACTTCGTCCAGGCGGTGTGAGATAAAAATAAAGGTGATTCCCTTGGCGGATAGATTCCGCAGGATTTCAAAAAAACGTTCCACTTCCGGTTTCGGCAATGCCGCGGTGGGTTCATCCAACAGGATAATTTTTGCTTCATGCCGCAGGGCTTTGCAAAGCTCAATACTCTGTTTCTGGGCCATACTCAAAGATTTTCCCGGCAGCTTAACGTCCAAAGGAAAACCAAGCCATGTCATGATCTCATAGGCTTTTTTGTTCATTTCCTTCCAGTCCACCATGCCCAGTTTGTTTTTCGGCAGCGATTCGATGAAAATATTCTCCGCCACAGATAAGGCGGGAATCAAACTTAACTCCTGAAATATGGTAAAAATTCCCGCCTTTTGCGCTCCCTGCGGGCCATGATAAGAGAGATGCTTTCCTTCAAGAATAATTTCACCGGAATCCGGACGTTCGACGCCTGAGAGAAGTTTTACCAACGTCGATTTTCCCGCGCCGTTTTGTCCCAAGAGTATAGTACGACGAGAACGCGCGCCTGAACCGCGGCATGGATTTTGAATGCGCCGATCCGCCGGTG
>QMCE01004123.1_pt1 | contig 14001 bp, 4 predicted proteins | sample 1821851 | NCBI WGS metagenome assembly QMCE01 (sample SAMN09453174, study PRJNA476694) | Termite gut metagenome, whole genome shotgun sequencing project. | isolation source: worker | host: Odontotermes sp. | place: South Africa:Pretoria | collected 2016-01-28 | reverse complement strand
ACGCATATTATTTATTATTTTTAAGGATTATTAGTATTAAAAAATCTATGATTTATCACACCATTTTCGTCTTTAATATATTCAAAAGTACCGTCTTTATTTCCATAACTTCCACGCATTTCTAACCATTCGTATGGTTTTCCATCCTTCCCAATTTTTGTTTCAAATCTGCCATATTTTGTTGCGTATCCATCAACACTTTTAGGAAAAGCATGATGCATATCATTTACTTTTTCCATTTGTTTCAAAACTTTATTTGAATATTTTGCACCATCAAAAAAATTATCAGCTTTTGCTACATTTTTAGCTATCTTCCCTGCAGCTGCTAAATCTCCAACAATAGGTATTGCTGCCAATGCAGCCAATCCTGCTTCTCCCCAGTTACCTCTTCCGGCTGATATTCCTGCATTTATTAAATCAGGAAATGCACCCAATCCCGGAACAAATCCTGCAGCATCCAATCCTAATTGTAAACCATCTAACCAAGAAAAACAATCTTTTTGTAATCCCCAAATATCAATGTAAATTATAGGATTATTTCCAACATAACTATACATATTCATCCCGTCCACATATTCAAGAGGATCATACTGGTTAAATCTTCCTAATTGCGGATGCATTGTCCTTGCCCGATAATAATATGTTCTGGTTTCGTAATTGTATTCTCTTCCTGTAAATAGAATAGTATTACCTATTGCCGATTGGGATATTTCGTTACCTGCTTCATTATAAATAATTGGTTGTCCATAAGGATCATACTGATAACGTTCAACTATCGCAGCATTTTGGTTGGTTATTGCTATTACAGATCCTAAATGATTTTTATGATAAAAATATTCATGTCCACTACGGCTCATCTGCAATATATCATCTACCCAATTTCCGTACAAATAATTTGCCTGCGCAGTATTGCCTGCGTATTCCTCAATAATCCGGTCTCCATCGTAAAAATAATCCAAAGTCCCTTCAGCAGTTTGTTTTTGTATGCGTCTGCCTAATGCATCGTACTTATAGGTGGCGGTAGCGGCATTATCTACGCCTGTCATGCGGTTGTTGTAGTCGTAGGTATAGCTGTGTTGGTGGTCGTTGAGCATATTGCCGTTGCCGTCGTAGGTTGGAGCGGCGTTTAGTCCGCCGCTAATGGCGGTATATTGGTTCATGCTGCCGGCGGTGTAGCTGGTGTTTACGCCGTCTTCGGTTACTATGGTGCGATTGCCCAAGGCATCCATGCCGTAGGTAATGCTTTTGAACGGTGCCGGAATGTCATTGCCTGCCATTATGCCACGCTTAAAACCGGTCAAGCGTTGCAAATTGTCGTAGGCGTATGTTTCGCTGCGGTTGGGATAAAGGTTGTCTTTGCGATACAGCATGTTTCCGTTTTTGTCATACTCCATGCTTACATCGCTTATTGCGGGGGCATCTATTATGCGGGTAAGCAATCCGGCATCGTTGTAGGTAAATTGCGTAGTTGTGCCGTTGGAATAACTGCGCTCCTGCAAGCGGTTGTTGGGGTCGTAGTGCATGGTAACCAAGGTTTCGCTGCCCTCGGTAATACGGCTCAACCGGTTGCGGGTATCGTAAAACTCCTGTATGGCTCTGCCGCCCGGATAGGTAATACTGCGTAATCTTCCGGCGGTATTGTAGGCGTAGGCGGTGGTTTTGCCGTTCAGGTTTTCGCTTAATATGCGTCCTATGCGGTCGTAGGTAAAAGTAACCGCAGCGTTTGCATTTATAGCTGTAAGCATTTGTCCCAAAGCATCATAGCTGTATTGGTCGCTGCTATTATCGGGGTATTGCTTTTGGGTTAAGCGGTTCAACCCATCGTAGGTATAGGTCATGACGTTCCCGGCATTGTCCTTGTATTTTTGCACATTGCCCGCAGCATCGTACCAGTATTGCTTGGTAGATTCGTCGGCAAAGGTAATGAGCGTATTGCGCTTCAGGGCATCGTATTCGTAATGTGTGGCGTGATTATTGGCATCGGTTACGCTGCTAAGGTTGTCGTTGTTGTCGTAAGTAAAACGGGTAACGTTATTCATCGCATCCTTGTGCCCGGTCAGCTGGTTCAGGTTGTTGTAGGTAAAGCTTTCTACCGTGCCGTTTTTGTGCGTAAGTTTGGTTATCTTGTCGTTTTTATCATATTCGTATTGTTCAAAGAAACCTAAGGGGTCGGTTACTTTTATTACACGGTTCAGCCTATCGTACTCATAGTGTGTTTCCTTGCCTTCCCCGTCTTTTTCAGTAATGACATTGCCGTTAGCATCATAAACGTATTCCGCAATAAGCCCTACATTATCGCTAATGTTAACTACCTGGTCGTTCTCATTGTAGGTATATTGCAGGGTAGCACCATCCGGTTGCAGGATGCCTGTAAGGTTGCCCTTCATATCATAATGGTAATGAGTCGTATCATTTTCTGCATTAATCTGCATGCTTAGCTGACCCATATCATCATACAGCAAGCGTGTTTGTCCGTTCATCGCATCGGTTACATTGGTTACCAACGATTTAGCATTACGAGTGTATTGAGTAATTTGGTTTAGCGGGTCTTGTATTTCTGTTACATCGCCCAGCTCGTTATATTTGTAGCTGGTTTTCCTCAACATCGGGTCGGTCACAGAAAGTCGGTTGCCGTTTCTGTCGTAAGAAATTAAGGTGTTTTGTCCTAATGCATTGGTAAGTTTTACCGGCAGGTTTTGCTTGCTGTATTCGTAGCGGGTGGTGTTGCCCATAGCATCGGTTAGGGCTGTTACGTTTCCGCGTGTGTCATAGTCCAAGCGGACAGTACGGTTTCCCACATCGGTAATAGCGGTTATATTACCGTAATCATCGTTGGTAAAATAAGTTATATTTCCATTAGCATCCTTGTAACTAAGCATTTGCCCTAAATTGCCGTAGGTAAACTCAAGGGTATGCGACAACGGATTTTCCACTTTCAGCAAATTGCCTTCGGCATCATACGAATAGCGGGTGATATTGCCTTTTTTATCGGTATAAGAGGTAATTTGGTTGAAATTCGATTCGTAGGTATATCTTTCGACATTACCCAAAGGGTCAGTTGCGGTAAGCATATTTCCTTCCGCATCATAGGTATAACGGGTAACATTACCGTTGGCATCGGTGCGTTTAATCACGTTGTCGTTGTTGTCGTACTCCATTTTCTGTTGCCGTCCGCAGCAATGTCCTTTTTTCTCAATTACCCTTCCCTTATCGTCCCAACGGTAGGTAGTAAACTGGTTAGTTGGCTGCACATAATCTACAATCACCGTCTGGTTGTTTTCGTAACGGATGGATTTATCGGTCAGTGCGGTTTTTACACGGCTTACCGAATAGTCGCCGTTATAAAAAATCTGCGTTTTATTGCCGTTGGGGTCTATGATTTCGTTGAGCAATCCGCGCGTGTCGTAGCCGTAGGCAGTAGTAAATCCCATCGGATTGACTACCCGCACCAACTGTCTCAGCGTATCGTATTGATAAGTATACTCATGCGTATCGAAAGAGGCTTTTGTTTTTACCAAAAGAGAATCTTTCCACGTAAGATTCAGGCTCCGTCCGTGGTTGTCGCTAACGGAGGATAAAAGTTTACCGGTATAGGTAAAATTCAGGAAATTTCCATGACGGTCTTCCATTTTCTCAATTACCGGATTTTGGGCATCACCTAAATAGTATTTGTCGCCCTGTTTTCCGGTAAGGATGTATTTATTGCTTTCTTGCGAAAGTTTGTCAAATACGCCGGCGGGCGATTCAAACAGGTTGCCGAATTTTTTAAACAGGTCTCTGCGCCCGTCTCCCCGTATAACCACGATGCCCAATGAGTCGACTTCGTAGCGCATTTCATTGCCTATGCTCCAGCCTGTACCGTAACCCAAATTCCGGTTATAAGAAGAGCTGTTGTAATAAAACGTAACCTGCAACGGCATGGAATGGTTGGGATACTGCAATTCGGGGCGCTGGTAAAACATCACTCCATTGTAGCTATTCACCCATACGTTGTTGGGGCAGGCAATCTTGGGCTTAGTGATATTTTGCGCCTGCAGAATATTGCCGAAAAGTTGTAAACTTACAACACATGCTATTAAAACGGATCTATATAGTTGTTTATTCATTGTTGTGTCCTCCTTATCTTTTAGCTCTTCTAATTACATATAACTGCAAACGCACTTCGGGCGAAATTGAGCGGATAAATATCGTTCGCGAGTCATGACTGCCCGGCGACAGAATACCTGGCGTACCGAGGTTATTGCCTACAGGCAGGCGTATTTCCGTGTAGGCACTATCCAATTCCTGAGAAGTAAGGGCAATCGGGTCGCCGTTTTCACTTATTATCAGGAAATCCGAAATATTCAAATCCACATCACCGGTATTGCCGTAATCCAACGTAACGGTGTATTTGGTTCCGAGCCTTACGCTTGCAGGCGCAACAAATTCGGTATGCAGTTCAGCCGGTTTTCCGGTAATGACTTCGTATGCTTTGAGTAGAGAGGTTGTAATGCCTCCGGGTAATTCGGCAACCATATCGTATTCTCCCAAAGGCACATTGAGTAAATTGAACGTAGCAAAAGTCCGGGTTTCATCCTTGAAAACGGCATTTTCGGTCGGAATGATTTCTCCGCCTCTTTGTAAACGGAAATCCATAATTGTATCGAATTTTGCCCCATCTACCTTTACGGTTACCGAGCCGATATTGGCACCTTTTCCTTTATCTACTGCTATAACAGAGAAGTTGATAATGGAAGCCAGCACTTCTACATCAACATTACCTGCCATAGCATCGTTGTTCCGCACCAGAATATAGTATGTTCCCTGTTTGAGTTTTGGGATAGTGATGCGCTGGCTGCCTTTATCCGGTTCTGCCCCAAAGTAATCGGAAACGGCAGGATTAGGAACGGATTCATGTGATATGTAAATGCCGTTGGATATGTTTGCCTGACTGCATTTTAGTTCACATAAAAGGGTTTGGTTTTCCAGCGTATTGTCGACTACCAGCTTGTAGTATTTATAGTTTTTGGCAGCGGTTAAAGAGGCGTTTCCGGCAACATCAATTTCCAATGCCGGATAATCGACCGATACTTTACCTAAGGAAACGCGGGTGTTGTTTTCGTAATCCGTTTCGGGAATAGCGCTCGTGGCGTTAGTCCTTACCATGACATAGTAGTTGCCGCAAGGAACGCCGGTTAATTCTTCCTCATACGTTTGCATCGCAGAAGCCGAAGGTTCCAACGATAGATTTACGGTAGCAGAACCTATAAGTACGGCACTGTTGTCCCACGTTTCGTTCAGAGATAAGAAAACCGCATCTTTTGTCCGTCCTCCGGCTGCATTACCACCTTCATTTTTTACAAGCCATGTCAAATTGACCGGTTCGCCGATCAATGCCGAAGCAGGATAATGAATGTCGGCAACAGTCAAATCGGCTGGAAGCGGTGCTTTTACAACAATAGATGTTGAGTAGATATTATTGTTTTTACCGGTTTCATACACCATGTTGGTTACATCGGTTCTTCCAAACAGATAGTAATTTCCGGCAGACATACCGGCTGGCAACACGATTTCTATTGAATCGGTATAATATTGACCGGCATCTAAATTCCGTTGTGCCGATTTCTCTCCTATCTGGATAGCGGTCGAATTTAATACATTACTTGACGACAAGTAAAACACATCGGTCAAGCGAGTTGGCGAAAGGGCTGCAATGCCGGAATTTTCCACCGTATAAACTATTTTATATGGTTGTCCGATAGTTGCCTGAGCGAAGGCATTAATTCCTCCAAAGCGTAAATCCGGAACTTCCGACAAGGTTACGGAAACAGGATGACTTGCCGTATTTGTATTATTTGAACGGTCATAATCATTCGTAGCATTATAAACATCGGTTACTATATATATGTATGCTTCTCCGTGAAACCGGTGTGGAACAGTAATACTTTGAGAATTTGAGTAAGGGAACGACTGAACGGCAGAATAATTAATTTCTGCCAAAAGTACTGCATTACCGGCATTAAACTCATTGCTTGAAGAAACATATATAGCATCCCTCCATAAACTATTCGGTGGAATGTTGCCAATATTGTCGACCTGCCACGAAACTGTAATTGGTGTTCCGGACATGCAAGTTTCAGGTACATCTATATTTTCCACTAATAAATCAGTAAATCTTCCATTGATAAAGAGTTGCTCAACGAATGTATTGTTGGATTTGTTAATTTCCTCGACACGATTATTTCCGTCAAGTATAAAAATCAAGTACATGTCTCCCTTCAATAAATTATCAGGAATGACAACTTTCATTTCAATATCAGTAGAAGTACCGGCTGCCAAAGCTGCCAAAGTTGGCGGTTGAGGAATAACAGTACATGGAATTGCACTACCGCTATAAGAAGAGTGACCGGAAATATAAACGGATATTTGACAATGCTGATTCAAATCCTGTGTGCCTTGGTTTGAAATAGTTAGCGTAACAGGGATGGTTTCGTTCATTTCGGCACTGCCCGGTACGGTGGCGGAAACAGCAGCCAAATCGGGTAAAAAACTTCGTTTTACAACTACTTCTTTAACCAAAGATAAATTATTTGTATTATCCGATTCAAAGAGCGTATTGGTCGCATTTACCTGCACGTACATGTTATATTTGCCTTCTTCTACCTGATGATTAAGTGTTATTAATCCTGTTTTTGTCAAAAATTCGTCTTTAAGCAGAGAGGCTATGTCGTAGCCCGTTACTATTAAATCTATTGATTCTGCCGGATTTGAAACTTTTTCAAGAAATATCCTGTCGGCGATATTTTTATTGGCAATAGCTCCATTGCCGGAATTGGTTGTTTTCCAGCTAATTCCATATTCTTTACCGGTATAAATGGTATCCGGTACGGCAGAAATGATTTCTCCGGAAAGGTCAGGATTACTTACGGTAACGGCTTGTGAACGCAGTATGTTATTATCCTTTGCATTGTATTCAAACACTTCGTTATTGACATCTGTGTGAATATACAAATAGTAGGTTCCTGCAGCCATACCGGGTAAATTAACCATACGGGAAAGCTTATATTCTGTTTGCAGTTGCACGTAAGACTCGTTAGTTGTTAAGACGTTATCGCTTGTTCCGTAAAGCAGGGTCGTGTGGCTTGTATTGTCAAGTAGAATAGCCGACTCATCTAAATTGGCAGAATTTGTAGAAATATAAATTTTATCCGCCCAATTAGATACATTGGTAACGACTAATCCTTGATTTTTAATTGCAGCATGTACAGTAAAAGGAGCACCCGTACTCAACAATGCAGGAGTTGTGCTTAATGATGTGGGAATCAGGTCTGCGGCAGGTCTCAATGTAACGTTTACCCTATCGCTCCGGCTAATGTTATTATTGTTAAAGACATGTTCGTATACATTATTCCCGGCATTGGCATGAACATAGAAATAACATTCCCCGAAAACATCTATAGGAGTTGAAGCCGAGAAAGTAACCATATAACTGCTATCAGGGTATAATACCTGACGAAGGACTTTTGTCGTTAAGGTATATATGGTAGAATCACCATAAATAGCTCCTTTCGAGAAACTTAACGCATCAATCCATTCTATATCAGGGGTTGGTGCCGTTCCTGCGTTTTTAATTTTAGCCGTAACATTTACGGTCGTTCCCGAGAAAAAATTGGTAGGAGATACAATAATGGTGTTAAAATATCTAAGCGATTGTAAAAGAAGTTATCGCAACGACTGTTGTTGTCTGATTTTTCCGTTATATTTTTTCGACCGCAGAATGCAAATAAATAAGGATAAGGCTCTCCGGATATATCCGGTAAATATGTATCCGGGGCAGATGAAGTACCTGCTGCGTCCCAATTTATATCAATAACGTATTGCATATCTGTAGCCACAATAATATAATACAGTCCTACCTCTCTTTCCGGCAAAGTTATTTCAACGCTGTTGGTGTAAGACTGGTCCGGATCCAAACTATGCAGATTCGGAACTTCAGCTAATAATTTTGAATAGCCGGAGTTAGTCCCGTCTTCCATATTTGTAACCAACCAAATCCGGTCATACCATAAAGATTCCATAGTAGCACCTTGCCCATTGTTTTTTACGGTATATTCAACGGTGACAGTTTTACCGGAAAAGGCTTCGGAAATATCAATTTGCGTTACATGCAAATCAGGCAGTTTTCTTAAATGAAATGAAAAGACGTCACTCTCAATCGTTTTACATTCATTCCGGGCAACAATCTTCCACGAATAGCTTTTGCCGTATTGGCAATAGGATGATATATTGGAGTAGCGAATAGTGTTTAAGCCGGCAGCAAAAGGCACATTAGGCATTGTTGTTCCGGCTTCCCATAGATAGAGGTCGTAAACGGCATTTTCAACAGGATCCCACGATAATTCTACCGCTGTAGAAGACAATTCTTCATTATTTTCCGGAAATAAATTACTCAATGTGCCGGAAAGTGCTGGTAAAACCGAAATGGAATATTCCAATTCAAACAGCGTAGCCGTATTCAACTTTATATCAACGGCATATTTCAATATAACTCTTTGTGAAGAAGTATTGGTTAATGCCATTGCCGGAATGTTTCCGGTTCCGCTGCTTTGATAACCGCTTACATATTGAGGAGTACCGGCCAACGACCATGAATAGTTTAGCCCGTTGCTTATCAAGGAAAAGTCAACAACTTCAGAAGTATCTCCCGAACAAACAATTTGTTCCTCATATTGGTCTAATTGAGACAGATTGATCCGGATGCCGAATAGCTGCAAATCTACTTCATTTAACGCAAGGACGGAAAACAGATCCTTCATGTTTCCCAAATCATCGCCAATATTACCGGTAATGGAAATCACCGGATTATTGCCTGTTCCTGCTTTTGCAAATGTAAATTGGTGATTACTGTTTCTGATTTTGTCTTTCAACGCGGCAACATATTCACTGTCTATAACCGATAGCGGTATTTCAAAAATTTCGCCGGCTTCTACTTGAACGGTTATATCTCCGGTAAGCGTTGTTTTTGACAATGTGCGAAAAAGCTCATCTAAAGAAGTAAAATTCTTCACCTCTTTTTTGTGCTTGTTCAGCGACAAGACACCCGATACAATCCAAAAATCTTCGGGATTGATATATACATTGATTCTTGTACTGTCGGAAATACGGTCACCGGATGCTTTCAATAGCACTTCATAATTTCCGCTTGTGTCATAAACATGCAGCGGTTCGCGTTCGATGCTCGTATTTCCATCGCCAAAATTCCAATGGAAAACAGTTGCCGTTTCGGAAGATAGATTAGTAAAAAGAACCCTGTTTAAAAACTTTGTCGGATAAAAACTTGCATAAACACTATAATCCGTAGTTCCGGCTACACTCAAAGTACCGTTTTTGGCAGTAGATACAATATCCTCAGAAGTCGTCCCGAGCGTTACATTCCGGATTGCGACCGGATGTGTTTCGCCCGGATTCCAAGCAGAAGGAAGTGTTACAAACATCGTGAGCAGGATGCCGTTGGAATCGAAAAACGGATAGCCCGGTTCATTGTCTACCGAAACATGAAACTGCGTATCATTTGTCTGGGTTATTGATAATGTATGTCCATTTATCCGGCTTGATAACACTGAATTTTGATAATCAACAAGTACATTTTCCGGGAAAAGAATATCAAATTCTACAGAATGTATATCTATATTGTGATTCAACAGATAAACCGGATAAGCGATTTGCCGGCCAACTTCGCCCGATTGCGAAGGGGCAATTAAGCCGTGTTCAATATCTGTGGGCGTATCTGGTTCGGACGGTGCATCCGGATCGTAATAATATACTGCCGTAAGGCTTTTATTTTCACTGGGCATTGAGTAATAAAAACTCCGGCCGGTAGATATAACTTGTTCGCCATCCCGCCATTCGCGGAATTTGAATCCCGTATTTGTATAAGCAGATAAATAAACTGATGTTCCTTCTTCGTATTTGTTTCCGCTTGATACATTGAAAGAACCTGCGCCGCTTGGCTGTGCCGCAATGTCCAATGAATATTTCAACAAAGCCGGATTTGGCTCGCCCGGACTATTGGGGTCATATTCAAAAACGGCGGTTAAAGCCGTATTTTTTTCCGGCATAGAGTAATAGAATGAAGATGAGGTAGATACTACATTGCCGTCTTCCTGCCACGATTTGAACCGGAATCCCGTATTTGTATAAGCAGATAAATAAATTGATGTTCCTTCTTCATATTCATTTCCGCTTGATACATTGAAAGAACCTGCGCTACTTGGCTGTGCCTCAATGTCCAATGAATATTTTACCGGATCCGGCGCCGGCACCGGTTCACCCGGACTATTGGGATCATATTCAAAAACGGCAGTTAAGGTCGTATTTTTTTCCGGCATAGAGTAATAAAATGAAGATGAGGTAGATACAACATTGCCGTCTTCCTGCCACGATTTAAACCGGAATCCCGTATTACTATAAGCAGATATATACATAGACGTTCCCGGCACGTATCTTCCGGCACCGGAAAAACTTCCCGCACCATTAGGTGATACTCGTAAATTCAAGTTATACTGAGTATCCGGTTCGGGAGGATTGGAAGGATCAAACTCTTCATTCTGCCCGGAGATGTTGCTGCAAAACAGCAGCAACATCCAAAGAAAATAAAAATGTTGTTTCATTGCTGGTTATTTTTAAAATACAACAGTTTTATGTGTCTCACCATTCACTTTAACAATATAAACTCCTTGCGGTACAACAATTGTGTTTGGAGTTTTTTGCGCATCAACAATTGCGACTTTAATTCCGTTTACCGAATAAACGGTAGCAGTTCCCGTTGCATTTTCTATTACGATAGCCCCTTGAGCAGCATATACGTTTGCCTTCACATTTTCCGGTTCCAAATAGCCTGTTGTAATATCTTCTTTTTCATTTATTTGCAGTTCAAAACGATCTTCGAAAGTTCCGGCTTCGGCATAGAACGTATATTCTTCAACCGATAAATCAACAACTTTATCTAATTTTTTATCTTTGAGCAAAACGTCAAAATCTCCAACCGGTTCTTGAAGGGTAATATTGAAAGTTCCGGCATTACCGGTATAGATGCCTAACGGAACAATACCATCGCCAACCGGACGCTCATTGATTGCATAGTGCACACTTGACCGGTCAATGGAATAGAGTTGAGGAACTTCCGGCGAGGTACTCATAAACTTGGCGGCATCACATTCAATTTCATAAGCAAGTTGAGCATCCTGATTCAACACGATACGCGATTTATCGGAGAATTTTTCATCGCTTAATGTCAAATTAATCAATGTTCTGAAAGAAGATATTGATCTTAACTTGGAGGAACGAAGTTGTGTTGCAGAAGATGTTTGCCGTCCTTCCGGAGTAAATGTAATTGCGTCCAAATCGTTAGGTTTCTGTACGAAAAATGCTTGCATCGGTTGCAGAACGAATGCATCGTCTACAGGCGATACGGCTTCATACCTGCCATAATAGTCATTCCAGTAGGTAATCGGGGCGGTATAATCCATGTAATGGATGTCGTAATGGCTTGGGAAAGGGTTACCTGTCAAATTCCAGTTTCTGTTAGCGGCATTTTCGGCAACATACTCATTTAGTTCAATGGCTTGGGATGTTGATGTAAACAAACGGTTTTTAGATTCACTCGTTGCCGGTAAAACCAAATGATTGATATCTTTGCTGCACTGGAAGATATAACCGGTTCCCGCACGCAAGGTATCGGTTTGTTCTACGTTTTTCCAACTGCTTCCGGTTCCAACCTCAGCACGGGAAACGCCGTCGTAATACCGGAATACATAATAGGCATCATCGTCAATGCTGATGTCGGACATTGCTACATCGAATGGAAAAGAGAGATAATACCAACGGTTTCCGTAAGCACTCATGTCTATTTTTACATTTTCGGCATTTAGGGTGTTATATTCGTTAATTAATTGAGAATAAGAAGAAGAATAAGAAGAAGGATAAGAAATATATCTTAACTGCGGTTTCAGTATAAACTCATTGGTATTAAAAGGCGCAATTCCCAAAACACTCAAATCTCCTTGAGGCATAATTTCAACGGTAGGATTTCCTAACGGACGAATATTTTCGCTCAGGGTTAATGTGCCGGATACTGGCAAATAATTTATTTCTGCATTCCAAGTGGATACATTTTGAAACTGGCTCCAGATATTGGCTAATCTGTAACTTGTTTCTGCCCAAAAAGGAACAATCAACTCGCAAACAGATTTATTAATATTATTAAATGGGTCGTTATTCAATACCGGAGGTGTAGGTTGTAAGCAGGTAATTTTCTTTATGGTAGCACTATTTAAAGCATAAGAACCGATATTTGTCAAAGTTGCCGGTAATGTAATTGAATCGAATGGACAATTGCGAAAAGCATTACTTCCCATTGATGCTAAAGAAACAGGTAATTCTACCGAAGACAAAGAAGTACATTCTGAAAAAGCTGAATTTCCTATTGTTGTTAATGAATTGGGTAGTTGTATTGAAGATAAAACTGTACAATTATAGAACGCAGAGGATTCAATTTGAATAAGATTATTGGGTAAAGTAACTTGTTTTAGATTATAACAATAAGCAAATACGGAGGACTTTATCAACGTTACTCCATTAGGAATGACTACAGATTCTAATCTATCGCAATTATAAAAAACTGAATGTTCTAACGAGGTCAGCGATGCAGGAAGAATTATTTCCTGCAAAGGACGACATTCATAAAAAGCTCCTTCTCCAATCGTAGTTACGGTAGAGGGTATATCTATTGTTTGTAATCCGTGACAGCGATAAAATGCGTAGCTACCTATAGTCAATAAATTATCAGGCAATTTTATTTCCAGTAACCCCGATTTATTTTCAAATTGAGAATTTGGAATAGCAGTTGCCGTTATTGCGCTTAAATCGACTGAAATCAGGTTCGGGAGGTTGTTTTTCAGTTGTCCCCAATCAGTGTCATTGAAAGGTCCGGAGACAACCAGTCTGTTTACATCGTACAATGATCCGATTTGTTCCAATATTTTGGCACCCAGTGTTCCGGCTTGTGTCAGTGTAACCGTAACTGTTTCTCCCTCTCCTTCAATAATCATTTTTTGATCCCAATAGGGAGCATTCCGATAATCGGATCCGGCACCTTGCGGAACATAAACGGTTGTTATATTTCCCAACGAATATGAAGATATAGCAGGCGGAGTGATAGCGGTTATTTTACAAGATGTTAAAGCATAACATTCTGCAAATGCATAACTATCTATACTATTTAAAGTTGACGGTAATAGTAATTCTCCTGATAACAACGAGCAATAATAAAATGCCTGATAGCCTATTGTTTCCAATCCCTCGGGAAATATAACATTTGTTATTGGATTATAATCAAAAGCATAGTTTCCGATAGATGCAAGAGAGTCAGGCAATATTAATTCTCCAACCAATGCACATCTGGAAAAAGAACTGTTTGCTAATGTCTGTAATCCATCCGGCATATCCACAACAGATAGCGAAGAACAATTATAAAAAGCAAAAGAATTCACAGAAGTGATGGATGATGGAAGAATCACTTTTTTTAAAGTTGTTTTTTCTTCTAATGCGTAGGAAGGAATTGTATTATTTTCTACAGTCGCATCCAATAAATTCAAATAGGTAAGCTGGGACAATTCGCTCCTCATATAACTAAAATCAGAACTGTTTAAAAAGCCTGTAACAGTCAAACTATCAACATCAGTAGCGGATAGCACGGTTGATAACTGTCCGGCAGCCGGAACATTTACGGTTACATTTGTTGCCTGAATGCTTGTTGTTGCACAAAATAAAGCAATCAGCAATATTCCTACTTGTTTGAAGAGATAAAATGCTTTCATATTTTTATAGTTTATTTTTTATACATATATACATATATATAATTTATTATTTTTTTTATTGTTGTAATAGTACAATTTTTATTTGTTAGAATAACAAGAATTTATGTTAAATTTCAATTTGACATTAAAAAAATAGCAAGTTTTT
>QMCE01001707.1_pt1 | contig 14002 bp, 14 predicted proteins | sample 1821851 | NCBI WGS metagenome assembly QMCE01 (sample SAMN09453174, study PRJNA476694) | Termite gut metagenome, whole genome shotgun sequencing project. | isolation source: worker | host: Odontotermes sp. | place: South Africa:Pretoria | collected 2016-01-28 | reverse complement strand
TTTTTCTTAACTGTGCGCCAACAGAAAATCCGCAGGGATACCCAATTCGCTGTGTAGTTTTTTCACAATGTTCAAATTTAGTGGGCGTTTGCCGTTCAATAAGTCGCTCACACGACTTTTGTCTATTCCAAGTATTTGACTTAAATTTGTTTGTTTGAGATGCCTTTTTTTCATTTGAGATTTGACTTCATCGGTAACAAGCGTACTAACCTTCCAAGGCAACGGATGGTAGGCTTTTTCGTAGGCAACAAGCGCATCGAAAACTTCTTTGTATTGCTTGCGAATATCTTCCGGAATATCATTATCATCTTCATATTGACAAATGATTTTCAAAAGTTCCTCGTTTTTTTCACGATAAACCTTGTACTGTTCGGGTGTGAGAAGTGTTTTCATAATGTCGTTATATCTTTTGTTTTGTTTAATTTTGTGTATTCTGCGTGAGTTCCAATAAATCGAATATCAACTGCTCCTTCAAAAAAAATAACAAGTCCAATTATTCTATGATGATTTCCTTTGATGTCAAAAACATATCGTCGCTTCCCGACATAATCTGCAGACGAAAAATCCGCTTTCAAATCACTGTGCATTTTCCATTGTGCAGCTTCAACAATTCTTACCCATTGCTCTAATGGCTCAAGTGCATCGGCATGTTTTTTGCAAAAAATTTCAATGAGATCATAACCTCTAATTTCCATAATTTCTAATTTGATATTGCAAAGATACAAAAAAGTTGCCAAATATACAACTTTTTTCAAAAAAATTTGGCAAATCCAAAAACTTTTCGTAACTTTGCAGTGAACTTATCAACCAATGGCGAGCAGTCCGCTTGCCGAAAACATTCGTTGCAGGCTTTTTTTGTGCCTACAAATTAACGGTGTGTACCCCTGTGTGAGTGCGTTAATGCGCCTCCTGCCATTGGTTGGTGAAGTTCAACGGGACAGGCACACCGTTTATAGTGTCCAAACAAAACACATTGTAAAAATGAACGAAAACCAAAACAATGTGAACGGCGCGAAGCACAGTAACGCCCATCGCACGCCCGCCGGAGCGAAATCCGAGCAATTTGCAAACCAAATGTTTGTTTCCACCAAAGCCGAACTTTCCGAAGAGATTGAGGAAATGAAACTGTTTAATGCTGCGTGCTACCGCACACGGCTAACCTGTAATTGTAAAGAACCGCACAATTACCGTGACGGTGTAATTGTAATCAAAGACGGTAAGACACTTCTTCAAATCGTCAAGTGTAAACGTTGTGCCAAAGAGCAATTCGAAGATCCGGATTTCGATGGTGTGAACATTCCGGAACATTACTTTGTTGATGAAAAGGAAACACAAGATCCGGAAACAAAGCTCGAAAATTCTAAAACGCAAGCATTCGTCAATTGTGTGGAGATGCAGTACAAACTATACGATAAAGTATATGATACCGTATTCAAAGCCTTTAATACCGAGAAATCAGAAGAACTTTTGGATGATTTTTTTGCAAAGAATGATGCCATGCTTGAGTTTCTCAAGAATTGTATATTTCAGTCTATCGAAGATAGTTTATATGCGAAAAAAAACAGTTAATCTAAAAAAAACTTACAACAATGAAAAGGCTCGGCTTTGGTCGAGTCTTTTTTTGTCCTTTATTTTTCCTGTTTTTTGTTGCATTTTTGCATAAAAAAACATATATGGTTTACGAACATTTGGTCGCCGATCCGGTCAACAAAATACAGGTAACAGACACCCGCAAACTCTTTGATAAATGGTTGGAAGTCCCCGATAATATGGGAGCTACTTACGACGATTTTTTTCAATTCCTGCAAACTCCGGCGGCAGAAACATTCATTCTGCAACACCAACAGCTCCACGTAGAATTGAATAACTACCTGACAACATTAACCTCTAAATTTGCTTAAATTATGGCAATTACAGCATCTATTAACCAAGAATCAACCTATTTTGGCTTTGATCGTACCATACTTACAGTTTTCGGAGTTTCTGAAGGCGAATTAGCTACTTGCACAATCAACGATATTAAATTTCAATTTACCGGTAATAGCAAATGGCGAAATTACATCGACATCTCCGACATTGTGCAATCAATTCTGGCTAAAAATCAAATCGATATTTTGAAAGCATTTTTAACCGCACAAACATCTGTGGAATTGCTTAACTACGACACTAAAATTCCATATATCTATTATACAGCAATAAAATACGACATAATCATCGTCTGCAATTCAGGAACATTCCAATCAGGGTCTTACGAAGTTCTTCCCGGTGCTATTAATCGCCTAAATTCCACAACAACAAATACACCTGTTGCCGAAAAAATGTTTAATCCGGATATTCTGAATATCTTCACTTCACGAACGGCTTCTAAAGATATCCGAATGAGAGAAAGTGAAGTATTCCCTTTGGTGTTTTTTGAAGAAATGTTCATACCCGATCACTATTTTTATGCCGATTCCGGCGGGCATCAAATTAAAATTCCATTGACACTATATGGATATAAGCCTCAAAATCCTCTGTATGAGCCTGAAATTGATCCTAAATATGTGCCTAAATATAATCCTGTCTGCATCAATATAGCTGCTATTCGCGAACGATTTTTTGATAATTATGGAATCTTTGCTACGCAGATTAATTTTTCTACCGAACAACGTTTTTTGTGCACTGTGATCATCGAAGACGACATCTCGGCGAATCCGGTAATGCTTGTGTTCAAAAACACGTTTGGCTATTACGAAAAAATCACGTTGGATGCCAACTATACCATAAAATCAAATTTTGAAAATCCTATACATGTTAAGCTCAATGAAGCAACATTTGACTATAACAAAGAAAAACAAAGGTCTATTCGTTCAGAAGTGATGGAAGCTTCTGTCAGAGTTAATTTGCTTGAGGATTTTATTTTTGTGCAGGATATGCTTCACAGCGATTCTGTTTATTTAGAAAGTCAAGGTAAAATGCAACCGGTTATTGTTTCGTGCAATGAAATTTCTCGCAAAAACGACTTCAAGCCTTTTGCTGTACCACTTACGATTGAACCTGTTGCTCCGGACTTGTCGGCTCCGTTAGATTTTTATTCTGCACCTGCTCGCAATCACAAAGTGTTTGATCTGACGTTTGATGACACGTTTGCGTAAATCGTGTCGGCAGCTGTGCGATGGTGTCTTTGTATGCCTTAAAATTTTTGTGATCATACTTTTCCGTCATCGCAATAGAACTGTGATCAGCGTGGTGTTGTACCACTTTGGTTGGGATGCCAGCATCAAGCATATCCGTAATTCCGGAATCCTTGAGACTGTAAAATGAAATGTTTTTGGGAATGTCGATTCGCTTGCGCAAATTCTGCCAATACCGCCCGATGTCGCGCGTGTTTTTTTTCACTTTACCCGGCAGAAATTTATCCGAGAACACATAGTGGTCCGGATGGATTTTGTCAAGTTCCAACTGCAGGAGTTCCATCGCAACGTAGTCCGGCATCGCCACATCTCGACTTTTCCCGTTCTTCGCCACTTTTGCCGGAATTTGCACAATTTGCTCTTTCATTAAAAAATTACCCGGTTTCAAACACAAAATCTCTTTGGGTCGAATCAAGCACCCATAACACAGCAACGAAATGCACAAAAACGGATGATCTGTAGCGCGCAAATGCGATTCTATCCGTTGTCGAACATCCGCCGGAATAACATCTCTGTTTTTCTCCTCGTTTTTCTTTTTCGAGAGTTTGGTAAAATGGTTTACCTTGCAGTATTCTCGCTCAATCATCCAATTGAACAAAGTGCGATAAAACTTCAGATAGTTGTTATAGGTTCGGTTGCTGATTTTTTGGTTCAGATAAATATCCGAAAGCAAATCCAAGGCGTGCCGTTTGTCGAACGAAAGGCAGAGCAGTCGGTCGTGGTTTCGTTTGATCAGCCATTTCTCAAGCGTTTTCAGATAGGAGTTATAACTGCGCGTGGAATCTTCGCGTAGCTCCTTGTTTTTCTCGTTTTTGTAGGTGTGCAAAGCCTCTATCATTTTAGTAAAACCACGAGCGCATTCCTGTTCGAGAAACGGATTCCAACCGCTTGCGAGTTTGGTGTTGATCTCCGTACAAAGTTTCTTTGCGTGAGCGCGCCGCAAGGCGATATTTCCGATCCGATTACATCTTTTCTGAACACGTTTGAGTTTCCCTGTTTGCGGATGCAGAACATGAAACACGACTTCCCAACGTTTGCCTTCATGTAGTTCTGCAGGCAAATAACTCTCGGCGGCGAAGAAAATTTTTTGTTGACTTGTTGACATTTTTTTTTACCTCGTTGATGATCCATCAGCAAGATAAAAAAAGAGTTTTGAAAATCAAACGCTTGGCGTTTCTGTGGCGTTTTTCTTTGCAAATCTTCCGAAACATCAGCATTCACTAACATTTCGGAAGATTCAGCGGAGAGACAGGGATTCGAACCCTGGAGGCCCTTTTGGAGCCTACACACTTTCCAGGCGTGCGCCTTCGACCACTCGGCCACCTCTCCGAAAATCACAAACTGCGATTTTGCGGGTGCAAAGATACGAAAAAAAAACGAGAGTGTCAAATTTTAAGAAAAATTTTGTTATATCCAAAATATTTCGTACCTTTGCAGGTTGGGCATTCTTCTCCCAAAATTATTCTGCCTACTGTTAAAACCGTATGAACAAATCCATCTTTCTTTTGTTTGTCGCTCTTCTCGCAACAGCACATTCAACTGCCGCCACCACTCTAAGAGAAACCTCTCGTAAAGCCCGAAATTCGACTTTCTTGCAAGAGAAAGTCGATAGCGTGGATGTATTTGCAATCTCCGAAGATTTCAGCAAATTCACCGCCGGTAGCGAAGCCTCGCCCGACCCCGTAAATCTCACAGGAGAAAATGCAGGTAGCATTCCCGATTCGCTTATGCAACAGTCCGGATGGTCGGGACACGGCATTTTTCAAGCCGGAGGAATGGCTTTTTTGGGGAATATGTACTACAACGAGATGTGGCAACCCGGATACCTTGTAACACCTATGTTTAACACATCCTCCGTGGCTTCGTTCACCGTCAAATTCAAAGCACGTTCCAAATCCCCGCAAGGCGATTCGCTTGCTGTGTATTGGAATTGGAATTTTCACGGACGTATTAGGGATACATTTCAAGATGTTATGCTGACCGACCAATGGGAAGATTATGAGCTTACGATTTCTCATTCCGATACCGCTGTTTATCTTGATTTTTGGACTGAAAATCACGAAATGTATATAGACGATATTCAAATTGTTCTTCGAGTTCCGGATACCATTTCGGACACCATTCCCGATGTTGACCCTCCTAACACGATAAAAAACCTTACAGATACAAAAAAACCACAATTTTTCGTGAACAACGAATATCTGTTTATTGAACATCTCGAAATCGGTCGGACGGTTGAAATCTACAATATGCTCGGACAATGTGTGAGGCGACAACCGTATTTCGGAAACAGCATCTCTGTTGGCGATATACCGAACGGTGTCTATATCATCCGAAGCGGTTTTTATACGCAAAAAATAGTGAAACAATGACTTTATACGAATTATGATCAGTACGGAAAAAATACCGGAAAATGCAGTTTTAGTGGGCATTGCAACGCAGTCGCAAACCTTGGAAAAAGAGTTGGAGTATTTGGATGAGCTGGCTTTTTTAGCCGATACTGCAGGTGTGGAAGTCAAAAAAATGTTCACACAAAAACTGACTATGCCCGACAGCCGCACCTACGTAGGCAAAGGGAAACTCGATGAAATCAAAAATTACATTGATGCAGAAGAAGTGAAAATGGCGATTTTCGATGATGAACTTTCTCCCTCACAAATCCGCAATCTTGAAGCAGTCTTGCAAGTGAAAATTTTGGATCGCACAACGCTTATTCTCGACATCTTCGCTTCACGCGCACGAACCGCACACTCCAAAGTGCAGGTGGAATTGGCGCAATATCAATACCTGCTTCCACGCCTGACACGAATGTGGACACACTTGACCAAACAACGCGGAGGCTCAGTAGGGATGCGTGGTCCGGGAGAACGAGAAATCGAAACCGACCGTCGGATCATTCGTGATAGAATGAGTTTGCTGAAAGAAAAATTAGCCGAAATCGACAAGCAAAAAATCACGCAACGCAAAAACCGTGAAGCCTTGATACGTGTGGCTTTGGTGGGATATACAAACGTTGGAAAATCCACGCTGATGAACGTGTTGAGCAAAAGCGACGTGTTTGCGGAAAACAAACTTTTTGCAACACTCGACACTACTGTTCGCAAAGTCGTGATTGGGAACTTGCCTTTCCTGCTCTCCGACACGGTTGGTTTTATTCGCAAATTGCCCCACAGTTTAGTGGAATCGTTCAAAAGCACGCTTGATGAGGTGCGTGAGTCCGACTTGTTGATTCATGTGGTGGATATTTCGCATCCCGAATACGAAGACCAACTCAACACCGTGAAACAAACTCTTGCAGAAATCGGATGTGCCGACAAACCCACGGTAATGCTATTCAACAAAATCGACAAATATACGTTCATCGAAAAAGAAATTGATGATTTAACTCCAAAAACAAAAGAAAATATCTCGCTGGAAGAGTTGAAACAACACTGGATTGCGAAAGATAATCATCCGAGTTTTTTCATCTCTGCAAAGACCAAAGAAAACCTTTATCCCTTCCGCGATTTCATCTACGAAGAAGTGAAACGCCTGCATATTCGGCGATATCCTTATGATAATTTCTTGTATTAGCTATATTCCTATTGATAAAAAATAACAAAATGAAAAACATTCTAATTTTAACTCTGTTCATCGCCCTTTGCTCTTGTGATGGTGTAACGAAGAAGAAAAATCAAGCATCGGAAACAGTATCTGAAAAGAAAGATATGATAACGCAAAACAACAGTAATGCAGATGAAACTCAACTAACGTTATACGGGGACCAATCCGAAGTGCAGATATACACAAACAACGATGGAATAATTTCTGTCAAAGAACAATTTATTGATGCTCAAAATCCGTCCGTGGAATCGTTGTCATACACTCTTCAAAATCCGCTTTCAACAATTGTTTCAACATCAACCTATACCCTAAAAACAGGGAGATTCGAGGGATGGGAAGATGAACCGGGAGATTTTAATGTTATCGAAATATCAAAAAACGGACAACAAAAACTCATCTACAAAGACGACTATGGAATAACTAAAATCATCAACAAAAAAAAAGAAGGATATTTCTACGCCACATCGCTTAGTCCGTATAGTTCAAACGGTTATTTCATAGAAGTATCTATGACTCCAACGTCTAAAGCACTTCTGTTTTTGGGACAAGACTACGGTACGGATTTATCACGACTAATCATTTTTATTATCACTGATTCAGATGTCAAATTGGTGCATAATAAACCAATGGAAATAAGAAGTATCGACACTTCCGCAGGAAATTTTTCTCTGTCGTTGAAATCCACTATTGAGGAAATTTCCGGATTGGAAGATATGCACACGATTTTTTTGAAAGATGGCGTTCTTTTCTTCAGAAATGAGAGCAATCCGGAAGAGCAAATGATTAAAAGAAGAATTGTTGATTTTTATTTAAATTATATAGCCGCCAATTATGGAATACCCCCTGATTCTTCAAGAATAAACTCACTTAAAAAAGAGTATTGCACTACAAAACTAATCCATTTTTCAGAGCAAGACGAGTTGGATTATGATGTCTTTTTCAATGCTCAAGAGATTCTTTCAGACTGGTTTTATACACTGTCTATTGCAAAAGAATCTGACCAATATATTGTTTCTTATTACGACAGTTACACAAAAACGCAGCCAAAAATAAAACTAACCGTAGTGGAAGAGAATGGAAAATATAAAATTGATACCGTTGAATATTAGCGTTTGGATATGTGCTTATTTGATGATATATGAAAATGTTTCAATATGCTCAATGCCCATATTTTTCAGCTTCTCAACTGTGCTTATCACATCTTTTTCCGTATTGAAATCGGGAATTATCGGAACACGAACATGAATGTTCTTTGATTTCCCTTGCTTAATCAACCACTCTAAATTTGAAAGAGGCAAAGTATTTGTTTTCTCTGTATATTTTTTATAGATGTCCGGATTTAAATCCTTAATATCCACGATATAATTATTGACAATCGGATATAAATTTTTCAAATTTTTTAGTGGAATGTTTAGTGATGTTTCCACGGTTATGTTCCATTCTTCGCCACAATACGTTCTAAATTCTTCAATGAAATCGGGATAAAGGCAAGGTTCTCCACCTCCAAACGTTATGCCACCACCTGTTGCCAAAAAATAAAGTTCATCCATTTTTACCGAAAGATACAATTCTTCCGCTGTGTAATTTTTTTTCGATGCGTTTTTATCTAACGATTGTGGATTCAGACAATACCGACACGACAACGGACAGCCCCAAAACGCCACCAAAGTCGTTACGCCAACACCGTCTGTTGCCAAACGATTTCTACTAATCCCTATGAGAGGTGCCTTGTTTGGTTGAGGTTGTATCATAGTTTTTGGCATTATCTCTCAAGTGAAAATTCAATAGGCAACGTATATTCATATTTTATAATTTTTCCGCCTTGTTCTGCGGGCTTCCATTTGGGCATCATCTTAACAACACGAACAGCTTCTTCATCACAACCACCGCCGATACCACGCATGACTTTAACATCGGAAATACGACCATCTTTTTCAACCGCAAAAGATACATAAACCGTCCCTTGAATATTGGAATCTCTCGCTGAAACAGGATATTTAAGGTTCTCTTTCAAATAGTTTAGGCGTGCCTCTTCTCCTCCCGGAAATATAGGAGATATTGTAATCTCTATTCCTCCAAACCGTTCCACCATCCTAATCATTTTTCCTTCAACTGTGGCAACATTTTTTATAACAATTGTAGTAGCAACTGTATCATCTTGCATTGTTTTTTCAATCGCCAAATCCTGTCCATAAACCGAGGCGTTTGGCATCGTCGCAAAACTCCCTGCTATGCCCAAAGACACACCCGCAACGATTGCAGCTTTGCCCAATTGCTTGCGTTTTTGCAATTCATTTTCGAGATAGCGCAGTTCCTCCTCACACTTGGGACAAGTGCCTTTGCATTCGCCTTGAAACGTGCATTCGGACGTTATATAGGCAATATCATTTTTGTCCGCAATCTGTTGGCGAATTTCTTTTAGGATTTTGCAGGTTTTTTTTCCACGTGTCATAGTATTCCAAATTTAGGGTCACGTTTTGAATTTTTCTACAAAGATACGAAAAATAATTGACAATTAACAATTGACAATTATTTTCATTTTTATGCTAAAAACAATTAAACGATTAACCAAATCAACAATTAAACAAAAAAAATGAAACAATGTTTCATTTTTTTTTCGTATCTTTGCAGGAAAAAAATCGTTGAAAACATTACCATCTTATAAACAAATCTGGCAAATTGCTTGGCCTCTGATGATCGGACTTATCGCCGAAAACATTGTCGGCGTTATCGACACCATGTTCCTCGGTCACGTAGGCGAATTGGAACTCGCAGCCTCCGCCATGGCAGGAGCATTTTACATTATGCTGTTTTGTGTTGGAATGGGCTTCGGAGTAGGAACACAGATACTCATCTCGCGGCGAAACGGAGAACAAAACTACAAACCTATCGGCGCAATTTTAGAAAACAGTTTGTATTTTGTTTGGCTGATTTCAGCGATTACGGTTATTTTCGTGTTTGCATTTGCAGAGCCGGTTTTGAGTTTCATTATTTCTTCGGAAGCCATTACCGAAGCCGCTTTACGATTTTTGAACATTCGTGTTTTCACATTATTTTTCTCGTTGGGATGCGTGATGATGCGCTCGTTTTTCGTGGGCATACAATTCACGAAATACATTGGAATCGGGGCTTTCGTGATTGCAGGAACCAATTTGGTGCTCGACTACATCATGATTTTCGGAAAGTTCGGTTTCCCGGAAATGGGACTTGAAGGTGCTGCTTTAGCCTCTGTTTTAGCGGAAGTGGCGGGATTAATTTATTTTGTGATTATCATTATTCGCAAAGTGGATCTGAAAAAATACGACCTGTTCCGCTTCAAAAAACCTCAACTTGAAATCACACGAAGCACCTTTAATCTCTCGGTTTATACGATGTTGCAGAATTTGATTTCGCTCATCAGTTGGCTTCTGTTTTTCGTGATTATTGAAAAAACCGGCGAACGAAATCTTGCAGTAATCAATATCGTTCGGAGTTTTTATATTCTAATTATTACACCGGTTTGGGCGTATAATTCCACAGTGAGTACACTCGTGAGTAACGCAATTGGTGCGGGACAGCGACGTTATATGTTTCAAATTATTCGCCGTGTAACGCTGTTCGGTATAGGAACAACACTTCTGATTTTTGCACTCACAATTTGTTTCCCTATAAGTATTATGAAACTCTACACTGCCGATGTGTCGCTTATTGAGATTGGGCTGAATGGCTTGTATATCGTGGCTTTTGCGAATGTCATCTACGGATTTACAGGCATCGCGTTTTCGGCTGTTTCGGCAACAGGAAACACCAAAATTGCCATGTTCATCGAAACATTCGCCGTTGTGATTTACGTGTTTGTTGCCTATTTCCTTACGGAAAAATTCGCCGAAAATATCTCCATGGTTTGGTTCACCGAAGTAACCTATTACGTTCTTCTCGGACTCGGAAGTATGCTCTATCTATCCACGAATCATTGGAAGAAAAAGAAAATTTAATGGTGCGATACGCCCCTACAATTTATTTTTCAAAAACCGTCCGGTAATTGAGGCTTTGCATTTCACCAACTGTTCGGGAGTTCCCTCAAAAACAATCTCTCCGCCTTTCTTTCCTCCTTCGGGTCCCATATCAATCACGTGATCCGCACATTTGATTAAGTCGGGATGATGTTCGATAACGATAATCGTGTGTCCCTTGTCTATCAAGGCATCGAACGATTCTTTCAATTTGTGAATATCGTGAAAATGCAAACCGGTTGTAGGTTCATCGAAAATAAACAACGTAGGTTTATCGCTTACGCCTTTCGTTAGAAAATACGCCAATTTCACACGTTGCGCCTCTCCTCCCGAAAGTGAATTGGAAGATTGTCCGAGTTTCAAATAGCCCAAACCCACGTCCTGCAAGGGTTGCAATTTGGATATGATATGATTTTCAACGGACGTAGGGGCGTATTGCATACGCCCTTTATCACCGGTTTTTTCATGGGGCGTATGCGATACGCCTTTACGGGTTTGTTCGTTGGATACACCCGTGCGGAAAAAATCCAAAGCATCATCCACCGTCATATCCAACACCTCAGCGATATTTTTGTCGTGATACTTAACTTCCAAAACCTCGTCTTTGTAGCGTGTTCCGTGGCATTCCTCACAAACCAAATACACGTCTGCCATAAATTGCATCTCAACTTTGATTTGTCCTTCGCCCTGACAAGCCTCGCAACGCCCGCCTTCTACATTGAATGAGAAAAATCCGGGTTTGTAGTTCCGACTTTTCGCCAAAGGTTGATTTGCGAACAAGGTGCGAATATCATCAAACGCTTTCACGTAGGTTGCAGGATTCGAGCGACTGGAGCGACCTATCGGGTTTTGATCAACCAATTCCACATCCGCAATACGATGATAATCTCCCAGAATTTTGTCGTATTTTCCGTGCGCATCACCATAACCTCCAAAAATCTTTTTCAATGCGGGATACAGCGTATGCTTGACCAATGTGGTTTTTCCCGATCCGCTCACACCCGTAACCAAGGTTAAAACTCCGAGTGGAAACTTAACGGTCAAGTTCTGCAAATTGTGTTCACACGCACCTTTCAGTTCGATATAGTCTGTCCATTTTCTACGAAAGGCAGGAGTTGGGATTGCGCGTTTTCCGGATAGGTATTCGCAGGTCAATGATTGTGGTGCGGGGTGGTTTATGGACGTCATTGCGGGCTTGACCCGCAATCCCCTGTTGTTGGGAGATCCCGCGTCAAGCACGGGATGACGGCATGGGCGGGATGACGGCATGGGGCATTCCCTTGAAATACCACCTCTCCGCCGTGCGATCCTGCCAAAGGTCCAATATCAATAATCTGATCTGCTGCGCGAATAATTTCTTCATCGTGTTCCACAACAATCACCGAATTGCCCAAATCTCGCAGTTGTTTCAGCACATTGATCAAGCGTTCGGTGTCGCGGCTATGAAGTCCTATGCTTGGTTCATCGAGAATATACATTGATCCGACTAACGCGGAACCCAGTGATGTTGCGAGGTTCACACGTTGCGACTCTCCGCCCGAAAGTGAATTGGAAAGACGATTCAAGGTCAAATAATTCAATCCAACATCCATCAAAAATTGCAAACGATTGTCGATTTCTTGAAGCAAGCGTTTCGCAATAATAGTCTCGTTTTCAGGAAGTTTTAGCGTTTCGTAAAACTGTTGCAATTCATCAATCGGCATCAACACCAACTCTTGAATATTTTTCCCCGCAACTTTCACATAGCCTGCATCCTTTCTCAATCGTGTTCCTTGACAGTCGGGACAGGGCGTCTTTCCTCGAAAGCGTGCCAACATCACACGATACTGCACTTTGTGTGTTTGCGTTTCTATCCATTTGAACAGGTCGTTGATGCCTTCGGAGTATTTTGTTCCGTCCCAAAGCATCTTTTTCTGTGCCGGTGTGAGTTGGTTGTAAGGCTTATGAATAGGGAATTTCAGACGTTCCGCATTCGCAATAAGTTGTTGTTTTCCCTCTCCCATTTTTTCTCCGCGCCATATCGCAATCGCATCTTCATACACCGAAAGTGTAGGATTTGGCACAACCAAATCCTCGCTGATACCAATCACAGAACCGTAGCCTTCGCAGGTAGGACAAGCCCCGTAGGGATTGTTGAAACTGAAAAAATTCTCATTCGGTTTTTCAAAAGTCATCCCATCGAGTTCAAAACGATTGGAAAATTCCAACAATTTACCGTCGATAATTTGTGCGAAACAAAGGCTGTTTCCCTCGTGATATGCGGTTTGTACGGAGTCGAACACACGGGAATACAAATCGGGGTCATCGGGTTTTATGGCAAACCGATCTATCAATAATTTCAGTGTAGGGGCGAGGCATGCCTCGCCCCTACGTTCTGTCTGCAAAACATCATCAATGTTAACAATCTCCTCAAATCCTTTTTTAGAAAATCGTCCCAGTCGAGAAAACCCCATCTGCCGAAGCACCTGTAATTGCTCGCTCTCCGTGCGATTCTCCTTGATCAGCAAAGGTGCGAAAATCATTACTTTTTCCCCTTTCGGAAGAGCCATAATCGTGTCGGTAACGCTGCTCACGCTATCTCGTGTTACTTCCTTTCCGGAGATGGGCGAGAACGTGTGTCCCACCCTTGCGAAAAGCAATTTGATGTATTCGTAGATTTCTGTGGACGTTCCAACCGTTGAACGCGGATTTCTGTTTGCAGATTTTTGCTCTATCGCAATGGCAGGAGAAATGCCCGAAATGTTGTCCACTTCGGGTTTGCTCATCTTTCCCAAGAACTGACGAGCGTAGGCAGACAGCGATTCCACATAGCGTCTTTGTCCTTCCGCATAAAGCGTGTCGAACGCCAACGACGATTTCCCTGAGCCTGACAAACCTGTGATCACAACAAGTTCATTGCGCGGAATATCAACCGTAATATTTTTTAGATTATTGACACGTGCGCCTTGTATTGTGATCGTATTCATCGGTATGAAAATAATTCTTTAATTATTTGGTTAATTCAATTTTTTTTTGTAACTTTGTGACTGCCTTTCGTGATTTCGGGTTCGTACTCGATTAGTTTGTAATGCTACGCTATTTTTTTTCTTGCATTCATTTGGCCCGTCGAACGAGAGGCTTTTTTTATTTTTCATAAGCCAAAGTTCGAACGCCATCCCAAGAAACTGCAACAACTTTCGTTGCATTGGCAGGGAAAGGAACTACGGTTGTAGAATTGTCTCTATATCCCGTTCC
>QMCE01769597.1_pt1 | contig 14011 bp, 11 predicted proteins | sample 1821851 | NCBI WGS metagenome assembly QMCE01 (sample SAMN09453174, study PRJNA476694) | Termite gut metagenome, whole genome shotgun sequencing project. | isolation source: worker | host: Odontotermes sp. | place: South Africa:Pretoria | collected 2016-01-28 | reverse complement strand
TCCCAAAAACAAAAAAACGAAAGCCGGCCCCGAGGGACCGGCTTTCGCGAGAGATACTGTGTGTTTCTTTGCTCTTGCCTGCGGATTCGACTAGAACGCGAAGCCCAGCTTGGCGTAGATGAGGTCGGCTTTGAACTCCGTGTGCTTCCTGCCATGGCTGTTCTCGTAGTCGAAATCGTCGTGAACCCAGCCAACTTCCAGCCGCAACAGTCGGGTCGAACTCCGAGAGCCGCGCCAACTCGTCGGGCGTGAGGGCCAGCTTCCGTGTCGGCGACACACCCGTGTGACTCCGGCAAAGGGGCTGTCCATACGGCGGGGAATACGCCCATCCGCAACCGCCTTGTTGTAGATAGCCCGCAGCGTGCGCATATAGAACGAGATGGTGTTCATGCTCTTCTCCTCGGCTTTGAGCGACTGCTGGAAATCGCCCACCAGTCCGGCGGTGATATGTTCCAGTTGCAGGTCGCGCCCGCCGTTGAAGCCAATGAGCCTCTTGGCCGCGCTGCGGTAGGCACTCGCCGTGCGCTCGTGTCCGCTGCGTTCCAAACCCCGTGCCAGCATCTCGGCATAGACCCCCACGCTGTTGCCCGTCATCACGCTGCGGTAGCGCGACATAATTTCGTCGACCGTGTAGTCGCCCGTGCGTTCCAACTCACGGATCACACCCTCCATGCGCTTGGCATCGCACTCCATGCTGTTCTCGTACTCCGACAACTCTCCGCGCCGGGGGTTGCTCCTCCCGTAAGGCATCCGCAGTCGTCGCGCTCCGGCGTCCCATTCATCCGGCCAACCCCGATAATCGGAACGCTCCGCGACCGGCTGCCGTGAACAACCCGCAGGTACAACCTGCCCGGATGTCCTCCCTTCCGGTGCGATGCCCGGAAACTAAATCCAAAACTGCCCATATTTTTTAAGTTTGAATGTAAAAACGCGAAAATACTAATCCGCAAATGAGAATTAAAATAATTAGCTACTTTTGTCATAACAATACGTTTTAGATATTATGGGTACGCCGGACAGGAAAGAATTTGATAAATACATCCACGCAATCAGCGCGGAGATTGAACAAGCGCAGGTGAAACTTATCTCTGCCGCTAATGTTCAGATGTTGTTGCACTATTGGAAGTTAGGCCATTTTATCCTGTACAACCAACAACGCTTAGGCTGGGGCAGTAAATTTATCGAACGGACTTCGGAGGCCCTGCGAAAACTGCACCCCGAAAAGAAAGGCTATTCCCCGCGAAACCTGACTTATATGTGTCAGTTTGCGAGACTGTATCCGGTCGGGGCAGTCGAACAACTGATAAGGGCAGATCAGGAACTGTCGGAGCCGACGCTGGAAAAGATATCCTCTGTCGTTAGCGGTTTGAATAACCTCCAATTTGCGCAAGAGCCTCTTGCGCAAATTCAGCCCGCTAATACTGAGCATAATACAATTACGCAAGAACCTCTTGCGCAATTAGAGAACGTAAGTCAGGCTTTAGTTGCCATTACCCGAAATCCGATGCCTAATATAGAAAATGCATTCGTCAATTCGCCTCTTTCCAAAACAAACTGGGCAAGCCATATAGTATTGATGGACAGCAAACAGCCGTTGGGTGTCAGATATTGGTACATGAAACAATCCGTTGAAAATGGATGGAGCAGTACGATCCTAAAAATGCAGATTGAAACAGGCTTGTTTCAACGACAGGTGGAGAAACGAAAAATCAATAATTTCACGGCCACACTTCCGCAACCACAAAGCGATTTAGCTAATTATCTGTTGAAAGACCCCTACATTTTCGATCTGGCCGGAGTAAAAGAGCGTGCCGATGAACGGGACATTGAGGATCAGTTGGTGGGACACGTTACCAAATACTTGTTGGAGATGGGGAGCGGCTTCGCTTTCGTGGCCAGGCAAAAGCATTTCCAAATTGGGGACAGTGATTTTTTCGCCGACCTGATCCTATACAACATTAAACTTCACGCCTATGTGGTAGTTGAACTTAAGGCGACTCCATTCAAAGCGGAGTATGCAGGACAGCTCAATTTTTACATCAACGTCGTGGACGACAAGATGCGGGGCGCGAACGATAACAAAACTATCGGTCTTTTACTCTGCAAGGGCAAAGACGAAGTGATGGCCCAATATGCCTTGTCCGGCTATGCTCAGCCGATAGGCGTGAGCGACTATCAGCTAAGCACGGCGATACCGGACGAACTGAAATCGGCGTTGCCGACCATTGAGGAAGTGGAAGAGGAACTAACCCACTTGTTCGTGGAAAGCAAAGATGAATAGGTATATTAATTATGAACCGGATTATACTCATAGGTAACGGCTTCGACCTTGCGCATGGACTAAAAACTCGATATATCGATTTTTTGAATTGGTATTGGAGAAAGTTTATCGAAGAACTACGCGCCGAAATAAGTACCAAGAATTCGCATAAAAAAGAAGACAAATTTGTTAGGGTATCGTTGAATGGAGAATTACATGACGAATCCACAGGCGAATTATCAGTGCCTTTTAAGAAGCTGACAGAATGCACTTCATATGAAGAGGTTAAGCCATTTATCCAAAGCACATACTCCAATGCCGACAAAGTTATGGTGACCTTTTCCAATAACTTTTGGAGACACATTTGCGAAAAGTCTTCCCTAACGACTTGGCTCGATATAGAAAATGAATACTATGATCGCCTAAAGAGCTATTTGAATACAGTTGATCGAAACAATTACGTTCAGCGGCTGAATAAGGAGCTTTGCGAGGTAAAAGGTCTTCTCGAGAGATATCTGTCTGAGGTGTGTGTGGCAGAGTTGTCCCGCATTAAGCCGAACCATTTGATAAATGAAATTTTGTTTCTCAAAAACGGCATCAAGCGTAAAAGTGTAGCCCTCTCCAAGCAACCGGCCTTTGCAGAGTCGGCTCCCAAATACAAAAAGAAGCTGTTGGAGTTGACTCAAGACTTCGTTAAGAAAGAAAATGAGCAGAGTGAGCAGAAAGAAATCCAAGCTATGCTTACCGGAACACCGTACAGGCGTAGCCCATTATGCGATATGAGCGAAGAGGAGTTGGATAGTGAAGCAGAACAGAGTATAGAGAGGACGGGAATTGATCCCGAAGGTATGTTGGTGCTCAATTTTAATTACACCCCAACATTCGAAAAATTATATGCCCCGCTGGCTGAACTGGAGATCGTGAATATTCACGGGGAACTGAACAATCCTGACAACCCGATAGTTTTTGGTTACGGTGATGAGCTGGATGACGGCTATAAGGAAATCGAGAAGACCAACGACAATGATTTTTTGGACAACATCAAATCAGTCGCATATGGTAATACTGATAATTACAGACGGCTTTTGGAGTTTCTGCAATTGGGCGCATATCAGGTTTTTGTTATGGGTCATTCTTGCGGGAATTCTGACAGAACCTTGTTGAACGAGATTTTTGAGCATCCGAATTGTGCTTCCGTAAAGTTATTCTACCACGACCGAGGGGATGGGAGCGACGATTTCTCGAGCGTGTACAAAAACATCACCCGCAACTTCAACAACAAAAAATCCCTGCGTGATATAGTTGTCAATAAAACTTATTGCAAACCGTTGCCGCAAAGCGGCAAGATAGATTCGTAATAAAATCAGCCCAATAAGAAATATGGAACTATTAAGTTTTACAGTAAAAAATTTCAGAAGCATCACGAATGCTTATAAAATTCCTTTTAAGGATATTAGCATCTTAATTGGTCGCAACAATGAGGGGAAATCTAATATGCTGAAAGCCTTAAATATAAGTATGAGTATTCTTGATCATCATGCAAAGAAGGTAACGCGATATGGAAGTTCCATTTATAGAAATAATGACAATAATTATCATTGGGAGCGGGATTTCCCGATATCACTCCAAGAGGGCAAAGATACTGACTCCATTTTTAGGTTAGAATTCAAATTGAATGAAGCTGAACTCAACGAGTTCAAGAGTGCTATCAAAAGCAACCTCAATGGCAATTTGCCAATAGAGATAAAAATTGGGAAAGATAATCGCATTCCAACAATCAAGGTAGTGAAGAAGGGTAAAGACTCTAAACCCCTTAATGAAAAATCGAAGGAAATAGCAGATTTTATTGGGAAAAGAATAAAGTTCACATATATTCCGGCCATTAGAACCGATAAAGAGTCGTTAAGTGTTGTGAACCAAATGCTTCAGGAAAAATTGGCTATCATAGAAGATGATCCCAAATATACTGCGGCACTAAAGGCCATAAGTGAGCTCCAGCAACCAATTATTGAAGAAGTCTCGAAAACGATAAAACAAGTTCTATCAGATTTTTTGCCAAACATTAAAGATGTTTTTATTGAACTTCAAGAGGAGCGACGCAGATTTGGAATTAGACAACAGTATGATATATCGATTGATGATGGGAGTAAAACCAGTTTAGAATACAAGGGTGATGGGGTTAAGAGTTTGGCGGCGATAGGACTCTTAAAAGATATATCCAAATCAGGCTCTGCATTTTCCCTAATCGCTATTGAGGAGCCTGAATCACATTTGCACCCAGGGGCCATCCATAGATTGAAAGACACTATCTATGATTTATCAAAAGACAATCAGGTAATTATTTCAACACATAACCCTTTGTTTGTAAACAGAATAAATATAAAGAATAACATAATAATCGACCGTGGACAGGCTCGCCCTGCAAAAGATATTTCTGAATTACGAGAGTTGATAGGGGTTAAGGCTTCAGATAATTTGATGAATGCAAATTTTGTTTTAGTTGTTGAGGGAGAAGAAGATGCTATCGCTTTAAAATCACTATTACCTCATTTCAGTCCAAAAATTGCAAAAGCCTTAAAGAGCAACATAATGGTGATTGACAAATTAGGAGGAGCATCTAATCTGTCCTACAAGTTGTCCTTGCTTAGCCATTCATTATGTTCTTTTCATGTTTTGTTGGACAATGATGATGCTGGCATAACAGCTTATGAAAAGGCAGAGAAAGATTCGTATCTCAAATCGAAAGAACTTACTCTTGTTAATTGTCGTGGGATGCGGCAATCTGAATTTGAAGATTGGTTAAACAAAGAGATATATGAAAAAGAAATATTGGATCAATTTAGGGTCGATATAAATGTTGGCGATTTCAGAAATAACTCCAAGTGGTCCGATAGGATGAAAAATGTTTTTCAAAATCAAGGCAAAAGATGGAACGATAACATTGAGGCGGAAGTCAAAGGTGTTGTCGCTCAAACGGTAGGGAAAGATCCATCTGTGGCCCTTAATGGACATAAAGCGAGTCCATTCATGGCAATGATAGCTACAATAGAAAACAGCCTTGATTCTATCAAGTAGCCATCTGATATTTAAAAAACGCTATATAAGGCCAGGCTCCAAGTTGGAGAGGGGTGACATTTGGCAGATAGGAAAATTACCCTTATCTTTGTCGCAGGTTGTTGCAGTTGGGAAAACGTAATAACCTGAATAAAAGGTCTTTGAAGTTTCGCGTAACCAACAATTGCGACATTGCGTCAGGGTACGACAAAGTTATGTAACCTATTCGTAACCTACGGCAATTTAAAGCGCGAAACAAAGAGGTAGCGACAGATGGACGAGGGGGAGGCTACCCCGCCCCAGAGCCGTACAGAACGCAACAAAACCCGCATTCTGCGGAGATTTCATATCAAGTCCCACTTGGGGTTCGGGGATTCCAGACGAATCACAAAAGATTCCAGCTGGATCACTTTTGGAGACGAAAATAAATGAAAGGCGCTGTATTTACGAGAATACGGCGTTTTTGTTTTTTTGGAGTGGAGCGGTTTTGGGCGATTGAGAGCAGGTTATATAGGGGCTATGGCACATTTAACGGAGGCGGATTTACATCTGGGAAGAAGCAAAATCCGAAACGGCAGAGGCATTTCGCTTTTGGCATATAAATTGCGATATCACGATGGCGATGATGTCAAGAATAAAGAGAAAAGGGAGTGTGTTTTCGGAGCCGTGGTTAATGCTGTTGGTGTTATGCTCTTCCATTTTCCCCTCCTGTGTGAAGGAGGTCGCTCGCCATAACCATCCTGGGGATAACTCGGCAGTCATAAGATTCAATATAGCTGCTACCCGTGCGACAACCGGTGATCCAGTCGACAATAATATCAGTTCGCTCAGAGTACTTATCTACGACTCAGACGGGGATTTGAAATTCAACAATTCATTCGATCAAATTCCTACGGATGGCAAGACTGCCGAGCTCGAAATTCCAATCGGAACATACGACTTCGTATTTATCGCCAACGAGAATTCCGACGATGCGCTGAGGGAACAACTGGCATCGACGGACGATTCCGACTTCGACAATATGATGGAGATTGGCACGCTGTCGTTTGCCCGATCGGCTTTCGATCCGGACAAAGATATTCCGATGGTCGGGCTCTTCGAAAATGTCGAAATAAGACGCGGGAATACTGTCATCGTTCCGGGTATGGATCCTATTACAGATATGTGGGAAGTCGATGTCGAGAGGCTTGCCATTCGCCTGAGACTGACGATTACGACTCCGGAGAAGCAATTCGAAAAGTGGGTTCAGCCGCGGGGCATAGTTATATCGGGTATTCCCGACAGGGCGTATCTGTTATCCGGATACGACAACAGCGAAAGCCGCATCGTGCCGGGAGAGACATTCGCTGCTTCCACCATCCTCGGCACCACCCCAGGTTTTATATCGGAAACGGATGACGACGGCAACGTTACTGTCACCTACGACCGCCTGATACTGCCCGAGTTATACCTCTCGCTATTGCACAACACTGCAGCCAACGGCCTAACAGCCTCGATCGATTTCGGCGACAAGATCAAATCGGGACAAATCTCTGCACCTACATTGTATGGTTACGGCTACCGCCTGGCGCGGAATATGTTTCTCGATATGAAGATCGACATCCAGGGCGATATTCTCGATATCATCGGGTCAATACTCGCTTGGGAAGATGCGCCGCTCGGAGATAAAACTATAGGCGACCCAGACGAACAATATGAGCTGAGGGTTGACAAAACCGAATATTTCTTCAACGCATATGGAGGTACGCAGTCCGTAGATATCACGACAGACCATCCCGAGGGATGGACGATAGAGTCCGATGCGATTTTGTGGAGTGGTTATACATTACCGACCGCGGGAGATAACAATTTTACCACACCCGAATATACCGCCGGCACTACACCGCGCACGGGGACGTTCGTCGTCCGAGCGGGAAATATGACAAAAACTATCCATATCATCCAATTCCCACCCGTGGATGACGTTGACCAGGATGCAATCAACGACTCGGATATAGCTGCGGTCTGGAAAGCTGATCAGACGGGAGAACGTCTGGTAGACATCACCTCAGGCGCCGATAACGGCGACTGGGTTGCGATAGTGGTCGAGGGCGAAGAGTGGATACACCTCGACACGCGGGCGAGCACAGCGCCGGATGGTGTGGATGTCGACGATCCTGGCTTCGACGAAAGTCATATCGTTACGGGCAACCTCAAATCTGTCGGAGGGACGGTAAGCACCGCCAGTCCCGGCATCTATTTCCGGATAGGGCTCAACAGCTGCTATACGCCAACCGCAGAAGCCTCTCTCCGCGAAGGCGTCGTGTTGCTTTCCTATGCTGATCACACGAAAATACAACTCATCTCGATAAGGCAGGGTGAGGACGAATAAGAATGAATGACGATGGCACACCGTATAAATAGCGTATCAGGTTCGGTGGCGCTCCTGTTCGTTGCAATGCTGGGGTCTTGCGCCGTAGAGACGGAGCAAGACCGGTATCTCCCTCCTACCCCCGAGGAGAGGATGATGACTTTTCATATAAATATTCCGCGCGCAATGCTGCCCGAGACTCGGGCGATTGTCGAAGGCGGCCTGGACGAAGACATTATCGACGAGATAACCGTCCTTCTGTTCGACACGGACGGGAGCTACAACACCACCGTGGAAGCGACTTCGATAACCACAGACCCCAACGATTCCAACAGCAAGACATTCACCGCCATCATTCCCGATGGAGAGTTCAATATGTTGGTTCTGGCAAATGCCGACAGGATGCTCGATGCACTCTCTGACCTCGATCCCGACTTCGAGGGCAAGGATATGGACTTTTTCGAATCTAACTTGTCGGACAGGCTGATCGAAGATGACGGCTCGGGCGGTTTTGTCCCGTGGAACGCCGACCCGGGTTCCGAGGATTTCAAGCCATTTCCTATGTCCGGACGAGTAGTAATACCCGCCGACAGGAGTCAGGAGATGAACTCGATATTTATGACGCGGATGCTCGCAAAGATCAACATCGAACTTGCGACAGATTACTCCCTCGATGCCGATCGCAATGCCATATACCGTCTGGACGAGATACTTGTTCCGAATTTCAATACGACCGGCAACCTGATCCCGCGTGAATTGGCCCAAGGGACCGCACTTTCGGTATTCGAACCGGCACAGTTGAATATACCTTCGGCGTCCGGTCGCGTTTCGAGTGTAGACGATGCGCTCGTGTTTCCAGGCAAAGAAATCAAGGGATCCGACGGAACGACGTTCAATTACGCGAGCATTGATGAGATATTTCTGCCCGAGATGGCAGGGTCAGCAAATCCTCAGAGCGGTGCGTGTATTCTTGTCGGGATCTATGTCCCGTCGATCGGACAGGAACGCTGGTTCCGCATCGACCTGACGATGACCAATCCCAATAGCGGCAATGTCGAGCCGGTCAATATCAGGCGAAATTTCCGGTATTCTGTGAGTATCACTAATGTTTCGGGTGAAGGATATGAAACACCCGAGGAGGCTTTCGATGCTCCGGCCGATGGCGTCGAGGTCGAACTCTTAGCCATTGACGGTTCCGATATGAACGACATTACGTTCGACAAACACAACCAACTGACGGTAAATAAGTCTGATTTTCTGTTCTATGATGACGGAGCGGAGCAGGAACTTAAAATATTCACCGACAACTTTGAAGGATGGGAAGTCGAGTCGATCGACGGCAACTGGATCTCGATGTCCGAATCGGAAGGACAGGGCGGACAAACCATTGCGACAAAAATCATCTGCGACCCATATACAGGAACTACGGTGCGCACAGGCTCTATGATAATTACCGCGGGGCTGCTCCGAAAGACGATCAGCATAGTTCAGCTACCGCCCACGGACAATATCGTCGATACTGTAATACCCCAAGGTTTTATGTCCTATGTCGGCGCTTTTTGGAAAGCATCGCAAACGGGTGAACGTCTGATACGTATCGGGCACGCCGAGGATATTACAGAGTCCGACGGCGCCTGGCTTGCAGCCGTCATCGAAGGAAGGGATTGGATTGTGCTCGATACTCAGATGACCGCCGATCCGAATGTCGGCTGGCGTACCGACATCACGCCCATCGAAGAAAATGTGGAAAATGGAAACGATCCGGGATTCGATAACCGGCATCAAATTATGGGCGATTTACGTTATGTTACGGGAACACTCGATGAGGTCGATCCGCAGATATATTTCCGCGTCGGACTGAACGGGCCACACAGAGTTACCACGGATAAACCAGTCCGTTACGGCATAATCCTTTTGGCATACAACAATTACACGAAACTGCAGCGAATCTGGATACGTCAGGGCGATGGCGCCGACTATCTGTTCGACAAAAACGATCCTGTCAGTGGCGAGATCAGCCAAAGGATGGCTGCGGTACCCATATCACCATACAATCTGACGGCACAAACGCTCAATGCACAAGCCGGAGTAAACGGCCAGGGTCCCAACCCAGGTATGTTTACCGACTATCCAAGCCAGGTGGGAGCATATTGGCAATGGGCAAGCGCTGACAATCCCCGTTACGCGTGGGATCCGTTCTCCCTTTCGGCACCAGGTTGGTCCTACGAAAGCGAAAATGATGTTTGGTCAAATTTGAAGATGGAACACGAAACTTGCCCCGAAGGCTATCGCCGTCCCTCGGATGGGTCGATAGATGTAGAAACCGGTTTAACGTATACTGCCGAGGCCCTGCTACAATCGGAGATAAGGCAATCGTTATTCGCCGTTCCGACTTCGGAGAATTGGTTGGCTTTTGTGAAAAACACCAATTACGTCCACGGTTACTACGCCGACGGCTTCTTCGACCGCAGAGCCGTTACGTGGGACAATACATTGATCGACGGCGTTTCGAAAGGCAATCGCAATATTGCCAATGTCGGCGGGATATTCTACAATCAGGTCACGGGAGCATCGCTATTCTTTCCCAAGGTGGCACGGCGCGAAGGGGATATAGTGTTATTTGAAGACGAAGCCCCGTATGGCTTGCTTGTGAATCCAAATGTGGACGATGAATATTATTGGACATCCACCGCACAACACGACGGTGCTGCTTGGAGTTTTGTCGGATATCCGTCGATGTCCAGCGGTCTTGCCATACGTTGCGTTGCTGATGTCGATCACATACCGTAGGATCAAATCGGCTGGCAGGAAGGGCAGTAGTAGATAGCGCCGCCGAGGTAAGGCTCCTTGACGACAGGCCCGCCGCAAACGGGGCAAGGATCGTCGAGCGTATTCTTGGATAGTATGGTGCGGTAACCGCCGGGGGAACCGAACAGGTCGCGGTCGGTGTCGCGTCCACCGAGGTCAGTCATCTCGCGAAGGGTGTCGCGAACGGTTACGAAAAGAGTGTGGCGCTCGGCGGAGCTCAAAGTGGCGATCTTACGCTTGGGATTGATGCGGGAACGGAACAAAATATCCTGCAGAACGCCGTTACCAAGGCCGGGAATACGCTGTTCGGTCGCAAGGAACGCCTTGGCCGAGGAGGTGGGCTTACTGGCGAGGGTCGCGGTGAACAGGCTGTCGAAGTAGGGTTCGTCGAAAGCCTCGGAAAGAGGCGACGGTTTGGTCGAGGCGGAGACGTAGTAGGGATTGTCGAGCGTCCCGCGGAACGCCTGGATACCACCGTACATCTGAACAGAGAACACCAGAAAACTCTCGTCGTCGAAAGCCAAAAGCAACTGGTACTTAGGCGGAATCTTAGCCCCGGGAGCATAGAGCCGAAGCATAACTCCGTCCGATAGGGCGAGGTGGATATCGTCGCCGAACAGTATGTCGACGTAGGCTCCGCGACCCTCCGCCCGAACTATTTTGTGGCCGGTCAAAAGATCCGGGTAGGAGGCCGGATCGCCCGTGAACCAGGTGAACTTGTGAGGATGGGTGGCGTTGAAAACAGCCGTGACGGTGCGACCGGACAGAGTATCGGTAATCTGTCGCGCGATGGTGGTGGTTTCGGGAAGTTCGAGCATAACGATTAGCAATTCAGAACAATGCAAATGTAGGAAAAAACCGCTATATTTGCAACGAAAGCAGTTCGGCGCTGGTGGGCGGAATAACGTTTTCGGCACGGGAATTGCGAAGAATACAGGCAGGAAATAACTTGTTTGTATATGGGGAGGGCAAAGAAAGCACTAATCGCACTGACGGTCTGGCTGGCCGCAGTGGCGTGTACGGTCGATATAGAGAGCGAGGCAGGGAAAGTCACAACGCCGGAAGCACCGGAAGGAAAGGTCGAAGTGAAGTTCGAGGTAAAAACCAACTCCCTGGCGAGCCGAAATACGAGGGCCGAAGACACGTATGTCGAAAGCATAGTCAACGACCTGACGCTCATAATGATGAAGTCGGACGGCAAGGGAGGATTCGTCGGAGACTATATAATGCCCATCACGGCATTCGCACCATCGGGACCCGCAACATACGTATTCGTCGCAACGATGGAGCCGAGCGAAACAGAGGTCAAACTACTCTTTGTGGCAAACAAACCAGCCTCGGTGAGTGACTACTTCGAAGCACACGCGGATGATTTCGGCGATCTGGGAATCACGGAAGAGGAACTACGCACAACACTGACAGACAACGCGCCGGTGATGACAATGACGATGACGGGCGAAGTAACACTTGGAGGAATCGACAAGGATAATGTGTCCGTCGTAACGGTACCGCTGATACGATGTGTGGCAAAGGTGGAGTTGCTGCTAAATCTCGAACCGGGCAGCCCGGACTTCGTACCGACGACCGTGACGACGTATCGGGTCAACAAAATCTTACAGATACTACCCGGGCTCGAAACGTTCGACGATCCGGTCGAACCATCGAAAGTGGTCGCCCCCACCGTGCCGGATGCAACACAGAAGCAAAGTTACTACACCGCAACATATACGCGCGATCCGGAATCGGGCTCGTTCTCGATCTTCACAGTGACCGAAAACAGACAGGCAACAACCCCCGACGAACGGATGGCGTCGACCGTGATCGTGGTCGGAGGCAGGTTTGAAGGAGGTCCGATAACGTACTATCGCATAGATTTCAACTCCCAGGAGGCAGGGCACCCGTATGGCCAGATACTGCGAAACTATCACTACGTTTTCAACATCACAAGAGTGATGCAACCGGGCTACGATGATATCGTTTCGGCGGCGGAAAGCGTCTCGAGTGCGATCGTGACGGAGAATTCTTCGGAAGTCGTGCTTGCAAGGTAGGCAAATTTCGGCTACCTTTGTCGTACTATGGAGATCAAATCACTTTCGGGAACGAGTTTCGAGGAGCTGGCGGGCGCGTTCGGGGAGGCGTTTGCGGAGTATGAGGTACAGATCACGCCGGATGAGCTGAGGGCGATGCTAAGGCGGAGGGGTTTCGATGCGGGGTTGTCGTTTGCGGCGTTCGACGGGGGAAGCGGCGGCTGTTCTGGTGCAGGTTCGGCTTCCGGAGGGCGGATTGCGGGTTTTACTTTGAATGGGATCGGGACTTTTAGCGGGGTGCGGACGGCGTATGACACTGGGACCGGAACGCTACCGGAGTACCGCGGGCAGGGACTTGCAACGCGGATTTTCGAGGAGTCCCTACCGGCGTTGAGGTCAGCGGGGGTGAAGCAATATCTACTGGAAGTACTACAACACAACACGGTGGCGGCGGGAGTGTACAGGCGACTGGGGTTCGAGGTGAGTCGCGAGTTTGGGTACTACAGGGCCGTGGCAGGGGATGTGCGGGTCGGCAACAGTTTGTGTCAGGTGCAGTGTGTGGGGGTTGCCGATGTGCAGAGGCTGGCGGCGGAGTTTTGGGACTTCGAACCGTCGTGGCAGAACAGTTTCGAGGCAGTGGAGAGGGCGGCGGACGATTTTGTGATCTTTGGCGCCTATGATGGGTCTTCCGGCGATGCTTCGGGTGGCGATCTTGTGGGCTACGGCATTTTCGAGCCTGCGACGGGCGACATAACCCAGATCGCGGTTGCGAAAACACACAGGCGGCGGGGCATCGGTACAGCGTTGCTGGGCGAGATGATGCAGCGGAATCGCGCGCCGGGCGTCAAGTGCATAAACACCGAAATCGGTCGCGATGAGGCACTTGCCGCATTCCTTACGGCGAGAGGTATCACCTTGGCCGGCAAGCAATTCGAGATGATAAAACGGCTATAAAGCCGGGGCCGACGGGTTCGTGCCCGCGCGGTAGAGGTGGTCGGCGTGGATGAGGATCTTGCTGGCCAGCAATTCAGGGTAGTCGGGGTTGTCGACGAGGAATTTTTCGACGGCGGCAAGGGCCTCGGGAGAAGTGTGGCCTGCGAGGAGCGCCGAACACCAGTTGGAGGGTAGAAAAATGTCGCCCGTACGCTGGATTTCGGCGAGCGCGTCGAGCCCCGGGCGGATGTATTTCAGTGCCTCGTGCTGGCGAGCGGGATGGTTCAACAAGCGCAGGGCCGCTATCGTCCACGGCTCCACGGCGCGGTTTTCGGCGAGAAGAAGGCTTTCGAAAAACGCGTCGCGATCGCTTTGGGTCGGCGCAACGGCCTGAGAAACAAACTCATACTCGGCTCGGCGGTCGGGATTGGAGATGCGCCCGAGTTGGGTGGCGATGATCCGGGGCGCTTCCTCGGGCAGGCGGATGGCGAGTTCGAAGGAGATGTCGGTCAGGTCGCGCTCGCTGAGAGAATAACGGGCGGCCTGCGTGGGGTCGGCCCAGATATTGTGGAGGGTGGC
>QMCE01001229.1_pt1 | contig 14011 bp, 14 predicted proteins | sample 1821851 | NCBI WGS metagenome assembly QMCE01 (sample SAMN09453174, study PRJNA476694) | Termite gut metagenome, whole genome shotgun sequencing project. | isolation source: worker | host: Odontotermes sp. | place: South Africa:Pretoria | collected 2016-01-28 | reverse complement strand
TAGTAAGATTTAATCCTAAAAGCAAAGAGGCTAAAAATTTAATATTCTTAGATGATAATTTGTTGCCGGATGATTCTAAGAAAGATTATTATACCACCTGTGACTCATGCAAAACACTTATGTTAGATACTTTAGCTTCCGGTTACAGACTGCCATTTGGTTTTGTGTAAGGGGGTTGTTATGGCGCATCTCCGGCTAGAACATATACACAAGGTATACGACAACGGATTTCACGCCGTGCGCGATTTAAACCTTGCGGTGGACAAAGGCGAGTTTATCGTCTTTGTCGGTCCGTCCGGCTGCGGGAAATCGACGTCCTTGCGCATGATAGCGGGGCTGGAGAGCATTACCGAGGGCGAGTTTCTAATCGGAGGCGCGCGGGCCAACGCAAAATCGCCGCGCGAAAGAGGCGTCGCGATGGTTTTCCAAAGCTACGCCCTATATCCCCATATGACGGTATACGCGAACATGGCGTTCGGGCTAACGCTGCAAGGCGTCGGCGAGGACATAATCGAAAGCCGCGTTCTGCGCACGGCCAAAATACTCGGCCTTGAAGAATACCTCGAGCGCTATCCGCGCGAGCTTTCGGGCGGTCAGCGCCAAAGGGTCGCCGTTGGCCGGGCGATTATCCGGCGGGTAGAGGTATTCCTTATGGACGAGCCGCTCTCCAACCTCGACGCCAAGCAACGCGTAAACATGCGCGCGGAGCTTATCCAGATACACCGCCATATCGGAGCTACGACCATCTACGTCACTCACGACCAAACCGAGGCTATGACGATGGCAGACCGCATCGTCGTTATGAACGAAGGCGTCGTCCAGCAGATCGGAACGCCGCGCGAATTGTATTTTTCGCCCGCCAACCGCTTTGTGGCGGGCTTTATTGGCGAGCCGCCGATGAACTTCATTCCAAGCGAACGCGATGCCGCCCTGGAAATAGGTTTTCGCCCCGAGGACATCGCTATAGTGCCTGAAGGGGAGCGCGCTCCCGACGGATGGTTCAGCTTCGAAGGCGGCGTCGAGCTGACGGAAATGCTGGGAGACAGCGTAAACGTATATATAACGCTCGGGCAGCACAGCCTCATCGCAAAAGCCGCTCCAAGCGAAATGCCCCGCATGGACAGCACGCGCCGCTTTGCCGTTCCGCCCGAGCGGATCTACAGCTTTAACCGCGCGACGGGGGAGGCAATATAACATATGCGCCGCTATCAAATGACCGATTGCGCCGTCTTCGCGCTGCTGCTCTGCCTGCTCGAGGGCGCGTCGGCGTGGGCGCTTGGGTTTTTCCCCGGCGAGGCGTACGTCTTTTCGCCGGTGCTGTTCATCGCGCTGCTGATGATGGCGCGCTGGGGCGGAGCCGGCCTCGGCTACGCCGTGCTGGGCGGCGCGCTCCACTGCTTGCTGCATGGCGGCGCACCTATTCAGTATGCCGTCTATATGCTGGGCAATATGGCTGTCGCGGTTTGCTTTTTATGGATCAAATTCGCCGGCGTCGCGCGCCTTCGCGCTTCATCGGGGCTCGTCAGCCTCTACTGCGTAAGCGGCGCGCTGGCGATATGCTTAGGCAGAGCGCTTGTATCGGCGCTCCTGGGGCAGGGATGGTGGCTGGGGCGGTTCCTCGTGGCGGAGGCCCTGGGTACAGTCGTCACTTGTGTCGTTTTCCTCATAGCAAGGCGGCAGAACGGCCTCTTTGAACCGCAGCGCGACTATCTTGAACGCATAAAAAGAGAAGAGGAGGGTCAGAAGGCATGGAACAGCAACTGAGCGCGAAGCCGGAGGCGCTGCGCATACGCGACGAGCAGGAAAAGCACTTCTGGTCCGGCGTATGGCGCACCATGCGCAAGGACTGGCGGCTCTACCTCATGCTTTTGCCGCTGCTCCTCATATTTTTGCTATGGCGCTATCTTCCGCTTTACGAGCTGGTGGCGGCGTTTAAGCTGGACAACGCCACTTTGCCCGTGCTCGAACGCGATTTTGTCGGCTTCGCGAACTTCGGCAGGCTCATCTTCGGCTCCGATGCGGCCGGGTTCTGGAGCGCCTTCCGCAACACCTTCCTGCTGTCCTTCTACGGGCTGCTTTTCGGTTTCCCGATCCCCATAATCCTCGCCCTCTTTTTCAACGAAATCAAATCCGACGGCTATCGCAGCATCCTGCAAGTAGCTTCCTACCTGCCGCGCTTCGTCTCGACGGTCGTCATAACCACGCTGACGTATATGCTGCTCTCGGGCGGCAGCGCCTATTCCGAGCCGGGGGTGCTCGCGCAGTTCTTCGAAGGGGCGGGCCTTATCTCCAACGAACACGCCCAAACGGGGCTGCTATATTTGCCGCAGTATTTCCGGGCTATCTACCAGGTTTCCGGCATATGGGAGATGGCCGGGTATAACTCCATCGTATTTTTCGCGGCGATTATCGGCATCTCCCCCGCCAGCTACGAGGCCGCCCGCATAGACGGCGCGTCCAAAATGGCGCAGATCCGCTATGTAGTGCTGCCCAGCATCCTCTCAACTATCGTTATCATGCTCATCGTACGCGTCGGCGAGCTTTTAAACGTCGGCTATGAAAAGGTGCTGCTGCTCTACAATTCCTACACGTATTCGACGGCGGACGTCGTCTCCACCTTCGTATTCCAGCGCGCCGGCATACAGGCGGGGGGCGTGCCGAACCAGTCGCTCGCTTCCGCCGCCGATATGATAAACGCCGTAACGTCGATGCTGCTGGTGATGGGGGCCAATCTCGTCAGCCGCCGCGCCTCGGAAACGTCGCTGTATTAGGGGGTAGATTATGAAACGTTTGGACATAACCGAGATCCTCTTCAAGGCGCTTTCTTACACCTTTCTGACGATTTTCGCCATTTTCTGCCTCTATCCGTTCGTCTACGCTATCTCGGCGTCGCTCAGCGGGCGCTCGGCATACTATATGGGCGAGGTGGTGCTGTTTCCCGTCGATTTACAGTTCGACGCGTTCCACGAAATTATCATGTCCAAGCGCTTCTGGATCAGCTACGCGAATACGCTGTTCGTCACCTTCTACGGCACGATCTGGGCGCTGGGGACGTCGGTGCTGGGGGCGTACGCGCTCTCGAAGCGGCGGCTGATTTTTAAGAGGGCCTTCAACTTCTTTCTCGTATTTACGATGTGGTTCAGCGCGGGCCTCGTGCCGCAGTTCCTCAATTATAAAGCGACGCAAAACGTCTTTGGTATGCTGGGCATAACCGACGACAAGTGGCTGGTCGTCATAGCCATGGGCATGATGGCGTTCAATGTGATATTGCTGCGCAACGCCTTCGAGGGCATTCCCGGCGAAATCGAAGAGGCCGCGATCGTAGACGGCGCGACGGAGACGCAGCTCCTAACGCGCGTATATATCCCCATGAGCAAATCAGCCATAGCCACAGTGGGGCTCTTTTTCGCCATCAGCCGGTGGAACGGCTATTTCTGGGCGCGCGCGATGACGCGCAACGCCAACGAATGGCCGCTTCAAGTATTTATCCGCGACCAGATGGAGCAGATACTGGCTCAGGATCTACCCGTCGAAACGTCCTATGCCCCCAACTCCCTCATTTACGCGATGATCGTATGCGCTATCATCCCCATAATCGTCATCTACCCCTACATTCAAAAATACTTCGCCAAGGGCGTCAATGTCGGCGGAGTAAAAGAATGACGCCGGTTACTATCCCCAAAAGGGGTTAAATAACACATAGTGAATAATTGGAGGAAGCTTATGAAACGTCGAATATCTGTTATCCTGGCCCTAGTAATTATGCTAAGCGCCCTGGCGGGCTGCGTTCAGGCCCCGGCGGCTCCCGCCGCCCCGGACCAGGCCGCTCCGGCAGCGCCCGCCCCGGCGGCCCCCGCCGCTCCCGCTCCCGCCGCTCCGGCCGCTCCCGCTCCCGCCGCGCCCGCCGCTCCGGCCGCGCCGAGCCCGGACGACACCAGCGCCAACGTCACGCTTAATATGGCGGTGTTCTACGACGCCAACGTCAAGATGACCTACATGCCTCTTGAAGGCAATGCACGGCCCACGAGCGAGTACGCCGCGGCGGACGGCGTCATCTACCGCGACGGCGACTTCAAGCCCGTGTGGAAGGAGCTGCAAAACCGCCTCAACTTTACGATCAACGACGTTACTCCGGCGGACGCATCGGTCATAAACGACGCGATTACCAGCCTTACCGCGTCCAACTTCCAGGGCGTGGACATAATGGTCGGCAACGCGCAGGAGCTGTTCACCCGCGAGGGCGTTACAAACGGAACCTTCTTGAGGTTGGACGAGTATCTCGACATCATGCCCAACTTCAAGCAATTCCTCGACGAAAACAGCATCGTCAAGCTGACCGTTACGGCTGGCGACGGGCACATCTACTTTTCGCCATATTTCGACGGCTATAACGATCTCGAACGCATGATCATGCTGCGCGCCGACTGGGTGAAGAAGCTGCTGGACGACGACGCAGCCACGTACGACACCGGCCGCCGTGTGGAAACCCACTACACGCCCTACATGCCCGAGAGCTTCAACATAAGCGTCCAAGCCGTGACGGCGGACGGCAGCGGCGTGCAGACCATCCAGAAAAACGTCGCTCAGAACGTCATCACCGTCCAGAACAACCTCTCCCGAAAAGACGGCGCAAATCTCACCCAGGCGCTCAAGGATCATATCGACGCCGTATACGGCAGTACCTACGCCAACCGCTCCGACCTGTTCATCGGGCAGGACGCCGCCTACGACGCCGACGAGCTGGTCGCGCTTATGCGCTGCGTGCTGGCGAATCCGATGCTCCTCACCGGGCAGGATGAGCTCGACACGGTTCCGCTCTACCCCCGCTACTACACGGCCGGCCGCTACGTCGATCTCTTCCGCATGATGGAAATCTGGGGCGTGCGCGGGCTGGATTCCCGCCGCGAATGGTTGTTTACAGACGTGGACGGTACGCTGAAGGAAGCCCGCATGGAACCCGAAACGATGGACGGGCTTGAGCGCCTCAACATGCTCTATAAAGAAGGGCTGATCCTCAAGGACTTCGACAGGCAGGAGTCCACGGAAGGCCTTGACGGCAGCGAGCACCGCGGAAAGCTGAATACCGCCAACCTCGGCTTCGCTACCTTCGACTACAACCAGACCACCACGGTGCTCAACTCCCTCGACCAAACGATCGAAGGCTTCGATCTGCGCCCGGTGCTCCCGCCCGTGGCCGACTGGGACGACAACGGCCAGTATTATCAGTTCACCGACTCCTGGCGCTCCGTAAAGGATAATCCCGGCGGCTGGGCCATCCTCGCGACGGTAGCTCAGGACGAGGCGAAGCTCATGCGCGCGCTCAAGCTCTTCGACTACCTGTATTCGCCAGAGGGCAACCGCCTGATGTCCTACGGGCCAGAGCCTTGGATCGACGGCACGATCATGTACGGCGGCAAGGAAGTTCCCAAGCTCAGCCAGGCGGCGCTTACGGAGCTTGCCGAGCTTGCCGGCGGCAACTACACCAACTACTACCGTATGTGGCTGGGCGGTACGTTCCCGATCGGCTATGTCAAAGAGCAGGGCATGGAATACCAGACTGTGCATCCTAAGGGCCAATTCGGGCTCGATCAGATCCTCCGGGCCAGCGAGCTGGGCACGATGCGCCATGTGGTGGTCGATTATAACGACGCGCAGCATCCCGGCGACTACCTGATGCCCACTATCTTCGCGACGCTAAGTGAGGAAGAAGCGTTCATCAGGGACAACTGCACCGAACTCGCGACGGCGTTCCGCAACGCCAACAACGACGAGGCGCGCATGATCTTCGCCGACTACGTCCTCTACGGCTTCGAGGGGACTACGCCTAACGGCGATACGCTGCTTTCCAAAGAAGGCCTGATCGCCTATATCCGCGACGACCTGATGTGCTCTGGGCTTCTCGAAGTATATACGGCGGCGTTCAACCGCATGATGGGTCAATAAAACAACTGGGCTTTCCGGGGCGATCGCCCCGGTAAGCTCAAATGTATTTGATTACCGCGGGCGGCAGGACGCCGCCCCTACAGCACGGTTTACGGAGGTCGTTCGTATGCAAGCCATTCAAATGAAGTATCAGCGTATCCTTGTGGTGGGGTGCCTCGTACTGGCTTCCGCGATGATTTTGTACGCGCTGGGATTTTCAACCGACCTCTATTCGCTTTCCTACCATTCAAACCCGGATAGCACTCTCTTCTACGTGCCGGGCGCGGAGCTTTATTTAGACGTACAGCCCTTTAACCGCGCGTTTTTCAACCATACGCTGCTGTACTTCGTCGCCTGCGTCCTGCTGTTTCTGTCGCTGACGCACCGACGCAGGCTCTATTACGCTTCCAACTACATAATAAGCCTCGTGTTCGCCATAGCCTCGGCGGCGCTGGGCTTCGAGCTGTTTACCAACGCGAACCGCTTCAAGAGCGTCTATCTGGCGGTGGATTTTATCAGGCTGCGCGAGGTGGCCGAGCGCATGAAGATGGACTACGTACAGTCCACGCGTATGCTGGATCTCGGCGTCGCTTTGAGCTTCCTGCTCTTTGCCGCCGCCGCCGCTATTCTAATCAACCTTGCTCTGAAAACAAGCTGGACGCGCCGCGAGCGATGGGAGGAGGCATGAGATGAAAAAACGCAACCTGGAGCGGATGCGCTACAAAAATGACAAGCTTGCCTCCCGCTTGTGCCTTACCGCCGTAGTTTTTGACGCCGTGTATTTTGTCGTGCTCTACGGGCGGCAATCGGTCGTGCCCGATATGAATATGGGCGCGGATATCCTCCTGAACATACTGTTCCTGCTTGCCGGCTTCTTTGCCGCCGAACAGGCCAAGGTATATTCGCGCCGCTGGTCCTTCATCATGATCGGAATGGCGCTCGCGCAAATAGCGCGCAGCTTTTGGCTGCCGGAATACTACCGCGCGCTGGAGCAGCTAATTGGAGGAGAGTACCTAACAACAAAGCTTAGCCTGCTAGCGTCGGCGGCGCTGATGCTGGCAGCCGGAATCGTAAGCTATGTCAACTCCACGGTACTGGCGCGTTATCTTGATAAATCGGAGGCGTAGCGTATGGCCGACGTAAGCTTGCAAAATCTCAACAAAATCTACGACAACAAGGTTCAGGCCGTCTTCGATTTCAATCTCGACGTCGCGCACGGCGAGTTTATCGTGCTGGTCGGGCCATCGGGCTGCGGAAAGTCCACCACGCTGCGCATGGTAGCCGGGCTGGAGGAGATCACGTCCGGACGGCTGTTCATCGACGGCCGCGAAGTCACCGAGGCCGCCGCGAAAAACCGCGATATCGCTATGGTGTTTCAAAACTATGCACTTTACGGGCATATGACGGTATATGACAATATGGCTTTTTCGCTCATGCTGCGCCGCGAAGACGGCGACACGATCCACAAAAAGGTGATGGCCGCCGCCGACGTGCTCGATTTGCGCTCCCAGCTGGGCAAAAAACCAAAACAGCTTTCGGGCGGGCAGAGGCAGAGAGTAGCCGTGGGGCGCGCAATCGTTCGCGACCCCAAGGTGTTCCTCTTTGACGAGCCTCTGTCCAACCTCGACGCCAAGCTGCGCGGGTCAATGCGGCGGGAGCTGAAACTGCTCCACAAGCGCTTGGGCGCAACCATCATCTACGTGACGCACGACCAAATAGAGGCGCTGACGCTGGCGGACCGCATCGTCGTGATGGACGGCGGGCGGGTTCAACAGATCGGCGCTCCTATCGAGCTGTACGAGCGTCCGGCCAACCTTTTCGTCGCAAGCTTTATCGGCCTGCCGCCAATGAATTTCCTCGATGCTAAGGTTGACGGCGGCGCGCTTCGCTGCGAAGGCATGGCGCTCGATTTATCCGCGGAGGAGCGCTCTAGGCTCTCAGCTTATACGGGCAGGGAGGTCGTACTGGGTATTCGCCCCGAAGGGCTGGAACTCGGCGGCAATCTGCCGCTAAAAGTGCGCCTCGGGGAGAATCTGGGGCATCACACCCTCATTCACGGCGCCTTGTTCGGCAGGCGCGTTACGGCCAAGATCGCGGGATGGCACGGCTTTTCCCCGGGTGAAACCGTGCCGGTTCATATCCTGCCCGGCAAGGCTCATTTTTTCGACAAGGCGACGACGCTTGCTATCCTTTAGAGGTGAAAAATGCTGAAAAAGAATCCGACATTGCGCAGATGGATCGTCTCGCTAAAGCGCAGGCCGCAGAATATCCCTTTGGTAATGCTGGTGATATGCTGTTTCATATATACCTTCAACCTTACCGCGCATTCCAACGCGACGATATACGTCAGCGCGCGCGTCATCGCGCTCTACGTCTTTATAATTACGCTGGCGACGATGCTGACCATCTTCTCATTCGTTAACGTCTATGCGCGCAAAGCGCGAAAGCGGCTGATGTTTGCCGTGGTATACCTGCTAATCGCCGTCCAGTTCGTTTTTGGCATCGCCTACTATCAGGAAATGTATTACGAGGTATTCCTCCGCGACAACCCGGTGCCGCTTACTATAGACATCGCCGATTCGATGAACGGTACGGTCATGCATCTTGCCGCTCTCGCGCTTACGCTGCTCGCCATCGTCCTTTTACCCGTCTATCGCAAGCTGCTGAACAAAATCGATACGACTTTGGAGGACGACGAGGATGTAGCCTACAACGCGGAAGCGTTGTACATAGAGGAGCCTCAATAATGGCCGGCAAGGAAAGCGACTATCGCTCGAAGCGCGGCTTTATCGCGGGGCTGCCGGTATGGCTGAAGGCTCTGTTCGTCAAGTGGTGGTTCGGGGGAGCAGTATTTTATTTTATAGGCTGGGGGCTATTCATCCAGAGCTCCGACCAGCTCGACTTAACGTTGGTTCTCGGCATTGCGCTGGGGCTCGTTACCGATTTATTGATAAACCGCGCGCTCGTTTTTTTCGAAAACGGCCGCGATGATTACCGGCGCTATATCCTTTGCTACTCGCGCCGCTTTTTTTCTTTGCCCGTAAACCTTATATACGGCGCAGCGCTATCTATTTTAGTCAGCTATACCTATCATTTTATAAACCTGCTTGCGCAAAATGTGTCGGCAAGCCCGGCCGGAACGATATTTATCGGGGCGGAGCCGATACTGTACGGCCTGTTTTTTATGGGCTATGATATGCTGGCGGTGGGCGTTAAGAACACGTTCAAGCACCGTTCCAAATCCTCCCGATAAACGCAATATCCTCCGCCGCCTTTTCCGGCGTCGCCTCTTCCCGTAAAACCGGCGCGTCAACGCCTTTTAAGCGCGCCGCCAGCGCGCGGTAATCCACGACCGAGGCTTCGAGCGGCGCGGTGGCAAGCACGCCGTCCGCGTCCGCCGCGCGCAAAGCGCCTTTAATATGTACGGCCGCGATATCCCCGCCCATAAGCTCGGCGCACCGCGCCCACAGCGCGTCCTGCGAATCGATATCTTCATGCCTCAAGAGGTTGACGGGGTCGAAGATAAGCTTGAGCGCCGGCGAGCGCATATCCAAAAGCAGTTCGCGCGCGAGCTCCGGCGTGGCTAGCGCGTGGCAGTGTACCGGCTCGACGGCGACGACTGCCCTAAGCCGCTCGGCTTCAGGCAATACTTCTCCGAGCGTACGGCGCAGCGCCCGAAGAGCCTCCCCGCGCGAAACGCCCGGTTGCTTTCTCATGGCCGTCGTCTCCGTGCCGATGCAGGCCGCGCCCAGCGCGGCGCACTGGGGCAATGCGTCGCGCAAAATGGCCGCCTGTCCTCGGCGCAATGGTTCGTCGATAAACGACGGCTCTATATACACCCCCAGCACGGCAACTTTTAGCCGCGTCTTGTAAAGCTCCGCTTTCGCGTGCTCGATCAACTCCGACGTAACATCGCCGAACGCTTCGACACCCTCCGCAGCCTTGGGAAAGGCGAGCTGCACCGCCTGCCATCCATCGGCGGCGATTGCGCGCAGCAGCGCTTCAATCGGCCGCTTGCCGTAGTCGTGGGCGCGTACGCCTATAATCATGACTTTTCCCCCAAGCGTAAAATTTCCGTATAGCACAGCAGGAACGGTGCAACGCCCTTCGCGTCGTTTTCCACCACCGGCTCCGAAATATAATATTCGAACGAACCGTCACGCCTAAAGTTCCCGGCGGGGCCCAGCCCAGCGACGAGGCATATGCCGCCGAGGTTCAGCCCGCGTTCGTTTTCCGACAGCCTCAGTGCGCAGACGCCCTCGAATACGCGCCGCCCCAACGCGCTGTACTTCGGCGGCAACACGCCTAAGCGCGCGCCCTTTAGAAAGGCGTAGGCTATCATCGCCGAACCGCTCGTCTCGACGTAGTTACCCTCGCGCGCGCCTTGATCCGCCACCTGCCAGAACATCGACGTTTTCCCGTCGAGATATGGCAATATGCCTTCCGCCGCCTCAAAAAGCTGCGCGGCGAGCGCTTCTTCGCGCCAATAATCCAGTATGTCGGCCAAAGCGATGAGGAACCAGCCCATCGCCCTAAGCCAGAAGCTCTTGGACTGCCCGGTATGCGGGTCGGCCCAGAATACGCTGCGGCTTTCGTCGTAGCCGTGGCAGTACAGCCGCTTATCGGGGCTCCACATATGCTCGCGAACGGCGGAGAATTGCCGCTTGACGTCTGCAAGCTCCTCCCGATCGCCCTGCTTAAGCGCCCAGCGCGCCGCGAATACCTGAGCCATATACAAACCGTCCAGCCAAATCTGATTGGGATAGATGAGCTTATGCCAGTAGCTGCCCTGCGTTGTGCGCGGGTGGCTCTCTAGCTGGCGTTTCAGCAGCGCGATGGCGCGCGCGTATTTTTCCCGCCCGGCAGCCGCGTAGAGATCGAACAGCACCCGCCCGCTGTTGATGTTATCGAGATTGTACTCGTCGAGAAGATAGCCAATGGGCGCGCCGTCCTCTCCGATGTAATAATCGTAAAAGCCGTCGATAAACAAAAAATAGCGCTCGTCGCCCGTCTGCTCCCAAAGTGACCATAGCGCCGTCATCATGCAGCCGTCGATGTAGTTCCAGTGCGGCGGCTTCCCTTGAAGAATGCTCTCCAGATTCCAGATGGGCCGCTCCGGCGTCGATTCCGCCAAAAGCCGCTCGATATACCTGTCAATTGTTTTATTTCTCATTTCACAACACTCTAAATTCTCAATTCTCAATTCAAACGTCCCCTTCAACGCTTTCGACATTTTCGAGCTCCAGCGTCTCACCGGGAGCGCCAATAAGCGTCACGTTTTTCAGTATAACGTTCGTGACGTTGCGGAAGATTAGCCCACGCTTACAATGCGGCTCGATATGCGTCATCATAGCGGGATAGCCCGCATTGGCGTCGGGATTGATTGTGAAGCTGACGTTCTCCAGCGTCACCTCGGCGATAGGACGCTCCGGCAAGCCGTCGAAGTAGCCCGCCGCGTATTCGCAGCCGGTACAGGTTATGTCCTTAAAGCGGAATCGCCCGAGATGCGGCGTCCGCGCGTCGACGGGAAGCGCCTCGCGGCTCCATACGTATTCGCAAATACCGCCCGGGTCGCGGTCGTAGTACATGTTGATGACCAGAGGCGTCTTAACGTTTTTCATAACGATATTTGAAAACGTTACGCTGTCGATGACACAGTTTTCGCCGCGCCCCCGCCGCGTCTTGACGCGCAGCCCACGGTCGGCGCCGTCGAAGACGCACTGGCGTATGTCCAGCTCGCGTACGCCGCCCGCGATTTCGCTGCCGAGCGTTACGCCGCCGTGGGCAGATTCCATAAGGCAGTTGCGCACGCGGATGCGCTGTGACGGTGTTTTATACGCCGCCCCCATATACAGCTTGCCCGATTTAATGGCGACGGCGTCGTCCCCGACAGAGAAGCGTACGCCGAGTATATCGACGCCGTCGCAGCTTTCCGGGTTGCAGCCGTCGGTATTTGGTGAATCGGCGGGGGCTTCTATCTTTAGATCATAGAAGCCCAATTCGCGTGAAAAGAAGGGGTGCAGATTCCACGACGGCGCATTTCGCACCGTAACGCCGTGCATTGCCACCCGCTCGCAATCGTTCAGGAAAAGCATACGCGGGCGGCCAATCGGCTGCTTTTTGGGTTCGATCCACCAAACGCCGTTTTGCGCGTCCCCATCGAGCGTACCCTCGCCGACAATATTTATATCGCGTTTATGATGCGCCGAGAGAAAGCTTTGATAGCACGCGCGCGGCTCGCCCTCCCAGGAAGAAATCTGGAGCATCCCCCCCTGGCCGCGTTGAACCTCGCCGGGCCAAACGGGGAAACGCGCCGGGTCGGTTTCCGCCAGGAGCACCGCGCCCTTAGTAAGCTCAAGCGTCATGTGGCTGTGCAGCAGCAGCGGCCCCGTTCGGTACGTACCCCTGGGAACGAATACCCTGCCATAGCGAGGGCAGGCGTCCAAGGCCGTTTGCAGGCATTCGAAATCGGCGGCGTTCAGACATGCGCTTTCAGGCCGCGTCGTAAAAGAAAGCAAAAATTCGCTTCCCTCGATTCCAACGGTGTATGCCGTATCGGGCTTGAGGCCAAACAGCGAAAACACGTTGGCCGTGCGCTTTCCCGACGAAACGCCATCCAGCATGACGTCATATGGGGCGGGCGCGTAGTAGGGCGCCGTGTTGGCCAATTCAAAGCAAGCGGAAGTGGACGAGAGGTAGCGCAAATTAAATTTCATCGGTAAACCACAACAATTCTAAGCATCTATTGCCTTCTTTTGTTCGATTATAGCATATTATGGTCTGTTGTTAAATCCTTCTTCCGCCCCGAGTTTGACAGCAGCCCTTTTTTCCAAACGGCAGTATGCCGTTATCACCAAGCGCGATCAAGGGGCGCGCGACGTGATCGCCTAATCTCTGCCTGTGGAAATATCAAGTTCTATGATATAGTAAGCATGAGATTTGTAGAAAAATCCGTGGTGGAAGGGTAAGGAGATGTACATTATAAAACGCAAGTTGCATTTCATCGCTATATTGCTGTTGCTGATGGCCGTCATACCACTTGCCGCGCGCGCTTTATCGGACGAATCCATTCTGCGCGACGCACTGGCGCGATACAAGGAAAAGAATCCTCAGCAGCCTATCAATTATCAAGACATCCTGCCCTACTACCAAAGAGCTGTGCAAAGCGTCGCGCCCCTTCTGGATACGCAGGATACGGTAATGTGCCGATCAGCTGAAGAAAATGGCTGGAAGCGCGAACTGAATATATCAAAAGTACAAGGAGCTACGCGCGAAAAAAGCGGCTATCATTTCGAGTTCGGCTGGGACGCCATATTTCTTGACTACGGTCCTGAGGATTCGATTCGTCTTGACATATTGTTTGAGGACCTATATAAGCCCGCTCCAAAAATCCCCTCCGCCGAGTTGACCGATGAGGAATATGACGCGATTCAGAACGCCATGCTTGAAAAATGCGGAAGCAACCAATATTTCCGGGTCGAACATTTTGAGACATTTAGTATGGGTGGTAGTCGACATCGTCAAGATATCCTTATCCAGATGGAGCAACGCAGAAGCAATCCGTGGTCGGATGAGTCGTTAACGCCCGTGAAAGTCTCAATCTATTTCGATGCCGATGACCTTTCAGATTATAACCTTTCCGCAAAGATATATATCGATAAAAAGCTCTTTTCGGACATCGAGCTTGAAGAACGGGGATCGGATACTATAGATATTCCTGCGAATATGATAGAGTCCGAATCGAAAATAAAGGTAATTGCTTCAGTCAAGAGCGGTAATAAACAAAAAACATTTTCGACTACAGCAACATATGGCTGCAATATGGAGCCTTCCATGGTTTTGCCACGCGACTGCGCCATTTTTCTCTTCGAGGATGGCTGGAGGCCTATTTATAGAGAAGTATATGGCTGGGACGTATTTAGCTTAACATTCTATAAGGATGAAGCCGAATACTTTGGCGGCTATTTTGACATCTCTTAACGGACGCACTAACCAGGGCAACCGCATACGAAGAAATAATTGAAGAAACTAGAAACAAAGGTTCAAAATGGTTGAAAGGGCCGAGATTAAGAGATAAACTCCCTCTACA
>QMCE01769644.1_pt1 | contig 14021 bp, 14 predicted proteins | sample 1821851 | NCBI WGS metagenome assembly QMCE01 (sample SAMN09453174, study PRJNA476694) | Termite gut metagenome, whole genome shotgun sequencing project. | isolation source: worker | host: Odontotermes sp. | place: South Africa:Pretoria | collected 2016-01-28 | reverse complement strand
AATTCAGAAAGTAACAAAATTCAAAAGGTGAATTCAGAAAGTAACAAAATTCAAAATGTGAATTCAGAAAGTAACAAAATTCAAAACCAGTTTGCCCTTTTTAAGGCGCGCCGGAAACAGGAACATTTCGATATCGTTGTCCTCCAGATACTCGACAAGATAATCAAACCCTGTCTCAACAAAGATCTCCGCAATAGTGTTTCTTTCTCGGCACTCCTCGACCCTTTTTAGCACAGTATTTGCAATCAGCTCGCTAAAGTATCTTTGTGCAGTTACAGCTAGGATGGCGTTTGTTGATAACTCTATTTGAGAATTATCTATTTGCTTAAAGTACTTGTTGTAGATGTTTAAAAGCACATCGCCATCGCAACCGGGAAATAGTATCTTGTCAGTTTTTAGCTTTCCTGCAAGATCATTTAGATACATCGAGTAGCCTGCAACTAAAACGCCACCTACTCTAAATCCGTGGTCGTAGTGAAGATTATCATTCCACATACCGCAGCCCATATTGTTGTTGATAAATGAAATCTTTTGAATAATGAGGCTGTTGCAAAACTCCAGTTTTTTTGCAACAGCAACCTTTAAAAAATGCATGTTTCGCAGCCTTTAGGCGAGAAAATGCAGGAGCTTGGGCAAAACTAACCGAGTTTTGCAACAAGCTCTAATCCTTAGATATTATTCCTTGGATGCTGTGGGACTTGTTAGTAAAGATTAATAATTTATAACGATTGGTCCTGAAATATTTAGATTGCATCAAAGAGGTGAGTTGTGAGTATATTGGATAACCTTTTAAAAATTGAAGATGATGCATCTCTTTATGATTTTACCTTCTCGTATAAGAATACTCTGATGTATCCTGTTATCCGTTTTCTCTTATTGCAAAGTGCTATTGAAGATCAAAATAGGATATCCAGTCCTTATGGCCTTTTGCATGTGGGAATAAAACAAAAAATTGAGTATATACTCAAAAGTTTTCATTACGACCAAAACATATCCAATCAGATATTGTATTTTTTGGGTCTGATGTTTCAAATATTCGCCAAGGGAATGCATATTTTAATCGGTTAACCGAATTGTTTGCGAATGAATATGCGCCTAAAACAATATTGATTGAATCTGCGGATAAAATGAATTATAAAAGACCAAGAACCTATCATAAGGTTTTTGCGGAGAATTTTGTGGCTATATCTGCAAGAATTAAATCTTTTCTGATTTCAGCTAAAATAGATGATGAAAAACAAATTAATGCGTTTGTGCAGTATTTAAAACAGCATTTTAATTATAAATTTATTAATATGAAGGTTTGGGATACGGTTAAACATGTACTGCTTCGTTTTTCGGTGAGAATTTCATTTTTGTGTAAAGAATATACAGAGTTACTCAAATGGTTATCTCCAAAAATAGTTTTGTTGGAGGATGCTTGTTATGGGGGTTCCGTGCCTATAATAATTGCGGCAAGGGGACTAGGAATCCCTATTGGTGAATATCAGCATGGTCTTATTTCATTAAGTCATCCTGCATATAATTATTCTGCTCAATTGTCGGAAAAATATAAATATTATATACCTGACTTTTACATGAGTTACGGAAGATATTGGATGGAGAATTCTCGTATTCCAACAAAAGTATTGGAAATAGGTAATCCCTATCTTTCTGAAACTATTGTTCATTGTGAATATAGTGAAAAGAAAGAAGTGCTTTTATATATATCTGCTGCTATTGATCCAGATTGTTATGTACAGGAAGTTCTTCTATTAAAAGAGATGTTGGCAAACAAAGGTTGTGAGATTATGTTTAGAATTCATCCCAGTGAAGTTCTTCGACTGCAAATGGTTTATAAGCCAATTATTGATGCAGGCATACCGATAGATACACAGCCTTTGTATGAAACATTACGGCACACAAAATATCTTTTGGGGGATTTCTCAACGGTATTATTTGAGGCAAGCATGTTTGATTGTATCATTTTTGTTAGAGACACACCCCATAATCGGTCAAATGTAGATATCACACGATTTAATGCCATACAGTCCATGGATGAGCTTGTTAAAAAAATTTGTTCTCAAGAATATCAGAAAACAGCTTATCGTGATTTTTGGGCGGATAATTGGCAGAGCAGGTATAAAGAAATAATAGAGTCTTACATTAGTTATGAGTGAATCAGATGATTCTAAAATTTTGGGAGAAATGAGCGATGAAATTATATCAAGTATGTAACCGCTGTGTCATGGATACAACAGATCCTGATATTACGTTTGATGAAAATGGATATTGTAACCATTGCACAAATGCTATAGAACGGTTAAAACAACCTCCTTATGGGCTATCACCACAAGAAAAAGAAAAAACCTTGCATCAATTAATAGAAAATGTTAAAGTAGCTGGTAAAGGTAAACAATATGATTGTGTTATCGGATTAAGCGGCGGGGTGGATTCTACTTACTTAGCCTATCTTGTTAAACAATGGGGATTACATCCACTTGCTGTTCATTTGGATAACCATTGGAACTCTGAAATTGCGGAACAAAATATCAGTAATATTTGTAAAAATTTGGGGCTAAAAGAAAAGAGAGTAGCGGTTAATTGGGAAGAATTTAAAGATTTGCAGTTGGCGTTTCTTCGAGCATCAACTCCCGATTCTGAAATACCGAGTGATAATGGGATATTTACTGCATTATGGGATATTGCCAAAGAATATAAGATTAAATACATTTTATCTGGAAGTAATCTATCATCAGAATCTATCATTGCAAGGGCTTGGTCTCAAGGTCATTATGATAAGACATATATAACGGCTATTCACAAACAATTTGGCAAGATGAAGAAACTATCGCTTCACATATTGTCTAATGAAGAAATTCGTTTTAATCGTATTTTTTTTGGTATAAAACTCATTTCTACCCTTGATTTTGTCACCTATGACAAAGAACAGGCTAAAGCAATCATTGAAAGAGAATTAGATTGGAAAAATTACGGACGAAAACATGGCGAGTCAACCTATACACGCATATTTCAGGAATATATTCTGCCTACCAAGTTTGGGTTTGACAAGCGAAAAGCCCATTTTTCCAGTTTGATTGCAGCAGGACAAATGACGAGAGATGAAGCAATTAAATGTTTATCAGAACCTTTGTATTCAGACGAGCAAAGTGTACAAAAAGATATAGTTGATTTGTGCAATAAATTCGAAATCACTCAAACTGAATTTGAAGAAATCATGGCTTTGCCTGTTAAGTCTATCAATGATTATCCAAATGACAGCAAATTACTTAGGAATAAATTACTGAATCCAATCAGACTGATAAAAAGAAAATTAACACATCTTTTAAAACGTAAACGATGATCATCATAACCATCATCGGTAAATTTGCTCAATATTAAAATGCAATTTTCATGTTATGCATTGTTAAGTTCAAGTCAGTTCTTGCTCATGGAAAAGATAAGTGAAAATTTGACGGATTTCTTACATTGTCTATGTAACCGTGTTTTGTTTTATCAAATGATAATGGAATAAAGCACTTTAACGGCAGCATTATGGCAATGTACGCAGTGGATTTTTTGACTTAGAAAGCATTTCTTATATTATAGAAGGATAAATCGTTTTGAATCTAATAACCATCATCGGTGCACGCCCGCAATTTATCAAAGCCGCCGTTTTAAGCCGATACATTCGCGATAATCCGTCTTGCGGAATTACGGAAACCTTAATTCATACCGGGCAGCATTATGATCAAAATATGAGCGATGTATTTTTTTCAGAAATGAATATTCCCCAGCCGGATATTAATTTGAATGTAGGTTCTGGGAATCATGGAAAAATGACGGGCTTAATGCTTGAGAAACTGGAAGAAATTTTTCTTGACAAAAAACCTGATGCGGTTCTTGTGTATGGGGATACCAATTCAACTTTGGCGGGTGCTTTGGCTGCAAGCAAGCTGCATATTCCTGTTGCCCATGTTGAAGCTGGACTCCGGTCTTTTATGATGGAAATGCCAGAGGAACAAAATCGGCGATTGACGGATCATCTTTCAAGCTGGTTGTTTTGTCCAACACAAACCGCAATTGATAATTTAATAGCCGAGGGAATAACAAATCAGATAAATCATAAACCTTCCGCGGATAAAAAACATGTTTCTCAAACCGGGGATATTATGTATGATGCTTCTTTGTATTATAGACAAAAAGCAAAAGATGTCTGTCAGTATTTTGACAATATAAAACGATCCTTTATTCTTTTAACGATACATCGAGCTGAGAACACAGATAACGTTGAAAAACTCGGCCGTATTGTTAAGACAATAAATATGTTGGATGCGTATTTCTTTGTGTTTCCCATTCACCCCAGAACCAGAAAAATTCTGGCGGAAAACGAATTAAGTTTTGGTTCTCATGTACAGATGATCGATCCTGTAGGTTACCTTGAAATGATTTCGCTGGAAAATGCTTGTTCCGCCGTCGTTACCGATTCCGGCGGTGTGCAAAAAGAAGCGTATTTTTTTAGAAAGCCGTGTATCACGCTGCGTGATTCAACAGAATGGGTAGAATTGGTTGAATCCGGTTGGAATATTTTGGCCGGAACCAATTCAAATAAAATTATCAATGCAATTACATTGCTGCAAGTGCCGGATACATATCCATCGCTCTATGGTGATGGAAAATGTGCGGAGAAAATTATTTCTGCGTTGATTTAATAAACTTAACGCAGAATACAATACCACTTATAAGGAAAGTATCATGTCTTATTTTGATTCCATTATGAAGAAGATAACCGATAAAACCGTAACTGTCGGTGTAATCGGTCTTGGGTATGTTGGGTTGCCTTTGGCAGTCACATTTGCGATGAAAGGCGTTTCCGTAATCGGATTTGAAAAGTCTGAGAAGAAAGCTGACGCAGTCAATAATGCGAAAAATTATATCGGCGACGTTAAGGATGAAGACCTTTTAACCGTTGTAAAAGAAAGTAAAAAACTGACTGCGGTTACCGACTTTTCCCGGATTAAAGGATGTGACGCAGTTATTATCTGTGTTCCTACTCCGCTTGATAAATTTAAAAAACCCGATATGAGCTACATAGAGACTTCATGTCGGGATATTGGGAAATATATGATGCCTGGTACTTTTATCAGTCTTGAAAGTACTACTTATCCGACAACAACTGAAAATTTAATGAAACCAATTATTGAACAGGAATCCGGATTTAAAGAAGGATTTGATTTCTGGCTCTGTTTCAGCCCTGAACGTGTTGATCCGGGCAATAAGGATTATAAAACGGATAACACCCCGAAGGTCGTCGGCGCATCAGGCAATGAAGCAAGACAAATAGCGGAATCATTATACAGTCTCGCTATTCAGCATCTGCATATGGTTTCATCTCCTCGTGCTGCGGAAATGGTGAAGATTCTTGAAAACACATACCGCCTTATCAATATTTCCTTGATCAATGAACTCGCTCTCCTTGCAGGTAAGATGGATATAGATATTTGGGAAGTAATTGAAGCGGCAAAAACAAAGCCTTATGGATTTCAGGCATTTTATCCCGGTCCTGGTATCGGTGGACACTGCATTCCGCTTGATCCTTTTTACCTTGAATACATTGCAAAGAACTATAACTTTGACCTTTCAATGATACATACTGCTGGGGCTATAAATGATTTAATGCCTTACAGGATGATGAACAAAATTGCCTTTGCCCTTAATAGGCAAAAGAAACCAATGAACGATTCCACTATTTTATTTTTGGGTGTAGCCTACAAACCTGATATTGATGATGCTCGTGAAAGTCCGGCATTGCTTGTAATGGAACAAGTTGCCAAAAAAGGTGCAAAGGTATTGTATCATGACCCCTATATACCTAGTGTGATTGATGAACATGGAAATCAATATATCTGCTCTGAATTGACAGATGAGGTAATCGAAAGTGCAGATTGTGTGGTGTTTACTACTAATCATCGTTGTTTTGATGTTGACAGGATTGTGAGAAAGGCAAAGCTCGTTGTTGATACACGGAACGCGGTGAAATCTGTTGCGATTGAAGATGATAAGGTGTTTAAGTTATAGCTTGCTTCTTTCTTTTGATAGAAATGCAATTTATGGGGGGTTAAATGCCGGAAGAAAAAAAATATATGATTTTTCATTTTCCTTTAAAAGTAGATGTTGCAGCAACATCGGCCAGCGGAATACGTCCAATGAAAATGTTGAATGCTTTTAAAGAAATAGGATATGAAGTCATTGAAATAAGCGGTTATAGTGCTGAACGAAAAAGAAAAATTGGGAATGCAAAAAAAGAAATAAAAAAAGGGAAAAAAATTGATTTTGTTTATTCTGAATCTTCAACAATGCCGACTGCTTTAACCGATCCACATCATTTGCCGATTCATCCTTTTATGGATTTTGCTTTTTTTAAATTTTGTAAAAAGCGAAATATTCCAATAGGATTGTTTTATCGTGATATATATTGGGTGTTTCCGCAATTATATGACAGGCAAATTGGGAAAATAAAAGCTTTATTTGGAAAAATCTTCTATCGATATGATTTAAGGCAATATAATAAATACCTTACAATATTATATCTTCCTTCGTTAAAAATGGGAGAATATATTCCTTTATTATCCTCTCCCATTGAAGAATTGCTGCCTGCCTCTAATGTGATTGCACCAGTTAACGAAAAAGTAAATACTGACCAGTCAATTACTTTGATATATGTTGGAGGAATAGGTCCTGAGTACGAAATGCATGAATTATTTAAGGTAGTGAGGAAAAATAGGAATATTAACCTTATATTTTGTACTCGTGAAAGTGATTGGCTTGCATGTAAAAATGAGTATATTGGTGAAGGGCTTCCTGAAAATCTTCAATTGATGCATAGCTCTGGAGAGGAACTTTCCGAATTATATAGGGAAGCGGATATCTCACTTGTGTTTGTTAAGCCGCAGCTTTGTTGGGATTTTTCTGTGCCATTAAAAGTATTTGAATATATTGGCAATGACAAACCTATATTAGCTACACAAGGAACATACATAGGAGATTTTGTAATTAAAAATGATATTGGTTGGACGGTTCCGTATGATGCTGATGCTTTAAATAATTTTCTCGTAAACATAACAAGAGATGAAATTCAGCAAAAGAAAACGAACATTTTAAACATTGCTAAGTTTTCAAGGTGGATTAATCGAGCTGCAAAAGTTGCTGCTGATATGAAGGAATAAGAAATGAAAGATTTATTGATATATAAAACTCCAACGGTAAAACGGTGTACAAAATGTATTTTGCCGGAAACAATGCCTTTTATCAAGTTTGATGATAAAGGCGAATGTAACTATTGTAAAAGTTATAAGCCAAGAAATAACCCAAAACCGAGAGAAGAATTATTCAATGTAGTAGAACAATATCGCCGGAAAGGAGATGAGCTCGATTGTATTGTGCCCTTTTCCGGCGGCAGAGACAGTTCTTATGGACTGCATTTAGTTGTAAAAGAATTAAAGATGAAACCGGTAACGTATTCATATGATTGGGGGATGGTTACCGATTTGGGAAAAAGAAATATCGCCAGTATGTGCCGGCAATTAGGCGTTAAAAATATTGTTGTTAAGGCTGATATTCCGCGAAAAATCAAAAACATTCGAATGAATTTGGAAGCATGGTTAAAATCTCCGCATCTTGGCATGATGGCAATGCTAACTGCTGGGGACAAGCATTTTTTCAGATACGTTGAAGATGTCAAGAAACAGACAGGTATCAAGCTTAATCTATGGGGAGTTAACCCGCTGGAAGTAACGCATTTTAAAACAGGTTTTCTCGGTATCCCGCCGGATTTTGAGGAAACACGGGTATATAGCAATGGAGCAATGAAACAGTTGCGTTATCATTCCAAAAGATTTAAGGCGATGCTGCAAAGTCTGGGTTATTTTAATAGTTCTTTGTGGGATACGCTGTCTGGCGAATATTATAGGAGTTTTACGAAAAAGAAAGATTATTATCATATCTTTGATTATTGGCGCTGGGAAGAAGATCAAGTAAACGATGTGTTATTGAACGAATATGCATGGGAAAAGTCCGAAGATACCAACACAACATGGAGAATCGGAGATGGGACTTCTGGCTTTTATAATTACGTTTACTATACTGTTGCAGGCTTTACAGAACATGACACTTTCAGGAGTAATCAGATAAGAGAAGGGCAAATTACAAGAGAGCAGGCTCTGGAACTTGTGACTGATGAAAACAGGCCTCGTTATCAAAATATAAAGTGGTATTTAGATACAGTAGGATTGGATTTTGAAAGGGTGATAAAAATAGTTAATGATATTCCAAGATTATGTTAATGGCATTCAACGAAAGGACCACATGTGAAAATATTATTTATTGCACCTGAAATTTCTATTCACACAAAAAAATGGATGGATGCTTTTAGAGATGACGATGTTTACTTATGTACTATGCATCAAGATAATGAAAGAAAAGAAAATGTTTTTGTTCTTCCTTTTAGAGGTCAAGCCGGGTATTATCTGAATGCTCTTCATCTAAGAAAAATAGTAAAGAAAATACAGCCCGATGTCATTAATGTCCATTACGCATCTGGATATGGAACATTAGCGAGGATTGCTGGATTAAAAAAATATATTTTGAATGTTTGGGGAAGTGATGTTTTCGATTTTCCGTATGAATCCAAATTAAAAATGAATATAATAAAAAAGAATTTAAATAATGCTTTTCAAATAGCTTCTACCAGTGAGGTTATGAAAGAACAGGTTTTGAAACTGATTAAACCATCAAGAGAAATAGTGGTTACGCCGTTTGGTGTTGATACAAATATATTTGTTCCATCAAAAAAAAGATCTGATAATTTCATTGTTGGTACGATTAAAACCTTGTCGCCAAAATATGGAATTGATGTATTAATTCGTGCTTTTGATTATGCTGTTAGTTTAGGTATGAATAATGCGCAATTAATTATTGTTGGCGGCGGAGAACAGCGGGATGAATTGGAAAAATATGCACGATCTTTACCATCTGGTGAAAAGATTACATTTATTGGACCTGTAGAACATGCAGATGTACCAAGCTGGTTGACAAAATTTGATTTATATGTTGCATTAAGTGAACGTGAGAGTTTTGGAGTGGCTGTTGTTGAAGCAGAATCTTGTGGAGTACCTGTAGTCGTAAGTAATGTCGGCGGATTGCCGGAAGTAGTACAAGATACTGTTTCCGGTTTTATAATCCCCAAGGGAGATTGGAAATGCGCCGGGGAAAAAATGTTTCAACTATGTAATAATGTGTCCCTTCGTGAAAAAATGGGAGAGGCTGGACGCAAGTTAGTTTTAGAAAAATATGATTGGAATATATGTGTAGACATAATGGAGAAATTATTCAAGGATGCTATGATGGAGATTGAAAATGCATATCCTAATCCTTAATCATTATGCGGGATCTCCTTATCATGGCATGGAATATCGGCCTTATTATCTTGCCAAGGAATGGATAAAGCTTGGACATACTGTAACGATTATTGCTGCAAATCAATCTCATATAAGAACGGTAAATCCGGTTTTATCGTCGAATAGGCAGGAAGAGCTTATCGAAGGAATACGCTATATTTGGGTCAAAACGAAACCGTATGGCGGAAATGGACTTGGACGTGTTTTGAATGTATTCTCCTTCATTTGGCGCGTACATTATCTTATTCCTCAGCTTATAAAAGAGAAGTTTGATGTTGTTATCGCTTCATCTACATATCCTTTGGATAATTATCTTGCTTACAATATTGCAAAAAAAAGTAAAGCGCAATATCTCTATGAGATTCATGATATATGGCCATTAACCCCAATGCAGCTTGGCGGATACTCAAAATGGCATCCTTTTATTTGGATTATGCAAAGGGCGGAAAATTTTGCATACAAACATGTTGATAAGGTTGTATCAATACTCCCTTGTGCAAAAGAGCATACAGTTAGTCACGGGCTGCTTCCATCAAAGTTTTTTCATATTCCGAATGGTATTTCACTCGAAGAATTATCGGATTGCGAACCTTTAAATGATGATGTAGTTTCTTTGCTTCCGAAAAATAAATGTATTGTAGGGTATACCGGTACTATTGGCTTGGCAAATTCCCTTGATACATTATTAAACGCTGCATCAATAATCACAAATGAGCATCCTGATATATTTTTTGTTATTGTAGGAAAGGGACCAGAAAAAGAGAATCTGATAGTGTTACAAGAAAAGTTGAATTTACAGAATATACTATTCATTGATTCGATACCTAAAAAGCAGATTCAGGCGATGCTTGCATATTTTGATATTTGTGTTATTGCATTGATGAAACAGCCTCTGTTTCAATTCGGTATTTCTCCCAATAAGCTGTTTGATTATATGTATTCCGGCAAACCCATTATTCAGGCGATTGAAGCTGGAAATGATATTGTTAGTGATGCAAACTGCGGAATTTCCATTGAGTCGGAAAATCCTCAGGCTTTAGCAAATGCAATTCTCAAAATATATTTATTATCCCAAGAAGAGCGTGAGAAAATGGGAAATAATGCAAAACAATATGTTTTGCAAAATCATACTTATGAAGTGTTGGCAAAGAAATTTCTCGATCTATTTACAGTTTAATACATATAGAGTCAGCAAAAGGAATAAAGAGACATGTGGCGCGTACAATTATTTAAACTAAATTTTGACGAACAAGAACAACAAGCTGTAAAAGATGTTCTTGATTCTGCATGGATAACAATGGGGCAGAAAACAATAGATTTTGAAAATGCATTTTCTGCTTTTTTAGGTGATAAAACCCAATGTCTTGCGGTATCCAATGGTACTGCCGCGCTGCATATGGCGTTGCTTGCTTTGGGAATAAAAACAGACGATGAAGTTATTACACCGTCATTGACATTTATTGCGGATCAAAATACAACACACATGGTTGGTGCAAAAAATATTCTTGCGGATATTATTTCTCTTGATGATTGGAGCATGGATCCTGCTGACATTGAATCAAGAATTACCAGTAAAACCAAAGCGGTAATGATTGTCCACTATGCAGGCTTTGCCTGTGATATGGACAGAATTGTAGATATATGTAAGAAACATAATCTGTATCTCATTGAAGATTGTGCACATACTCCGGGGGCAACCTATCAGGACCGTCATTTGGGAACCTTTGGAGATATTTCAGCATTCAGTTTTTTTTCAAACAAAAATTTGTCTGTTGGTGAAGGAGGAATGGTAGTTACAAAACAACCAAAGTTGTATGATAAACTTAAAGGGTTACGATCCCACGGAATGTCAAAACCTTCATTTGATCGATATAAAGGCAGAGCCATTTCTTACGACATAGAAATGCCTGGATTAAATTATCGAATTGATGAAATAAGAGCCGCTCTTGGTTTAGTGCAGCTTAAGAAGCTTGCCGCAGCAAATCAGAAACGGACTCAATTGGTTAAGCATTATTATGAACGCCTTGATGACTTAAGTGCTGTGTCTATTCCGTTCAGGAATTTTAACCGCGGTGTTCCTAATTATCATATTATGCCTATTTTATTATCTGAAGAAATTAATCGTCTGCGTGTAATTGAAAAAATGAAAGATGATGGAATTCAAACGAGTCTCCATTATCCGGCTATCCAAAGTTTTACCGCTTATAAAGGATCGGTAAATGAAACAGCAAAAGCACAATATGTAGCGGAGCACGAGTTGACTTTGCCGCTTTATCCAACAATGATTATAGAAGAGGTTGACATGGTATGTGATTCTCTTATAGGAGCCCTTCGTTGATACGTTTTTTTGATATTTTACTTTCAGGTCTTGCAATAATTATTTTTCTGCCGTTTATGATTCCTATTATGATTGCTCTGAAATTTACCGGTGAACATTATATTTTTTATATGCAGCCAAGAATCGGAAAGAACGAAAAAGAATTCCATGCGTTAAAATTCGCTACAATGCTTAAAGACAGTCCAAATATGACAGGCGGTGAATTAACACAAAAAGATGATCCGCGCATTTTACCTATGGGAAAATTTTTAAGAAAAACAAAAATCAATGAATTGCCGCAGCTTGTTAACATATTTGTTGGGCAAATGAGTTTCGTTGGTCCCCGGCCTCAGGTAAAAAAGCATTATGATTTGTATCTGCCTGAAGTAAAGTCTTTGATTAGAAAAGTATCACCCGGTATATCTGGTTTAGGATCCGTAGTTTTTCGTGATGAAGAAACAATTCTTGATAAAATAACGGGTGACAGATGCCACAATAATTGCTCCCTATAAGGGAAAGTTAGAAGTTTGGTTTGTTCAACATCATACTCTTTTAAATTATTTTAAACTTATCTTGATGACTATTGATGCTGTTATTAATCCGGCATCACAAAAATGGAAGGTTATGTTTAAAGATTTGCCGCCAATTCCAGGCGAATTAAAACCATATTTTGAGTCTTTTACAAAACATGGCTAGTTTTGCAATTGCCTCTCTTTGAAGGATTTTTTTATGAATCAAATACTTCATTTAATAGGCCGCGAATCTCCTCTTTTTTCACAAGACATCATCATGTATGAACAGGAGCTTGCAAGTATTGTCTCATCTTCCCGTTTCCTTGTAATTGGTGGTGCTGGTTCAATCGGTTCAGCCGTTGTAAAAGAGATTTTTAAACGAAACCCTCAAGTTCTTCATGTAGTAGATATCAGCGAAAATAACATGGTGGAGCTTGTTCGGGATATCCGCAGCTCTATCGGTTATATTGACGGGGACTTTGCTACATTTGCGATTGATTGCGGTTCTGATATTTTTGATTCGTTTATAACGAATGGACTCGGATACGATTATGTCTTAAATTTATCGGCACTAAAACATGTACGCAGTGAAAAGGACCCCTATACGCTCATGAGGATGATAGAGGTTAATGTTTTTAACACCGATAAAACAATTGAACAAGCAAAAAATAAAGGCTGCAAGAAATACTTTTGTGTTTCCACTGATAAAGCTGCAAATCCTGTAAATATGATGGGTGCGTCAAAACGGATTATGGAAATGTACCTTATGCGCCGTTCTCTTGAAATCCCTATATCAACAGCTCGTTTTGCGAATGTCGCTTTTTCTGATGGGAGTCTTCTATACGGATTTAATCGCCGAATAGAGAAAGATCAGCCCCTCTCGGCTCCTAATGATGTGAGGCGTTATTTTGTGACTCCGCAGGAATCAGGGGAGCTTTGCCTTATGTCGTGTCTGCTTGGAGAGAATAGAGATATTTTTTTTCCAAAACTTGATCATAACTTGCATTTGATAACTTTCAGTGACATTGCGGTACTGTATCTTGAGAATTTGGGATATGAACCAGTGTTCTGTGAAACAGAAGATGAAGCGAGAAGCCGCGTGAAAGAATTGAAGAGACAGAAAAAATATCCCGTGCATTTTTTCTCAAGTGATACGACCGGTGAAAAGGATTTTGAAGAATTCTATACAGAGAAAGAAATCTGTGATATGGAAAGATTTTCTTCAATTGGGATAATAAAAAACGATCCCGATTTTAAAAGCGGAAAACTGGAAATGTTTACACAATCAATAGCGACGATAAAACAAAATGGTAAGTGGTCACGTTCTGAATTGATCACCCTATTTAATAATATGCTTCCCGAATTTAGTCACAAGGATACCGGAAAGTTCCTTGATGGGAAGATGTAATTTGGAGAATCAATATGGAAAATTAATGACAAATAAAAAAATATTCAGATGAGGCAATTGTAAAACTCCAGTTTTTGCAATTGCAACCGCTTCGTTCCAGTCAAATATCAGAATAATATTTAAAATGTATAATGTCAGATGAGGCCTATTATGGTAATTTTAGTAACAATATTAAAAATAAGTTTTCGTTTCTTGTACTTTTTTCTCAAACTGCTTCCAGTGAAAAACAAAATCCTCTTTATGAGCAGACAGAACGATAATCCGTCTATAGATTACATCTGTTTAATTGAAGAATTGAAAAAACGCTCCAGTAATTACGAGATAATGATATTGTGCAAAAGGATGAAAAA
>QMCE01001226.1_pt1 | contig 14026 bp, 13 predicted proteins | sample 1821851 | NCBI WGS metagenome assembly QMCE01 (sample SAMN09453174, study PRJNA476694) | Termite gut metagenome, whole genome shotgun sequencing project. | isolation source: worker | host: Odontotermes sp. | place: South Africa:Pretoria | collected 2016-01-28 | reverse complement strand
ACAACATAAAAACTGGCCTAATACCGCGGCTCGTTGGTCAACCACCCTCGATCGTCGACGCCGACGCGGTTCTGCTGGCGGGGGTTGCCGGTGCGGACGATGGTGTCGGCGACATTGTTGCGGGTTTGGCGGAAATCATCGCGGAATTGCTGTTGCGCCGCCGGATCGTTCGCATACATCTCTTCCAACTCGGGCTCGGCGTATTCCCGGATATAATGATCCGCCGTCCGCGCCGCCTGACGCCTGGCCTGATTCGAGGCGAACGATCCGAGACAGCCGCCGAGAAACAACGGCGCCGCCAGACACAACGCGAGAACCGCCAAGGCATACCGCATGGGATCTCCTCTTTCTACTCTCCTGTCATGACGATCATACCCTTTACTCGCGGAAAGGAAACAAAAAACCGCCGCCCGCGGGAAAAGCGTCAATTCCCTCCGGAAAAACGCGGATTTTTGCGTTTTTTCGCATTGCCGACGCCCCAGGTCGATCGCTATAATGCTCTTGCGCCTCGCGACATTTCCCTTTGCGCTTGTTGCGCTCGCGTCCCCCGCAGTGAGGGCAAAGGGAAAATACCCCTACACAGGAAACTACCCCATTTCCTGTGGGATGCCCCGTGTTCTTCGGTGAACAAGGGGCATCTTTTTTTTGAAAGTGAACTTTTGCAAAACTTCAGTTGAAAGGCACGCATGGGATTGGCCCCGGGCGCGGTGAGCGTCTTTTCCAGCGCAAAAATAAACCTCTTTCTCGAAGTGATCGGCAAACGCCCAGACGGCTACCACGACATCGATTCCGTCTTTGTCGAAGTGGATATGCGGGAGACCTTGCGGGCGGAGGCGACCGAGCGCCCGGAAATCGTCCTCGAATGCTCCGACCCGTCCCTCCCGACAGACGCGGGAAATCTCGCGGTGCGGGCGGTGAACATGGTGCGCGACCAGTGCGGCATACGCGCCGGGATGCGCCTGACGCTGGAAAAACGCATTCCCCCGGGAAGCGGCCTCGGCGGCGGCAGCGCCAACGCCGCGGCGGCGCTCCGGCTGGCCGACGCGGTGTGGAACACGCGCCTGGACCAGGCGACGCTCTCCGTCATGGCGGCGGCGCTCGGTTCGGACGTGCCTTTCTTCCTGCGGGGCGGGACGTGCCGCTGCCGGGGCCGGGGAGACGTGATCGACGCGCTGCCCGACGCGCCGCCCGGCTGCCGGATGGTGCTGGCGCTGCCCGAAATGCATTCGGATACGGGAGCGGCGTACCGGGGGCTGAAGCTCCCGGACGCTTCCGCCCGGCGGCGCGTCGAGCCGTTTCTCGCCGCGTTGGCGGCCGGGGACGCGGCGGCGATGGAGGATCTGGCGTTCAACCGCTTCGAGGAAAGCGTATTTGCCGCCCTTCCGGACCTGGGACGCCTGCGGGACGAACTGTCCGGCCTGTCCGGCAGACCGGTACGCATGAGCGGCAGCGGAGCGGCGCTGTGGCACTTCGCCGACGCGGACTACGCGGCGGCGGTGGGGGACGACCCGAAATTGGCCGCCTGGAGCGCGGCGAACGGAGTGCGGCTCGTCCCCGTCCGGGCCGTGCCCGGCGCGGAACAGCCGGCCGGCAACGGCAACCGGATGGGCCGACATTTTGCTTGACAACCCCCGGCGGGAATAGATACTTTATGCCCTTGTTTACCGCCGGACGTCACCGGGCCGGCGCATGGCTTTCCGCGCCGCCGGCGCGGCGCTTTGTTTTTGCGACATATGGTATTTATTGCACAGGAGTACCGCGATGGCAGTCCCACGCCACAAGACCTCGAAACAAAAGAAGCGTTCCCGCCGCGCCCACGACGCGCTCGACGGCGTCGGCTTCTACGTTTGCCCCCGTTGCAACCACGAAAAGCTGCCGCACCGCGTCTGCGACAACTGCGGCTATTACCGCGACGTTGAAAAAATCAAAACGGGCAGCTAACCCCCATGCGCATCGGCATCGACGCGATGGGCAACGACAACGGCCCCACCCCCATCGTCCAGGGCATTAAACTGTTTCTGGAACAGGACCGCGACTCGACCGTGGTCATGGTGGGAGACCGCGACCGCGTCAGCCAGGCCATGATTGAGCAGGGCATCGGCCTGTCGCAGCGGCTGGAACTGGTCCACGCCTCGCAGGTGATGGAGATGGCGGACAAGGTCGCCGAACTCCGGGAAAAGCGCGACAGCTCCATCATGCGCCTCGTGGGCGAAGTGAAAGAAGGCCGCGTCGACGCGATGGTGGCTCTCGGCAACACCGCCGCCGCCGTCGGCGCCGCGACCATCGTGCTCAAACTCATCCCGGGCGTCCGCCGCCCGGGCATCGCCATCGCCATGCCTACCCGCCAGCACAAGCCGTGCGTCGTCATCGACATGGGAGCGAACATCATCTGCAAGCCGTCGCACCTCGCGACCTACGGGGTGATGGCCTCGATCTACAGCGCCAAGGTGCTGGGGGTGTCGCGGCCGCGCGTGGGCCTGCTGAATGTGGGAGAAGAGCGCAGCAAGGGCAACGAGGAACTCAGGGAAGCGTATGAGCTGCTTGAGCAGGCGCCGGTGAATTTTATCGGCAATGTCGAGGGCGGCGATATTTTTTCCGGAGAATGCGACGTCGCGGTGTGCGACGGGTTTGTCGGCAACGCCGTCCTGAAGGCGTCGGAGACGCTGGCGTCGACCATGTCGCGGTGGATGAAGGACGCGATTTACGCGACCTGGTACACCAAGATGGCCGGCCTGCTTCTCAAGGGCGAAATGCTCAAGGTCAAGAAGCGCCTCGATTACGCCGCCTACGGCGGCGCGCCGCTCTTGGGCGTCAACGGCGTGTGCCTGATCGGCCATGGCCGCTCGACGGCGCCGGCGGTGGCGAGCGCGCTCCGGACCGCCCGTGAAAGCGTCAGCACGCAGGTGAACAAGCTTATTCGCGAAAATATCGACCGAATGCGGCAGTCGGTGCGGCTCAAGGCGGTGGGCGGCGACGAGGAGCATCCGGACGGCCGAGGCGATACGCACCAGGCGGGGTGAATCCCCGCCTTTTGTTTTGCGCAAATGGGTTAGGCCGCTCTTTATGCTATCTTGGCATGGATGTGGATGGCGTTCTTCCTCGGCGATGTCCGCCTTTGTCTGAACGTCATTTTACTAAAAAGTGGGAATTCTCGGATTTTTTTTGAAATTCTCTCTTGAAGAATGCGGGGAAAAACAGTATAGTTGTTGTTGCTGTGTTCCGGGATTATTGCCGGTTGACAAGCGTGAACGCGTCGTATTGGCGTTTTTCGAGTTATGAAAAGATTGGGGAGTGCCCGGGCGACCGGGCGTGGAGTATATAGTTTTGGTTGCCAGCCCCACGTGGGGCGAATTACCTGGTTCCATGAGAGAAAAAAAGGAGATGGAGATGCGTATTTTCTTGGCTATGGCGATGGCTGCCAGCCTCTTTGTTGCCGCTGGCTGCTCTTGCGCCACTGGCACCTGCCCGGCTCCGGCCCCGGCGTGCTCGCCCTGTGCCGCCGCCGCCCCTGTCGCGGTTGCTGCTCCGGCCCCCGTGGTCGTCGCCGCCGCCCCCGTTGCGGTTGCGCCCGTCATCACCTGCAACCCCTGCGCTGGCCTCTAATCCGAAGCCATCCGCAACAAGAGTTTGCACCTGATAGAGCACGGAACCTTGCGTTCCGTGCTCTATTTTACCGCTCTCTTTTTACACCCCTCACACCATCCCCAGCGCCTCCATCAGCAACGACTTGCTCTGGATAAAGTGCGTCAACGCGCCCGTCACCATCCCCAGCGCCTCGTCGCGGGGATTGGTCATGCCCTGCTCCTGAAAACGATCCACCACCCTCCCCGCCCAGGACGCCGCGTCGTTCGCGCCCGCATCGTCGCGGCAGGAAAGAAACAGCTTCTCCTCCCTGCTCAAATTGATCGACAACCCATACCCGCACACCGGACTCACCAGGAAAATCGCGCTGCTGTTCTCCTGCGTCTCCGTCACCATCACCTTGTTCAGCCGCTTGGCCGCCCCGCCCGCGCCCGGCGCCGGATCGTCAAAGACGGGAATGATTATCTGCCTGCCGACCAGGATGCTCAGATACCGCAGCAACTCCTTCCTCCTCTCGACAGAGGAAAACAGCGGCTCGGCGAACTCCTTCACTTTCTTCGGCCTCCCTCCCTCCGCCGCCAGCGCGTCGAACAAGGGACCAAACACCTGCGGATGCAGGGTTATCGTGGCGCCCCGCTGCTTCACCTCCGCCGGGATGTTGTTCCGCGCGAAAACAAGGCGGAACGCGCACTCCCCCAACCGCTCCCGCTGCTCTCCGCCGCTCAGTCTCCGGGGATTCTTCACAAACAAATCCTTGCGGAACTGCCTGTCGACGACGAAGTCGTGCACCGTCTCCCTGAGAATCGGGTTGATCATCTTCGCGGCGATAGTCTCCGCGTCCGGGACGAACATCCCCTCCACCCGGTCGAGAAAATCCCCGGGAGCCGCGTACGCGCAGCCAATCTCGGCAAAATCCTCCGCCACCTCCCGGAAATAGAAGGGGCGCCAGGTGGTGTTGAAATACTCCTGCGCCAGATAGCGCACATCCTTGTCGGCAATCTCCCGCAGATGCTCGACGCTGCGCGGCGTTCCATTGAAAAACGTGGCGCCGCTCCGCGCCAGCGTCGAAATCTCCGCGATGACTTTGGGAATCAGCTCCTGGAGCTTCCCCTCCTCGCCGTAGCGCAGCGCCATGCTGAGCATCAACTCCCGCACCGGCTGGAAGTAGCTCCAGCCGGGCAGGGTGTTGTAACTGTTGTACACCACGCCGCCCGGACGGAGATTCCGCTCGATGATGTTGCGGATATGCCGGCGGTTGTCCGCATTGATCCAGGACCAGATGCCGTGCATGGCGATCATGTCGAATTGCGGGAGCTCGCCCGCCGCGCTCATGGCGTCCACGTCGGCGAAGCTCTTGCACAGGATGCGGCTCTCAAGCCCGGCGGCGGCGAACAGCGTTTTCGCGCGTTGGCAATGCGCCTCCATGAAGTCGACGCCCCAATACTCGCCCGCGTTCGCGGCGGCGTGCATCGCCAGAGACGCCCCGAAGCCGATGCCCAGCTCAAGGTAGCGGAACGGAACGCCCGGCTCCGGTTGCGGCGCTTCCACTCCCGAGAAGAGAAGCGACAGCCGCATCAATGCCGGAGACACATACGGTATGTACGTTTCCACATACGTCGAATCCGTGCGGTAATCGTCGAATTGTTCCATACGTCCCCCTTGTTGGTTGATTTTCCCGGTCTACCTCTTCCCGCGCGCCGGCTTCCCCCGGCCCGCGCCCTTCTTCCACCTGCCCCGGCGCGGGGCTGACGCGCCGGTGTAGGAAATGGGGGCCTTCAGCTCAAGGAGACGATCGCGGAGACGCGCCGCGTCCTCGTAGCGCATCTCTCCGGCGGCCTGCTCCATCTCTATTTGCAGCAGCCGGATCTCCTCCTCCGGCGTCACCCCGCCCGTCTTGACCGATCCGCCAAGGGCGGGGACATACACCGTATGCTCCTCGCTCGACGCGAAGAATTCCTCCAGCCCCGTCTCCAGGGCGCGTTTGACCGTGGTGGGGGTGATGCCATGCTCCGCGTTGAACGCCAGTTGCGTCTCGCGGCGGCGCTGGGTTTCGTCCATCGTCTTCCGCATGGCGTCGGTGATGCGGTCGGCGTAGAGAATCACCCGGCCCTCGGTATTGCGGGCGCAGCGGCCGATGATCTGGATGAGGCTGGTGGCGTTCCGGAGGAAGCCCTCCTTGTCGGCGTCGAGAATGACCACCAGGGACACCTCGGGCAAGTCGAGGCCCTCGCGCAGGAGATTGACGCCGATAAGGGCGTCGTAGGCTCCGGTGCGCAGATCGCGCAGGATTTCCACCCGGTCGAGGGTGTGGACGTCGGAGTGGAGATAGCTGGTCTTCAGGCCGCGCTCGCGGCAATACGTGTCGAGATCCTCGGCCAGCCGCTTGGTCAGGGTGGTGACGAGGGCTCTCTCGCCCTTTTCGGCGCGGGCCTGGATCTCGTTCATGATGTCCGGCACCTGGCCCTTGGTCGGGCGCACCTCCACCGGCGGATCGACAAGGCCGGTGGGGCGGACCAGCAGCTCCACCGGGCCGTCCTCGGCCGTGAGGGCCAGTTCGTACGGCGCCGGGGTGGCGGAGACATAGACGCATTGCGGCTGGATTTCCTGGAATTCCTCCCATTTGAGCGGCCGGTTGTCCAGGGCCGACGGCAGGCGGAAGCCGTGCTCGACCAGCACCTTTTTCCGCGCCTGGTCGCCGTTGTACATGCCGCGCACCTGCGGCAGGGTGACGTGGGACTCGTCCACGATGAGGAGCCAGTCCTTGCTCGGGAAATAGTCGAACAGGCAGGCGGGGCGCTCGCCCGGCAGGCGTCCGTCGAAATGGCGGGAATAGTTTTCTATGCCCTTGCAGTAGCCGATCTCCTCGATCATCTCCAGGTCGTATTTGGTGCGGCTCTCAAGGCGCTGCGCCTCAAGCAGTTTCCCCTGCGCCTTGAACGCGGACAACTGCGTCGCCAGCTCGTCCGTGATGCCCTCCGCCGCCTTCGCCGCCGCGCTTTCGGACAGCACGAAATGCGTGGCCGGGAAAATGGCCCGGTGGCGGTACTTCATCAGCGCCTCGCCCGTTATCGGCTCGAATTCGTAAATCTCGTCCACCTCGTCGCCGAACAACTCTATGCGGATGGCGGTCTGCATGTAGGCGGGCCAGATGTCCAGAGCGTCGCCGCGCACGCGGAAGGTGCCGCGCTGGAAGGAAAAGTCGTTCCGCTGGTATTCCATGCGCACCAGCCGGGTGAGGAACTCGCGCCGGTCGACGGCGTCCCCGACCTGCACGGTCAGGGCGATGTCCTGGTACTCCTGCGGCCGGCCGAGGCCGTAGATGCACGACACGGAGGCGACGACCACCACGTCCCGCCGGGTCAGGAGGGCGGAGGTGGCGGAGAGGCGGAGCCGCTCAAGATCGTCGTTGATGGCCGAGTCCTTCTCGATGTAGGCGTCGGTCTGCGGGATATACGCCTCGGGCTGGTAGTAGTCGTAGTAGGAGACGAAGTATTCGACCGCGTTTTTGGGGAAGAACTGGCGGAATTCGGAATACAACTGCGCCGTCAGCGTTTTGTTGTGGGAGAGGATGAGGGCGGGCTTTTCGCATTGGGCGATGACGTTCGCCATGACGAAGGTCTTGCCGGAGCCGGTGACGCCCAGGAGCGTCTGGTGCGGCTTGCCGGCGGCGACGCCGGCGGCAAGCCGCGCGATGGCCTCCGGCTGCTGTCCGGCCGGGGGAAAATCGGAACAGAGCGTGAACAGGGACACGGGAACCTTTCTTCATGGTGTTTGCGGGCATGGAGGAACGGCGATCAAGCCATGCGCCGCAGAATCGCGTCCACCACCTCGTCCGGGGTCATGGCGCTGGTGTCCAGGTAGTGGATGCCGTCTCCCGCCAGCGCCCGGTCGCGCGCGTCCTTCATGGGGCCGACCTGGTAGTCGGAGGCGTCGCGCAGATTGATGTCGGCGAGAATGTCCGCCAGCAGGACGTCGCGGCCGGCCGCCAGCATTTCGGCGTGGCGCCGCGCCGCCCGGGCCTCGGGGCTGGCGGTGAGGAAAAACTTCCACCGCGCCCGGGGCAGCACCACCGTCGTGATGTCGCGCCCCTCCATGACCACCGCGCGGCTCTCGCACATGGCCTGCTGCACCGCGACCATTCTGGCGCGGATGGCGGGCACGCGCGCGGCGAACTTCACATTTTTCGCCACCTCCGGGCTGCGGATGTCGCGGGACACGTCCCCGCCGTCAAGCAGGATGCGCGTGCCGGTCGGGTCGAAGGCGATGTCGGCGCTTTCGGCCGCGCGGGCCATCGCCGCCTCGTCCGCAAGGTCTATTCCCCCGCGCATGGCCTTGAGCGCGGCCGCGCGGTACATGGCGCCGGTGTCGACGTAGAGAAAGCCTTTGGCGTCGGCGATGCGCCGCGCCACGCTGCTCTTGCCGGAACCGGCGGGACCGTCGATCGCGACCGCGTCGCGAAGTTCCGCCTCGTCGTGGGTCACGGGATGACTTCCTCAATCAGGCGGATGCGGTTGACATGGCGCGGATCGCCGGAGAAGGGGGTGTTCAGCCACGTTTCCATAATCTTCTCGCGCGGCTCGTAGATGGTCGCCCGTCCCGGCATGACCAGGATGTTGCTGTCGTTGTGATCGCGGGCGAGGGCGGCGAATTCGCAATTCAGGCACAGGGCGGCGCGGACGCCGGGGTAGCGGTTGGCGGTGTAGCTGACGCCCAGCCCGGTGCCGCACATCAGGATGCCCTTGGGGAATTCCCCCTTTTGCACGGCATGGGCGACTTTGTGGGCGGCGACGGGATAATCGGCGCGGCCGTCGACGAGCTCGGTGAAATTCTTCACCGTCCAGCCGTCCTTTTCCAGGATGGCGACGAGTTTCGCCAGTTCTTCGGCGGCGGCGTGGTCGGAGCCGACGGCTATCCTTTTTTCCTCGGGCATGTATTGTTTCCTTTCTTCAGGCATTACCGATTATTATCTCGCCGTTCCGTTCCAAAACCGTCCCACGCGGCGCGAATGGCGGCCCCGGACACGCCCCCCTCGCGCAGGATATGAACCTCCTCGCCGACGCAGCGCGCCACCGTCGACGCGACCCCGCCCACCGCCTCCCCGCCGTCGACAAGCAGATCGACATCGTCGCCAAACGCGTCGGCGGCGGCGGCGGTCGCCGGCGGCGGGCTCCCGGCGGCGTTGGCGCTGGAGGTGACGATCGGTCCCGCCAGTTCGCGGCACAGGGCGAGGACAAAGGGCGAATCCGGAATGCGGATGCCCAGCGTGCCGCCTGGCGACCGCCCGTCCGGCAGCACCAATGTCAGCGCCCCGGGCCAAAACCTCCGGGCCAGACGCTCCGCCCGGCCGGAAAACACCGCGCCCAGACGCTTCGCCATGTCCACATCGGCCGCGAGATGCTGGAACGGCTTCTCCGCCGGCCTGCCCTTCAGCCGGCGCAGCTTGTCCAACGCAACCGGGTCGCCGGCGGCCACGCCCACGCCGTAGACCGTCTCGGTGGGAAAAACAACGACGCCGCCGCCCCGCAGGACTTCGGCGGCGCGGACCGCCGCGGGGCGCGGATCGGCGCCGCAGACGATGGCTTCCCGGGCCATTATTGCATCGCCTTGAGATGCGTCTTGAAATCCATGTCCGAGTGACATATGTGTCCGACCCACCAGTCTTTCAAGAAATGCAGAAACTCCTTGGGATCGTGGTTCTCGATGCTGCGCTTCCCGACCACGGCCGTCTCCGCGATCAGGGCCAGATGCAGGGAGCGGTGCTGCTTGTCGTCCGGGAAGCCGCATTTCGCGTGGAACTCCTCCTCCATGCGGAAATGGATCTTCCCGTATTCCGTCACCATCCCGACGACATGCGACAGCATGACGCCGCCCATGCCGTGCTGCATCGCGTAATAGAGGGAATTGATGGCGGCGACAATCCCCCGGTGCTGCTCGTCGATGATGAGGATCCCCGACTCGTATTCCGGCTTCCAGGCGATGAAAATATTGCGATCCCGCAAGGCGATGCGGGTTTCCTTTTTCTTTTCCTCATCGTGATTGGACAACTTCATTGCGCGTTTCTTCCTTTCCAGAGTTTGCGAAAAACACCATCATTCCCGCGGTTCGGCGTCGTCAAAGACGCTCGGCGCGTCGACGACGACCAGCCCCCCCGTCTCCAGGGTCTTCTCCCGCAACCGCGCCATGAACTCGCCGGCCAAGCGGACAAAACGCTCTTCCTCGTACCGCGCCGCCACCTCCTCCCGCACCTCCTCCAATGTCGGCTCCGCCCGCTCCTCCCTCTCCTCCACCATGAGGATGTGCCAGCCCACCGAACTCTTTATCGGGGAGGTGACGGAACCGGGCTCGATGGCGAACGCCGCGTCCTCCAGCTCGCGCAGCAGATCGCCCCGCCGCACCCAGCGCGACAGCCCCCCGCCGGCGCCGAACGCCTTCGCCACCTCGCCGAAGTCGCGCTGGCGCAGCATGGCGTGCGCCCGCGCCGCCTCGCTCTCCGCCGCCGCCCAGGCGGCGGCGGAGGCCACGCCGTCGTCAGCGTCGGCTGCGGGAGCGATGAAGATTTGCGAAAGGCGTATCCGCTCCGGGCGGATGAAATCGGCGCGGACGGCGGCGAAATAGACGCGCAGATCCTCGTCCCGCGTCTCCAGGGCGACATGCATGATCTTCCGCAACGCCAGCTCGCTCCACACCGCGCGTTCGCGGTATTCGTCCACCGCCATGCCGGAGGCGGCGCGGGCGAGATCGTCGTCCTTGCGCAGGTTGGGATAGTTTTTCCGCAACACCGCCAGATGCTTTTCCAGACTGTCCCGGATCTCGGCCTCGCTCACCTCAAGGCGGAGGCGGCGCAGTTCGCGGCGGAGAATCTCCCGGCCCAGGATCCACTCGAAGGTCTCCCGCCCGCGCCGCAGCCACATCTCCCGGGTCACGTCGTCCTCGGTGATAGGCTCGCCGTACAGGGTGGCGAGGACGCGGGGCTCGGCCTCCAGCGGTTCGGACACGACGGCCCCGCCGTCGTCGTCCCGCCCAAGGCCGGGAAATTCCTCGATCGTCACCACCGACCCGGAACCGGCGGGATCCGGCGACGCCGGCGCGCCCGTGCCGGCGGGGGAGGACGCAACGGGCGGATTCGTCACCACCCGCACCCGGAACGCGCCGCCGCCCGGCTGCGGATCGACGCTCACCCCCGCGTCCAGGGCAAACGCGGCGGCGGAAAACGCAAACAGCACGGCTGTCCAGAAAGGCGTCCGCATATCAGTTCTTTTTGTTTTCTTCCTGCAACACGTTCCAGAACGCCTCCCCCGCCTTGAGAAACGATCCCAGCCCCTTTTCCGCCTTGTCGCGAAGCTCGCTCAGGGCCGAGCCGAATATCTCCCGCGCCGCGCCGCCGACGCGATCGTCCTGCGGCTGGCCGGCGAATTCGCCCCAATACGCCAGAGCCGGATCCTTGTCCTCCTCCGCCGTCGCCGCCGCGCCGGCGCTCCCGGTCCCTTCCGGTTCCGTCATGTCGCCCGCGAGGATGCGGGCCGGCGCGCCCGAAGCGAACCAGTCCAGCATATCCACGCGGCGGATCAGCGCCACCGTGTTCTGCCGGTTCATCGCCAGGACGAAACGGCGGAGACGCGAATTCGACCAGTCGCCCTGGAGCGACAGCGCCTCAACCCCCTGCAAGCGGAGGTCGTCCGGCCGGGCCAGACCGCCCCAGGTTTTTTCGCCCGCGCCCGCCTCGCGGGCGAGAAGGGCGAGGACGCCGTCGGGGCTGCCCAGCGCCAGCGAGGCGGCGCGGTCGGCGGAGAACAGGGCGTGGCGGCGCCAGTTCTCCAACCCCCATGCCGGCAGGACGGCGGGCGCGCCGGCGATGCCGTAAAAGTCCATGAACCAGCGGCTGAAATCGCTGGCGGCCATGAGATCGGCGTTGCCGAGGCGGATGGATCCGGCCTGCATGGCGAGAAGGGCGGTCATTTCATCCTTGGGCAGCGAGGAAAGAAGGCCGCCGCCCAGGATGACGGACGGATGATCGCTCCCGCCGCAAAGCTGGACGGACTGCGGCATACGGCCGGCGACGTGGAGGGGGATGCCGTTCAGGCCGAACTGCTGCTGGACGCCGTTCCAGACATCGGCCAGCTCCGGGTAGACGCCGGGGCCGACGCGGACCGTCGAGGCGATCTGCGCCTGGCGCTCGGCCTGGATGCCGGAATTGTCGATCAGGACGCCCAGCGCTTTTTTAAAGCCGGGGATCTTTTCCAGCCGGGCGCGGGCTTCGCGCTCGCCGGGGTGGCGGTACAGCTCGGCGCTCAGGTATTTGAATTCAACACTAGCCATGCTTGCTCCTCCGCGTTTGTCCCCTCATCGTTGCCGGAGTATCGGGGATACGAATACTACCGTGCCTTTCCGGCAAACAGCGTCGCCTCGCTCCCCCACTGCCGGGCGAGAAAGGCCATGCGCCCGTCGTCGGTCATTTCGTACCGGAGCGGCGTGAGCACGGCATAGCCGGCGTCGAACGCCGACGCGTCGCAGTCGACGCCGGGCATGACGTTCAGCCAGTCCGCCTCCAGATGGAACGCGCCCTCCCGCTCCTCCACCACAATCGTGTCGCGCATACCGCCGACGCCGTGGCGGGCGATGACGAGGCCCTTGATCTCGTCCGGATTTTTCGCCGGGACATTGAGATTCAGGACAAACGGCTCGCCGCCGGGAGGAAGCCGGAGCAGCATCTCCGCCGCCTTTCGGGCATAATGTTTCGCCCCCTCCCAATTGGTGGGGAAGACGTAATCGACGGAGACGGCCAGGGCGTTGACGCCGACGGCGACCGCCTCAAAGGCGGCGCCGACGGTCCCGGAGGAGCGGATGTTGACGCCGAGGTTGGGACCCAGATTGATGCCGCTCGCCACCAGCCGGGGCGGAACGCCGCCCAAGACATGCTGCATCCCGAATTTGGCGGCGTCGGCGGGCGTGCCGTCGACAGACCAGCGCTCCTCGCCGCAAGCCCCGGCAGGATGGCGCTTTGCCTGAAGGTTACGGGTAATGGTGATGCCGCCGCCGACGCCGGACTTGTTTTCCTCGGGGGCGGAGACATGGATCGCGTCCAGCCCCTGAAGCGCCTGGGCCAAGTGGGCGATGCCGGGAGCGTGTATGCCGTCGTCGTTGGTAAGAAGAATCGCCATAGTGCTCCTTGCGCGGTGTTTTTACAAAAATCGGACCAACCGCCGTCCGATTTCCTTGAAATTACTGTGCGTTTGCGCTGTAATGGATTGCTTCATCGCCAGATGCCCCGATGCCGTCGGGACGAGTTCATTTTATACCTTTGTCCGGCGAAGTCATCACAAAATCCACAGACAGGGAACCGTCATGGACGGGAACGACGCGTTCAGCGAAAAACTGCGCCGCATGACCACCGAACCGGTGGAGGGCCTGGTGCTCCGCATGGCGGCGCCGACCATGATCATCATGCTGATCTCGGCGTTCTACAACATGGCCGACACCTATTTCGTGTCCGGACTGGGGACGTCGGAAGTGGCGGCGGTGGGGGTGAGCTTTTCCCTGATGGCGGTCATCCAGGCCATCGGCTTCTTCTTCGGGCACGGATCGGGGAACTTCATCTCCCGCAGCCTTGGCGCGGGAAAAGTCGAAGACGCCAGCCACATGGCCATGACCGGCTTCGTCGCCGCCCTCGCCTTCGGGGCGCTCCTGGCCGGCGCGGGAATGCTGTTCCTCTCGCCCCTCGCTCTCGCCCTCGGCTCGACCGAAACCATCCTCCCCCACGCCCGCGACTACCTCCGCTTCATCCTGCTGGGCGCGCCGTGGATGACGGCGTCGCTGACGCTGAACAACCTCCTGCGCTTCCAGGGCAGCGCGGTGTACGGCATGGTGGGGATGACCGGCGGAGCGCTCCTGAACGTGGCGCTGGACCCGCTGTTCATCTACACCTTCGGCCTGGGCGTGTCCGGGGCGTCATTGGCGACGATGATCAGCCAGTTCGTCAGTTTTTGTCTGTTGTTGGCGGGGTCGGCGCGGGGCGGGAACATCGCTGTCCGGGCCGCGCATTTCCGGCCGGCCCTGTGGCATTTCCGGGAAATTCTGCGGGGCGGTTTGCCGTCGTTGTGTCGGCAGGGGTTGGTGGGTGTGGCGACGGTCGCGTTGAATCACGAGGCCAGAGTATTCGGCGATGCCGCCATTGCCGCCATGTCGATAGTCCGCAGGGTGTACTGGTTCGCGGGGTCGGCGTTGATCGGCTGGGGGCAGGGGTTTCAGCCGGTGTGCGGCTTCAACTACGGGGCCGGATTGTACAACCGGGTGAAGCGCGCATTCGGGTTTTGCCTGAAATCGTCGTTCTGGGTGTTGCTTGCCATGTCGATAGCGGGGATTGCGTTTGCCGGGCGGATTGTCGCGTCGTTCCGGCCGGACGACGCGGACGTGATTCGCATTGGTACGTTGGCGCTTCAGATGCAGT
>QMCE01001557.1_pt1 | contig 14027 bp, 13 predicted proteins | sample 1821851 | NCBI WGS metagenome assembly QMCE01 (sample SAMN09453174, study PRJNA476694) | Termite gut metagenome, whole genome shotgun sequencing project. | isolation source: worker | host: Odontotermes sp. | place: South Africa:Pretoria | collected 2016-01-28 | reverse complement strand
ATATTTCAGAATGGTCTGCATTCCCATGTCTTGAAAGTGTTCCTGATAGTTCTTTTGCTCGATCTGCTTTAATGCTTCTTTACAGTCCGCCTCCAGAGTATCGTTCTGAGAATATTTCACTTCAATCACGATACCGATATCTTCATCTTCAATTTCCACCATAATGTCGCTGTAGCCTTCACCCGATTCGCTGTTTGACGATATTCCCCATGTATCCTTATAGCCAAGCAGTCCCAATAATATGCCGTGATAAAAGTTCTCTTTTTTCTCTATTGGCACAAACGTATCCCGGATACCTTCGGTATCTTTGATACTGATTGTCCGCTTTAAATATGCCCTGAATTGCTTTTGCACAGCATCCGCATCGCCTGTTTTAAAGGCTTCACAAAATGCATCCAGTGCCGCCCCGTTTTGCCTGGCAGTGCGCAGAAACCACTCCGTGATCTGGCTTGTAAATATGTGTCTGATTTCAGCATTCGGGATAACCAGATGGAGTTTCTCGCCATCCGGTTCGCCCCTCTGGGTTAGATATCCCGTGGTAAATAGCACACTCCAAACATTCTCAACAGAATCGTACAGCTCCCTGTAAGTCAGTTCCTGGCGGACAGTCTTTGTCACGGGCTTCCCTTCAATCAACTGTTCAATCTCGCTCTTGATGGTACCTGTTTTCGCCATTTCAATAAAACGCCGCACGATATCATTGCTGCTTGTATTTAACCAGTATTTCTCTGGCTGTGCCCGCCGATTCGAGCGAAGCTTGTCGCAGTAGCAGATTACATCCCAAGGACAATAGACATCAACGTTACCAAATCGGTACCCATCATACCACTCTTTTATGATATTATAAAATTCAGAAAGATCGTAATATTCCAGGAGTTTCTTTACTTCCTGGTCGGTAAACCCAAAATACTCATCGAATTTCACCTCCGTAATCGATAAAACCTTCGGGTTGTTCAGACCGGTGAAAATACTCTCTTTTGAGATACGAAGGCATCCGGTAAGCACTGAAAAAAGCATGCTTTTGTTCGTCTTTAAAACCTGTTCGAACATGTTCCGAATCAGCGTAATCATTTGATCATAGTAGCCCGAAGCATGAGCTTTCGCTAATGGTACATCGTATTCATCAATCAGGATGATTACCTTTTGATCGTAGTGCTTTTGGAGCAGGCCTGAAAGAACCCGCAACGAGGCCATGAGGACGTCATCAGACATCACAAAGCTCCCCTGACCATTCTTTCCAACTGTTATCAACTGAGCGTATCTTTCTTTTTCCGAATCTGATAATTTGATACTGTCAAGCAAGAACTGGAACCGCAGAGCCTCTTCTCCGACTAACGTACACGTCAAGGCACGCGCCATTTCAAAAGTATCACCACCCACACCCTTTAGGCTGATGGAAATCACGGGAAACTTCCCCATGTATTCTTGACACAGATCTACTTCCTTCGCGATATATTTCAAAAAAGCTTTTCAGCATATCCATGTTAAGGGATTTTCCAAACCTTCTGGGGCGGGTGAAAAGATTCACTTCCCCCCAGCTATGAAGCAACTCTTTAATCAGACCCGTTTTATCAATATAATAGAACCCTTTTGTTCGCATTTTTTCAAAATCTTCTATTCCAATTGGAAGCTTTTTGTCCATAATCATCTATCTGCACACTCCTTTTAAACCAGCATTACACTCACGGCTACCTTCTGCCTTGTTGCCATAAGGATAGCATAAGAACTGAGAAAAGGCAAGTTAATGATTGGCAAATCGTAGCCACACTGTAACAGTTTGTTACTGTTCGGACGTTGGCTTGAATTAAAGACACCAATGGTGTAGACTGACTAAGTCGGAACCATCGGTGCCTTTACCCGAAAATTTTGGATACGCCGTCATATATGTTCTCTTCCTTAATCTTTACAAAAGGTATTTTATTTTTTTATAACTTCCCTTTCCTATCGCATATGACTTCTCCTCTATCTTTTGAATCTCTCCCAATTTGTCTTGATATTTTTTTTCTTGATTACAGGAAGCACAAATAAATAACAGGGGAAGAGAACAAACCAACCACTCGCAGCTTCACATTATCATCCCCTCTCAATTGAAAAATTGCAACTATTTACCAGCATTTTATTATGGAATGGACATCCCGTCAATCTGCATTATAGACTTATTATCGTATATAAGTATGCCTTCCCACGATTAATCAGGAATAACTTTGAAAATTACCATTTTCCATCTTGTTCTATATATTTCTATCAGTTTCTCTTCCATATTTAATTTTTCATAAAATATCTACAGGACTTTCGGATTATAAGATGACGATACCTCATTGACGGGCGATTAGTCTCGTCTTTAACTCTTTGTATGTGTGGAGGCACTAATTGTATCCATTTCAAGCAGGAAACCCACCCTTTTGTGCAAAAACCCACCTACCCACCCCCGCACCCAAGGGTATAAACTAGGATAAAAGGAGGTTGTAATATGAATTCAACATTGTTAAAGGTAAAAAAACATTTTTCCATTCTACTCTGCGTCATGATGGTCATAACGACGCTCGCCCCATATGGTGCGCCAGTCGAGGCGGCGGACGGAATCGACGTAGAGGCGGGAATATCCGAAATTACGCTGAACAAGACAAAGGTATCGTTTGCCGGCCAATCTTGGTGGGTGATAGGCCAAGAAGATGACGAGTTAACCTTGTTCGCATCTATCGGTAACCATTACTATCGAGAGGGCAGCGCAATCGACGAGCCACAAGGGCAGTATCAACATTTTTTTCCGGGGGTCAACGAGCCAGAGGAGTACTACAGTTATTACGTCCATTACGGAGACAGTACGTTCAGCCACCCGGCCGACTATGAAGGCAGTTCGATACAGAAATACGTGGCGGAGCGATGGGCCGACTGGGAAATGAGCCAATGGGAACGGGACATGGTGGTCGCCGAGCCTGACATTTTGACCAAGGACGAGGCCGAGGAGCTGCCCAATGAACTTTTTGGCGCCATTTCGGCTTGGACCAAGACGGTGGCGTTGGAAGATGATTTGGGGTTCCCTGGTGGACACAGTTCCCAATTCGTGTATGCCAAATCCTACAACGGGATGGGAGTGAACTTGGTCGCCGCCGACACCTCTTCGGTGGCGGTTAAAATCACGATTGACATATCGAACGTCGTCTATACCACTCCCTATAACCTTACCAATGACGAGGGGATGTACTTGGAGCCGAACAACAAACTGGATGCGGAAATTGGCGGGCCATTGCTCTCGGCCAATCCGCTGGGCGATTACAATATAGGCAGTTCGATAAAATACACCTTGCTTGAACCGGACATCGAGCTGAACCTCCCAGCACAGGAGGTGAAGGGCGGAAAGCAATTAACGTTTGCATACGATTCCGCCACCACGGGATCCGACTATCAGGGAAACGGGCACGTAATCTCATGCGTACTCATGCAAGGGGATACCGTCCGCTATTACGGCAAGCTTAAGAACTTATTCTATTCAGGCTCGGAAAGCGGAACGTTTCAAATACCCTTGGAAGGCGTAGCACCGGGGGGATACACGCTGAAAATATTTAACGACACGGCTAACAATGCGGCATACTCGGACTTTGTCAGCGAACCGATTACCATGGAATTGAACGTCGCACAAGATGGGAATGGCACGATAGTCGAGGACGGGACGTATAAAACCTCCCAGACCAGCCTAATGGTTGACGGCGTATACCTAATCCAGTATGGTTCCGTTACCGGGAACGAGGTGGAGAACGCCAACTACTGGGAAACCTCGGAAGGGTTAACGTTGACGCTCAACGGATATGACGGCGGAGCCATTCTAGCCAACGATATGGATTTGAACATTTCCCTTATTGGCGAAAATACGGTAACGGGGGGCAGTGGCGACCAAGCCGCGATAGGCGCTTCCGCCAACAAGGTAACCATCTCCGGCCAAGGCAACAGCCTCAACGTCATCGGCACCAAGGCGAGCGGAACGGCGTACGGCATATTTGGGGAAAATGGCGTGGACGTCGCAGGTGGCACGATAGACGTAAACATGCCGGATGGCAACGACTCCTACGCCATTGGCTCGGTCAACCAACCAATCAGCATAGACATTTCTTCTTATGCGACGAACCTGACCGCGTCGCAACCCTTACGAGCCCCCGCAATCAATATTACGGGCGAAGCGGACATTGTAGAGGGCGACGACGCACAGACGGCACGAGCAACACAAACGCTGACCTTGACCCAAATCGTGGATGGATTGAGGCAGACGGCAAATTACGTATCCATTTCCCCACGCAGGCCACCCGCGCTATACCGCATATACGTGGACGCATCCCCGTCGGAAGGGGGCGAGGTCACGGGAGGCTATGAGGACGTCGAGGAGAACGGTAGCCACACGGTAACGGCCACCCCGAACGAGGGTTATGAATTTGTGTGCTGGACGGTGGACGGCGTAGAGGTCAGTACCGACGCAAGCTATACGTTTAACGTGACGGAGGAGCTGCTTCTTACGGCCGAATTCAGGTTAGAGCAAGGTTCAGCCCAAGAAGAAGGCAGCCTAACCGTGGACGGCACGGATTTGGTAACGGATGGAACCGCTACCGGAAGCACCGTGTCCGGAGCCAGCTATGATCCAACCTCCCATACCCTGACCCTGAATGGCTATAACGGAGGAGCCATTATTGCAACGGACATGGACCTACACCTCGTCATACAGAATGACAACACCGTCACCGACGGCAAAGAAACGATGGGGGTAATACAGGGCTTTGGCTTCTCCAACGACCCCAAGGTGACGATAACGGGCAACGGAACGCTAAACGTAATCAGTACAAAAACCAGTGCCATCGCATACGGCGTATTCGGCCTAAACGGCGTGTCTATAGAGGGCGCACAAATCAACATAAGCCTGGCCGCCGAGGATTGGGTCTACGGCATTGGGGCGGATAGCGCCCCCATCCACATTGACGTTGCAAACGGCGCGCGCGTCACCGCATTCGCCAACGGAAAAACCGCCAACGCACACGCTTTGGCGGCCAACGAGATAACCATCAACGGCAACGCAACCATTAAAGAAGGAAATACTGCCGAGGACGCACAGACGGTGTCCGCATTGACGCTGACCCAGATAGACGTGGGGCAGGGAACCAAGCGGTACGTCTCCATCACCCCAAGCTCGGGCGATATACCCAATCCTACGGCAACGCCACCGACGCCAAGCACGTCCTCAGCACCCACGCAGACGCCTGCCTCCACACAGGCACCCGCGAATCCACCCGCTCACACGCCTGCCTTGACACAGGCACCCGTCGCTACACAAGCACCCACGGCGTCGCAGGTTGATAAAATCGTCACTCCGCTAAACACCGTATATGTTCAAGCGGGTAAATCATTCACCATACCCTATGTGGTATATAGCGGCAACGCGGCGGTGAAGGAGAACCTCACATGGAAGAGCAATAACAAGAATGTGAAGGTAACCCAATCGGGCAAGGTGACCGTATCCAAGCAACTCAAAAAGGGCAAGGCCATCATTACCGCCACCGCATCCAACGGCAAGCAATTGAGGGTGACCGTTCACGTACTGGCCAAAAAAGTCTCGCTTAAGAAGTTTTCCGTCAAGGGAGCCGCCAGTCTAAAGAAGGGCAAGAGCGCCAAACTGACCGTCAAGCTGACGCCAAAGAAGGCGACGGGCGTGTCAGCCAACTTCAAGTCCAGCAACCCCAAGGGCTTGCAGGTCGATAAAACCGGCTTGATGACCGCCAAAAAACCAGGCAAATATACGATAACCGTCAAGATGGGCGGCATTACGGTGAAGAAGAACATTACGGTGAAATAATCCGCCCGAACCATTAGGAATGACGAGACATTGCATACCAATCCCGGTAATCGCTTGATTACCGGGATTTCTTGCGCAACATTAAGCATTACAACCTTATCCATCCTCAAATAATTTGGCGACATCCTCATTGGCCATTGCCCTGAGCTGGTAACCCGCGACCATTCCCCCAATGGCAAGAACATATACCAACGACGTGGCCATTATCGTCACGCCAATCCCCGGTTCAAAATGCAAATCGATTCCAAGAAAGTTCCTCAACGCACCCGCCGACGTCATCCAAATCGCCCCCGACAAGGCCAAGGCTATCACGAACCCCACCAATCCAAGCCACAGCAACTCCAAGAACGATATGGCGAACAGGCTTCCCTTCCGTATTCCAATTGCCCGAAGCATGCTGATGTAACCCTTTCTTCTGTCATAGTAAAAATACATGCTCGTAAATATCATGACGCTGATAAAAAAGACCAAAACGCCCCCCACCATCAACAAAATGCGATTCGCCAACAGGTTCTGCTTTTCCAGCGTGTTAAACAAATCCGCATACGCGCCTTTCGACAATGAGATGTTGGATTCCTCTAGTACTCTATACTTTTCTTCTAACTCTATATGGTTCTTGCAGGACAAATACATTTGATAGAACGATTTTATGTAATCGCTGTTGTTTATGACGCCATCGTTGAGCGAAATGACGATTTGTGAATCATGCCCACTACTTTCAAGATGGTACACGTCCGAATCAAGGATTCCACACAACTTATAATCTTGCAAAAACAATCCGTCATCCCCATAGCCAATCGATATCGTTTCCCCTAATAAAGCCTCTTGTTCCTCCTTGGACACCCCAAATTTCTCCAACATATAATCGCTGACCATAATGTCCTTCTCGCCTTTTACCAAATCACCCTTCACATACTCCGACTTGCCGAACTTATATTGATACTCAACCTTTTCATTTTCGGTAAGGAAGGTTTGGTTGACGTCATAAGCCATAATGGAAAATGGGATGGAATACGCCTCTTTTCCCACCAATAGGGAGTAATCCTTCGCAAAATAATACGAATAATCATTGCGTCCATAATGCCGTTGTCGCCCTATTTCCATATAGACGTCGTTGAAATCGTTTTCCATGCCGTAATATATAAGTGGATCCGCATCCATCTCATTTTCATCCAACTGCTCCGTATTCAACTTGAACTGCACGAAGATTTCCCTTTCGTCAAACAGCTCGTTTACGACGCCCTTCCTTGAAACGTCGTAAACCTCTTCATAAGTAACCCATTCATTCCCGAGTCTACACAACGAAATTTTGTCATTGGTTATTGCCTTGTATTGCTGATGAATCGACAGGGTGTAGAACCCAAAGCAACATATTACCATGACCGAAAAAACAAACCCCAGACACACTTTCCATGACGTCTTTGGCACCATCCTAACATTGCGTCCCGCCATCCTAATACAATCCTTCACCTTCAACTGAATCTCTCCTATTCTATAACCCCTGCAACCTCCATAATGTTTACGGAATGAACTTCCCTGTACAGACGAAGCATACTGAGTCCCATAAATACAAGGCATGACGCCAACGTAACCGCCACGAACACGGGCAATGGCGACAGGCTTATCGAACACCCGGCAAACAACGCGTCAACCACGCCGTTAAAATATAACGTGGCCACCACCGTCAAAATTGCCGACAATACGGACGACAGCACAATCAAGAACGCAAAAATCAACATGTAGCCACACACGATGTTACCAGTTCGACAACCCAACATTTTCTGGAGGAGGATGAACTTCTTGCGTTTACTGACGTACATGTTGAATAAATTGTAGACGGAGGACATGCCAACCACCAGAACAAACCCCCCCAACGCGACAAGCACCATCCATATGTAATCCGTCATTACATAGACGCTCTCCAGCGGGGACGATAACGACATAAATAAAATTTCTTCCAACTCCTTATTGATACGGGTGTATTGCGACAAATCCTCCAAATCCGCATATACGCTATGATCAAAAAACAAGTAGTGTTCCTCCGTCTTTTCATATAGCGGGACAAAGGAAAGCAGAATTTCATCCGAATACATGGATTCCTCCGAAAAAACGCCCATAACCTCATATCTGCCCAAGTCCTCGTCGTCCTCACCCACGCGAATCCCGTCACCCACCGCAAGGCCGTACTCGTTGGCAACATTTTCCCCAATCCAGACATAGGGCTTGTCCCCCTCGTTGTCCGCCGCCGCATACATTCTCCCCTGTATCAATTCCTCCCTGCATTCGTCGTCGAACAGAAAAGGCGTCGCTCGGCATCGCTCCACAACGTCAATCGGCACGCCGCTATGCTCGACCACCACGTCATAATATACAGGATGCGCTTCCACACGTATGTTGGACAGACCATAATACTCCAGAATATCCTTATTGCCATAATAGGCGCCTTCCACCTGAATGTCCAACATTTGTGGATGGTTTTCCTCAATATATCCCACATACATTGGCACGATATTGTCGGCAAACGTCAGCAAAATCAGTATCACCGTCATCATTGACGATAAAACCAACGTACACAACGCCCCCATATGCCCGCTTAACCTAAACTCCCTTTGGCTACGCCTCACCACGTCGCTTATCTTCATCGTCCACCAACGCCCCATCTTTCAACGTCACCATCCTGTCCGTCAACGCCGCATCCTCCAAGTTGTGCGTTACAAGCATAACGACCCTCCCTTGGCCAGAAAGTTTCCGCAACAATGTCATAATATTCTTTGAATTGGCACTGTCCAAGTTGCCACATGGCTCGTCCGCCAAAATGACGCTCGCCTGGTTAACCAACGCCCTTGCAATGCACGCCCTCTGCTTCTCGCCCCCGGACAACGTACCCGCCTTAGCCTTCCATTTGTGTGACATGTCCACCGCTTCCAACGCTTCCTTTATCTTCGCTTCCCTTTTCTCTCGCGGAAACGCCGCAATCATAAGGGGTACCTCCACATTCTGGGACACCGTATAGTTTGGCTCCAGATGAAACGATTGAAACACAAAGCCGACCATCTGGTTGCGATAGTCGGACAACTCCTTTTCACCAATCCCATTCACGTGCAAATCCCCGACAAAAACATCCCCCGACGTGGGCTTGTCCACCCCTCCCACCATATGTAGCAACGTTGACTTCCCACTCCCCGAAGGCCCTACGACACTGACGAACTCGCCCTTGCGGATTTCAAAGCTTACATTGTCAACCGCTGTCTGCGCATTTTCATTAAGGCCGTACACTTTGGTTACATTCTGTATTCGTATCATATAACCACGAATCCTTTCTTCACTCTACTTTTCTAATGCATACTTGTAATCATCCACTATAATGGTATCTTCTCTGGGCAAATAAGAGAAGCAGATATTCCCCAATACTGTATTGTCCAATTCCCACATTGGCACAATTAAGTTTGCCTCTTCGAGAACAAATGCAATACTCTGTTCACCAATCTTAGACTTATAATCAATTGTAGAATTCCTTACCCTATCTTCTTCTTCCTTTGTAAACTCCTCTCCGTTCTCCTGCATTTGTGTTTTCATAGCATGAATAGACGCCCTTTCTATCTCCTCCGTAAACTTATTTAAAGTCGCATCTAAACCAAAGAACTGAATTCTAGTACCAGCCTGACTGATAACTACATAGCCTTTCTCCTCCTTTGCGCTTCCGGAAAATAGATATTTGCCATCTTTTACAGACAACTCTCCTACATCTGTATGTCGCATCATTATAATCAGTGCACATAGTATTGCGATGAAAAGACAGACCGACACGATAATAATCGCTGTTTTTTTTCTTGGGACTTTCATATTCACTTTACCTCCGCATCAATGAGTTAGTGGAAATAGAGATTCAAAAACACTATACTCATTTCACTTCCTGTTTACATATAATCGGCCGTCTGCCTTAATGTTGTAGTTTTCACTTGACTCGCTTCCTACTACATCCATTGAGAGATTTCTGCTACCAGTACCATACGCGCCGTATTGTATTACAGAAGTTCCTGGTAAGCGGAAGGCCAGATTAAGACTTTTGAGACGACCGTCACTGTAAGCAACTATATTTGTTGCCGTCCCATTAATCGTAGTGCTCACTTGTCTCAAATAAACAGCCTTTAACTCAGCCTTTGTCATACTTATCGCATCTATGTAGTTTGACGACCCCGCTCCCCCATAGTAATATTTCCCAAGCTTAGATGGTGAAGCACTACACCCCACACAGTATAGACAAATAATACACACTATTAAAATCAATAGTTTCTTTTTCATGCTCACATTCCTCCTTTCTAACTGCAAAACAAAAAATAGATGAGTAGTGTTTTTGAATCTCCAATTCCCATTATAAACTCATAATCCACATTATGTCAATCCTTTATTTGTTTTCTTGTCTATTTCTTTTTCTTTTAGTCGATAAATCCCTTCTTCACTCATACATCTTATTTGCGACAATCAATATTCGTGACATTGTAATAACGAGAAGCTTATCTTGCATTGAATCTGTATTGCTTTATCTGAAAAATGCAATCGAAATTTCACCGTGTATCCTTCTCTACTTCTCTAGTATATATTTATAGCCATCCACTATAATGGTGTCCTCTCTAGGTAAATAATTAAACCCCATATACCCTAACCCCAATTGTGTTTCTATCTCCCAAAACGGCTCAATAAGTAGACTTTCCTTATCAAGCTCAAATTCTATACTCTGCTCTCCAATCTCGACTTTATAATCTATTGTCGAATTTTTAACCCGCTCCTCTTCTTCCTTGGTAAACTCCTCCCCCTTCTCTTCCATCTGCGCTTTTCTTGCATGAATGGACACTTTTCTTATATCTTCCGTAAACTTGTCCAATGTTTCATCCATATCAATAAGTTGAATTCTAGTACCGCTCTGACTTATAACCACATAACCCTTTTTATCTTTTGCATTGCCGGACAATCTGTACGTCCCCTCCTTTACCACCACATCCCCCGTATTTGTCCGTAATCTTTTAATAATCAATGCGCATAACACTACAACGACAAAGATAATGGGTACAATAAACAGTACTTTTTTTCTTGAGTTTCTCCTAGTCATTTCACCCTCCTATAATCCTTTAATCCCGCACCCGGGTAATTGCAAAACCATCTTCCTCAAGAACGAATTTCACACTCAACAAGAGTGATTGTGTAAAAACAAACCTTGACTTTTTCTTTACGTTGCAAATATAGCAAAAGCAGAGATTCAAAACTATACTTACTTTTACTTATTATTTGCGTATATCCTGCCTTCCGCAGTAATATAGTAGTTGATACTCGACTCACTCCCTACTACATTTAACGTAAGATTTCTTCTTCCAGTATTATAATCGCCAAATTGCACTTGGGTAACTCCAGGAAAATAATATTCCAAGTTTAAACTCTTTAAGCGCCCATCACTATAAGCTGCTATGTTTCTTGCCGTCCCGTTGATGTTACTGTCTCAAATAAACATTCTGCAAAGCCGCCGTCGTTTCGCTTTTTGCATTTATGTATTTTGACGAGCCTGCTCCCCCATAATAGTATTTTCCAAGCTTAGACGGTGAAGCACTACACCCAACACAATAGAGACAAACAACACACACAATCAAAAGCAATAATCTTTTTTTCATGCTCGCATCTCCCCTTTCTAAATGGAAATACAAAAAACAGATGCGCAGTAGTTTTGAATCTCTAATTCCTATTATATATTTCAATTCAACAATTTGTCAATCATATTTTCTTTTTTTACCTCATAGGAAAGTTCTCAATTGCGGAGCAAGTTCCACGAAGTGGAACTGTAGAGCGTTGCGCTTTTCAGTCAACGCTTTTTTAAAACTTTACAACCCTCCACTTTGCCACCAACCTTTTGTTTGGTGGTATCCTTATGTTCGTCAAGCAAAAACAAAACGAAAAAGGAGGTTCATTATGGACGAAGTCATCCACGTGGAGCAACTGTCAAAATCCTACGGCAAGCTACTTGCCGTCAACCACCTCAACCTATCGGTAAAACGGGGTACGGTGTTCGGCCTGTTGGGCGCCAACGGTGCCGGGAAGAGTACGGCGGTGGAGTGCATACTGGGAACCAAAAAACCCGACGAGGGCACCGTCTCCATCTTACGGCTCAATCCCCATACGGAGCGGAAGAAATTATTTGAAAAGGTGGGCGTCCAGTTCCAAGAGGCGAATTATCAAGAAAACATCAATGTATCCGAACTGTGTTCCGTAACCGCCTCCCTCTACCGAGACGCCGCGGATTACCATCATCTACTGGAGCAATTTGGGATTGCGGACAAGGTCAAGACGCCCGTGAAGGAGCTGTCGGGAGGGCAGCGGCAACGACTCTTCATCGTACTCGCCCTCATCCCCAAGCCGGACGTCGTATTTCTGGACGAGCTTACCACGGGTTTGGACGCCAAGGCGCGCAGGGACGTGTGGAAGCTCCTCACTGCAAGGAAGACGAAAGGGATGACCATCCTTCTTACGTCCCATTTTATGGACGAGGTGGCAATCCTGTGCGACGAAATCTGCATTTTGAGGCAAGGGGAAACGGCGTTCGCCGGTACCGTGGCGGAAGCCATCGAAGCAAGCCCCTATGACAAGTTGGAAGACGCCTACCTGTGGTTTACCGGCGAGGAAGGAGAAGACGATGAAAACATTTAGAACCATGCTAAAAACAGAGCTGAAACTCTCACTACGAGACATGAACATGCCAATCTTCGCAATCATCACACCCTTGGTCATATTAATCATCCTCGGCGCAATTTATGGAGACAAGCCGGCCTTCGAGGGTGCGGGCTACACGTTCCTGTCACAGTCGTTCGGGGCGTTGGCCACCATCTCCATTGCCGCCGGCGGCGTCATGGGACTGCCGCTCGTCGTCTCCGACTACCGAAGCAAAAAAATACTCAAACGCTTTCAGGTGACGCCCGTCAGCCCCGTCCTGCTCTTAACGGTGCAACTGACCATTTACACGCTCTATTCCTTGGCGTCCCTCGCCTCGCTCTACCTAACCGCCGCCATCTTCTTCCACTATCAAATGCAGGGCTCGCCCCTTCATTTCCTGTGCGGCTACCTACTGGTCCTCATATCCATGCTCAGCATTGGCATGATGGTGGGCGGACTTGCGCCAAACAGTAAAATGGCGGGCGTCATCGCCAGCCTACTCTACTTCCCCATGCTCATCTTCTCAGGCGCCACGCTGCCATATGAAGTCATGCCTACTGCCATGCAGCGCATGGCGGACGTACTACCATTGACACAAGGCGTCAAGCTGCTGAAGTCCGCCTCCCTCGGCGAGGCCGTCGGAAGCGTCCACATACCCATCCTGATTATGCTGGGGCTCGCACTCATTTGTACCACCATCTCCCTCAAATACTTCAGATGGGAATCCTGATTGGCGTACAAGTCAAAATGGCGCACATTATGCTTTTAAGCGATACGTCCTGTTACGATTGCCACCCTCAATGACGAGAATGCCTTCCGAAACAAGCATGGCAAGGTATTCTCTCGTTCTGGATGGCTTTAAGTTCAACAATTCTGAAATATCGGCGGCCCTGCAGACATCATTGTCGGTTAAATAATCAATAATTTTACATTTCGCATTTCCAGACATTATCGCCGGTTCGCCAGACGTTATCCGAGTATTTTGCAGGCGAATTCGGTAACGCCGCACGCTTTCATAATCAAAGGCGTTCAAGTCAAGCTGCTCCAACACCCGTAAATCCTGCGACACGTCGGATTGGTCACGCATCATATTGCGAACTTCATCTTTGGTACAACGGTAATCGCCCTCTCCATTCATGTTTTTAAATCCTCAAAACTAATCCCAATCCTCTCCCGCCAACCGTTCCTGCAATCTCTTTAATCGTTCCTTCCTTTCCCTATAGTCCGGTAAAACCTTCTCCACGACCGCCCAGAATTTGGCCGAATGGTTGTGTTCCTTAATGTGTGCCAATTCGTGTACGACGACGTACTCCACCACGTCGTCCTCCGCCATACACAACATCCATGAGAAGCTAATCGAATTCCTCCCCGAACACGACCCCCACCTCGTTTTGGCGCTCGTAACCCTCATTCCGGTGGGTGTCACCCCCATCCTCCCCGCCCACTCCCGCAATTTGTTCGCTAAGATTTTCTTCGCCACCCATTTATATATCTGAACAAC
>QMCE01001225.1_pt1 | contig 14027 bp, 10 predicted proteins | sample 1821851 | NCBI WGS metagenome assembly QMCE01 (sample SAMN09453174, study PRJNA476694) | Termite gut metagenome, whole genome shotgun sequencing project. | isolation source: worker | host: Odontotermes sp. | place: South Africa:Pretoria | collected 2016-01-28 | reverse complement strand
AACAGTTTGGGCGATAAATTCAAGTTGCCGCAGACCATCGCCGCAGGCCTGCATTACCAGACATGGAGGCTCGGGGCGGGGATCGACTACGAATATCAGGGCTGGGCGAAGGCCAACGACAACACGGCCGATGTGCGTTTCCGCAATACGAACGCCGTGAGGGCGGGTGCCGAGTTCACTCCGTCGCGGCACGATGTTCGCAATCCACTGAAGAGAATGTCCTATCGTCTCGGGGTTCGGCATAACGACTATTATATGAGTTTCGGCGGGCACAATATCACGGAACGGGCCATCACAGCAGGGTTGGGTATTCCGCTCAAGACCGACCGCGAGTCGTATCTCGACCTCGGTCTGGAGTATGGTTCGCGCGGCTCGTCGTCGTTGATAAAGGAGAACTATTTCAGGATCTCGATAGGGTTCAGACTGTCGGGCGAGGGGTGGTTCCAGAAGATGATGTACCATTAGTCGGCGGGTTGCTGAACTGCCACGCCATGAGATGGTGCATGGGCTTTATGTTCTGCAAAAAAATATGTTCTTTGCTGAATACTGTCAGTGCTTTTTGTTTTGATCCGCCAAGTCGCTTTGCCTTGTTCGGTGAACATAAAACTCACCAAGTAACTGTAGAAATATTACTAAGACGGATTTCTATAAAAAATAAAATTCTTTCGTCATCCACAGAGTCGAACCGGGTATGGCCAATCGCCATGTCTATAGAATAAAGACAGAAGCGGCAGGGGTCGCGGAGCCGGAGATGACATTGAAGGCAGAGTTTCCGATAGCGAAGAACCGTATTACACTGAGTAATTTTAACTTTTTTACAGAACAATAAAAACAAATAAAAATATGAAGAAGTTAATTTTGTTGGCGCTGGGGCTGGTTTTGGCCTTGCCCTCGATGGCGCAGAGTCAGTGGGGTCCCGAATGGGGTGATACGCCCGAGGAGCGTAGTGCCAATGTCAGAATGATGAACAACTATCAGGGTTATATAGTTCGCGAAGATTGGGGCGCGGCCGCGGTGGCTTTGCAGGATCTTATCGCGAAGGTTCCGACAGCACATCCCCAGATCTATACGTTGGCGTTCCCGATGTATCTGAAACGTGCTGATCAGGCTACCGATCCGGCCGAGAAGGTGATGTTGGGCGATTCGCTGATCTTGATGCACGATAAATTCCTTGAATATTTCGCCGACAAATACCCGAATACCGCACCCGGCGTGTGGAACAACAGGGCTATATATATACAAAGGTATCATGGCGACGACAAGGCGCGCGTGCTGGAGGCTTTCCGCGAGGCGGTGGAACATGCAGGCACGGCAAGACCCGGCGTTGTGGTGAGCTATTTCGCCGAACTGACGGCAGCATACGCCCGTGAGGAGGTGTCCGCCGAGGACTATATGTCGGAGTACGATAGGCTCGGCACTCTGTTGGCAGGCGTTCCCGACTCCGACCAGCAGGTAGCTCAGTTAGAGAAGTTGTTCGTAGAGAGCGGCATGGCTAACTGCGAGAATATCGAGAAGATCCAGAGCGCCAAGATAGCCGAAAATCCCGACGATGCCGAACTGCTCGACCGTACGATCGCGCTGCTGAATAGGGCTAAGTGTACGGGTGACTTCTATATGTCAGTGGCCGAGAAACTCTACAAAGTGCGTCCCACGGCTATGAATGCACGCATCATCGCGATGTCGTACAGAACGAAGGGCGACAATGCAACAGCGGCAAGATACCTCCAGGAGGCTATATCGTTGGCCGAAACTCCGAAAGAGAAGGTGGATCTGCTGCTGGGTATCGCTGCCGACGACCTGATCAACAACAATTTCCACGGCGCATATACCAATGCTCATCAGGCCGCTCAGATAGATCCGGGGAATGCAACTGCCAGCTATCTGGCAGCTATGGCCACGGCGGGAGGCGCAAACAGTTGCAGCGATGCACTCGCAAAGAGAGCTGTTTACTGGTTGGCCTACGACAGGATGCTCGAGGCACGCAGACTCGCAGGGTCGGACTCGTCGATCGGCCCCGATATGATGCGCAACATCGAGAGCAGCATAGCACGGTTCGCAAGTGCATTCCCGACAGCAGAAGATCTCTTCCTGCAGGGTATCTCCGAAGGGTCGGGCTACACGGTAAACTGCGGATGGGTCAGCGGCCGAACAACGGTGCGTCGACGTCCGTAAAAAGATGAAAATCGGGCTACATAAAACTGCACGGGCAGTGTTCGCGTTGGTGGGCACTGCCTTGGCTGTTTCGTGTAGCAGTCCCGAGACCGAGCCGCGCGAGCAAGAGAACATCATGACCATGCGCAGCGACACCCTCACCATCACACAGACCGAAAACGGAGTGCCGTCGACCTATTTCTTCACCTCGATGATGGAGGAGTATGCCTACGCTCCGGAGCCGTACAGGGAGTTTCCGCGCGGTATAGAGGTGAAGTCTTACGACTCTCTGGGGAAACCAAAATCGGCACTCAGGGCCAACTACGCGCTGTTCTGGCTGGCATTGGAGCGTTGGGATCTCAAGGGTGACGTGGTAGGCACGAATGCCGAGGGCGACATGATCGAGACGCAACAGCTGACATGGAACCAAAAGACGGAGCTGGTCTGGACCAATGTGCAGACGCGGTTTACGCTCAAGGGAGACATTATAGTGGCCACGGGATTCGAGTCGACGCAGGATCTGAAAAAGTGGCGCCTCAGGAATGGTGACGGCACCCAGACCATTGCCGTAGATTCCGATCAGGATTCGCTTCGGCAGGCATCTCCCGCACCATCGGCGCAAGTATGGACAGACGAGGGAGTGAAAACGGTTGACAATACCACAGCGCCACAGTCTACGCTTACCACCGCACCGCAGTCTGCCGCTCCGCCACCTGCCGCCCCTCCTGCTACGCAAGGTTTCCAGTCGCCTATATTCACTCCAGGATCACCAATAAAGCGCTGACAGAGAGATGATTAGCGTAGTAGTGGTCATACTTACATGTCTGTTTTTCTCGGCGTTTTTCTCGGGGATGGAGATCGCTTTTACGTCGTCGAACAAGCTGAAGCTGGAGATCGAGAAGCGCAAACATCCCAGTTTCGAGCGTATTGTAGACATATTTCTGCGCAATCCGGGGCAATATATAACTACTCTGCTGGTGGGTAACAACATCGCACTGGTGCTCTATTCGCTCAATATGACGGTGCTGCTCAACAAGTTAATGGGGCTGCAAACAGGAGCGTGGAGCGTGATCGCGCAGACCGTTATCTCGACTATTGTGATCATATTCATCGGCGAATTTATGCCCAAATCGCTGGTGCGCGGCAATCCCAATTTCTTCATGCGTGCACTGGCCGGGCCCATATACCTTATATATGTGGTGCTGTGGCCGGTGGCGAAATTCTCGACGTGGCTGTCGGTGGGGATGCTGCGCGGACTGGGGATCAAAGTCAGCAAAGGGCACAACATACGCAGTTTCGACCGTGTGGAATTGGAACATCTGGTCGACGAAGCATCGGAGAGCAAAGAGGCCGAGGTCGAGACGCGACTGTTCCAGAACGCGATGGATTTCAGCGATGTGAGGGTGCGCGACTGTATGGTCCCGAGGGTGGATATCGAGGCTGTGGAGGTAAACGAAACCATGGAACATCTGTCGCAGAGGTTCGTAGAGACCAAGTATTCGCGCATTTTTATCTACGAGGAGACTGTTGACAATATCATCGGATATGTGAATACCAAGAGCCTGTTCACATCGCCGGTGTCGATCCGCGAAGCACTGCGGAGTGTCGATTTTGTTCCCGAAAGTCTGCCTGCACAGAGCGTGCTTGGGCTATTTATACGCAAGAACAGGGCTATCGCGGTGGTGGTCGACGAGTTCGGGGGCACGGCCGGGATAGTGTCGATGGAGGATGTGCTGGAGGAGATATTCGGCGAGATCGAGGACGAGCACGATGCTCCAGACCTCACCGAACAAGTGCTGAACGACGGATCGTATGTGCTCTCGGGGCGTCTCGAGGTGGATTATCTGAATGAGAAATACGGATTGGCGATCCCCGAATCCGACGAGTACGACACACTTGCTGGGTATGTGATCTTCTTCCGCGAGGGGATTCCACAGCAGGGCGAGACGCTGATGATGGACAGTATGGAAATACGTATCCTGCGTGTCGACAACTCGAAGTTGGAGCTGCTGAAGATCGTGCCCGCGTCGGTCAACACCTGAATCGGTCAGAATACCTGAATCGGTCAGAGCACCTGATAAGCCACAAAACCTGCATAGGTCAATAATACCTGACCGGACTGCAATCCGATCGTGTAATACACTTTCGCGGAAGAAGATCACATATCCCGCAAGTGTATCGTATCGGGAACAAATCTTGGATGTCGGGAGAGGGGGGGAGCAAAACGAGCGGCATGAGCATGCTCGGACATAAAGCACCGACTGGCAATTTAACACCATCGCGATACAGGTATTGAAAAGCCGGATTTACAACAAACCGGACACTCTATTGCAACAACTACGTGCCCGGGCAAAGGCAAAAAATACCCTGTACGGATAAGCAAAATTATCAAGCTTTTAGAGAAAGCATAAATATTTACCACCCATAATACAAATTATCGCTACTAAACATGATCACTGTCGGATAAAATTACTATCTTTGACAGATTTTTTAATTGTACGAATATGGCAAGTCTTAACACTCTACGCACCAAGGGCGGTTGGTTTTTGAGCATCGTTATCATGTTGGCGCTTTTGGCATTTATTCTCAGTGACTTTGTTGGTCAGGGGCGCGGTCAGAATCCCATTGTGGGAACAATCAACGGCGTGAAGGTGCGGTATATGGATTTCATAAACGAGCGGCAGCGGCAGGAAGGCATGGTGCAAGGATCGGGCGAGGAGGCCCAGGAAGCGGCCTATCAACGCGCGTGGTCGGAGTTGGTGAGCCAAAATGCTCTGATGCCCGGGTTCTACAAGATGGGCCTTGCGCCGTCGGAGGCCGAGCAGTCGGATATGGTGAGCGGCATGGGCGGCGGGTACATCTCGCCCATAGTCGAGCAATCCTTTACAAATCCTCAAACCGGGGCGTTCGATCCGCAGGCACTGGCCGAATTCGTGGGCAATATGACTCCGACAGATCGCGCAACGTGGCAGATGATCCTGCGTCAGGCCGATCAGGAGAGGATGTTCTCGAAGTATGGCATGCTGGTAGCTAACGGACTCTATGTCAACGATATAGAAGTCGAAAAAGCTGTCGATGCCGAGAATAACAGCTACGATGCACGCATAGTTTTCAAGCCCTATTCGTCGATCGCTGACTCTACGGTGGCTGTGTCGCAAAGCGAGATCAAGAAGTACTATAATACACACAAAAAGAAGTTCCAACGCGATGCGTCGCGCGATATAGAGTATGTGGTGTTCGACATTTTGCCGTCGGAGGCCGATGTAGCCGAGGCCCGGAAGCATGTCGACGGTTTGGCGTCGGAGTTCGCAGCCGCAGCCGATCCGGCAATGTTCGCATCGCTCAATTCTGACGATAAGACACCGGCTACCTTCGTGCGCGAATCGACACTCGACTCTGTTATGATCGCCGCTTTCAATCATGGTGAGATGTATGGTCCGGTGCTTAACGGCGAAACTTTCACCATGGCACGCATAGCAGAGCGTCGTTCGATTCCCGATTCGGTGAGTTTCGGAACGATAATCCTGCCAGGCGATCACGCAGCCGAGGCCGACAGTCTGCTCGGTATAGTCACAACCGCCAATTTCACAGAACTGGCACGCATACACTCCGAAGATCGCCAAAGTCAACTTGCAGGAGGTGCCACGGTAACACTCGACCCGTTGGGTATGACCCCCGAATTGACCGAGACTTTGTTGAATACACCTGCGGGGCGCATATCTAAAGTCGAGAGTGGAGGGTATATTTTTATTCTGAACGTGGTGGGCAAAAGCGTTCCGGTGAGCAAAATAAAGGTCGCCGAGATCGAGTACGCAGTGCGCACAAGTGCCGCTACGCATGCAGAGGTCACGAAACGGGCACGTGAGTTCTACGATGTTGCCAAAGAGTCGACCGCAGCATTCGACAAGGCTGTCAGTGAAATGTCGCTGGCCAAGAGAACAGCCCGCATAGCCGACACCGACCGCGAGGTAGATGGTCTCGAAAACTCATTGTCGTTAGTGCGTTGGGCATACTCAGGTAAGAAAGGCACCATTATGGAGCCTGAGGAGTTGAGTCGTGACTATGTGATAGTGGCTGCACTTACAGACATCGCCGAAGCCGGTACGTCGCCTCTGGAGGAGGTGTCGAGCCAGATTCGCAGCCTGCTCGTTCAACGCAAAAAGGGAGATATACTGGCTGAAACAATGACTGGAGCGAGCATCGATGCAGTGGCGGCGGCAAACAGCCTCGAAGTAGTCGAAACTTCGGGATTGCAATTCTCGGCATTCATGATCCCCGAGGTTGGATTCGAACCGCGACTGATCGGTGCGATATGCTCTGCGAAACAAGCTAATGCAGGGGTTTCGAAGCCTGTTCGTGGAACGAATGGAGTATATGTTTTCGAGGTTACAGATATCACGAGCGCCGACAATGCTGATGCAGAAGGTATGAGAGTGCGACTGGAGTCGATGCAGCAATATATGATGAACGCCTGGTTGATGAATGCCCTCTATAAAAAGAGTGACATTGTGGATTTGCGCGCGAAATATTTCTAAGAAATATAATTTTGCATAATGATGAAGGCGACCTCAGGGTCGCCTTTGTTGTTTTATGCAGCATGGGCCTTGGGGTATTGCAGAGTGTTGGTGAGGGTTTTTGGTGGAGTTGATTAGATGGTTTGGCCGCGGCATGATCGCTATTTAAAACATCGTTAAACTTAGACTACATTATCCCATATCGCTTCCTGAAGATAAATAGTAAAATGCACTATTGTGGCAAGTATGCCGACTCGCGATGTGCACACACAAGTCGTCAATGCTATTGACCATTAAGACGTCATTCCATTTGAGACTCGTCGAAGTTACGGCATTAGACAGCGCAAAGAAATACAATTTAGATAGATTAAATCTAATACACCATACCTCTCCAAACACAAAAAAGCCGCACCCATCGGCACAGCTCTTAATCACTTATATCTAACCCCTAAATCCCCTTGGCACGCACTGCACGGAGCATATCCTCGGTCATCGAAGCGAGGTCCCATTTGGGCAACCAACCCCACTCGCGGCGCGCACACGAATCGTCGATGCTGTTGGGCCACGAAGATGCGATCTTTTCCTTGAGCGGATCCACGTCGTAGGTCATTTCGAAGCCGGGAATGTGCTTGCGAATCTCAGCAGCTATGATCTCGGGCGAGAAACTCATAGCCGTAACATTGAACGCATTGCGATGCTCCAACTTAGCCGGATCGGCCTCCATCAGATCGACACAAGCATTCAGCGCATCGGGCATATAGAGCATATCCATAAACATGTCGTGCGGAACGGGGCACACGTATTTACCGGTACGCACAGCCTCGTAATATATCTCCACAGCGTAGTCGGTAGTTCCGCCACCGGGCAGGGTCACGTTCGAGATGATACCCGGAAAACGCACACTGCGCGTGTCGACCCCAAAACGCTCGAAATAGTAATTGCTCAAAAGCTCGCCCGTCACCTTACATACGCCATAGATAGTCGTAGGCTGCATCACCGTGTCCTGGGGCGTGTTGTCCTTCGGCGTCGAGGGGCCGAAAGCGCCGATGGAGCTGGGCGTGAAGAGCGCACAACCATTCTCACGGGCTATCTCCAACGAGTTCATCAGCGCACCCATATTTACGCGCCATGCTTTCTGCGGAAACTGCTCGCCGGTTGCCGAGAGTAGCGCCACGAGATTATAGATCGCGTCGACCTTATATTTAGCGACCAAATCGGCATAGGCCTGGGCATCGAGAGCGTCCAAAAGCTCGAACGGACCGTCGGCAGCGAGAGTCTCATTGGGTTTCATGTCGGCGGCAACGACGTTCGAAGCGCCATATATACCGCGCAATTTTGTTGTTAACTCGGAGCCGATCTGCCCGCCGGCCCCTACGATCATGATCTTTTTCATTGCTAATGGTTTGGGAGCGTAAAGATATGTATTATTTTTGTGATATGGATAAAATTTTTGAGCAGGCGCTCGCGCTTTCGGGCATGGTGGTGGAATGGAGACGGTGGTTGCATCGTCATGCCGAGTTGTCGTTCGAGGAAAATGCCACAGCGCGTTTTATAATCGACACTTTGCGAGCAGAAGGCATTGATTGTCAACCGATTGCAGGTACGGGTGTGCTGGCGCGATTGGGCGATGGGCGCGATGCCGTGGTGTTGCGGGCTGACATCGATGCATTGCCCGTCATGGAGGCAACAGGAGTGGCATATGCATCTGAAAATGAGGGTGTTATGCATGCATGTGGTCATGATATGCACACTGCGGCACTGCTCGGAGCCATGGTTTTGCTAAAACGGCGAGGGGTCGAGGGTACGGTGTTCGGGCTATTTCAACCGGGTGAGGAGTTGGCTCCCGGAGGCGCCACCAAGGTGCTGGCCGAGGAGCCGTTCAAGGAGTACGATATTCGCGCTTTTTATGGTCAACATGTCGATCCGGATCTGCCTGTGGGCGTCTTTGGGGTACGTGCGGGCGAATATATGGCATCGACCGACGAGCTTCACATTACGGTACGCGGTGTCGGTGGACACGGGGCGATCCGGAAAGCGCTAAAAGATCCTATTCAAGCTGCTGCCAGGCTGATAATCAATATGTTAGAGCTTGGAAATAGTCCCGATAGCGTGTTGTCGATAGGGCGTGTCGAGGCCGACGGAGCGACAAATGTAGTACCCGACGAGGTGGCACTCAAGGGTACGTTACGCACATTCGACGAGACTTTGCGCGCATCGCTCAAAGAAGCTATCAGGACTGCCGGTAATGAAGTGGAAGAACGGTTCGGAGTGGCGGTCGATATCGAGGTGCGCACGGGCTATCCGAGTGTCATAAACGATGCCTCGTTGGCCTGTGGAGCGGTTGAGATCCTGCGCAAGGCCTTCGGGAACGATGCTGTGGTGTCGTTGGAGCGCCGCATGACGGGCGAGGATTTCGGGTTCTACACGCGCCGCTATCCGTCGCTATTCTACCGCTTCGGAGTCGGACTCGATGCCGGGCGCCTACATACCCACTCCTTCAATCCCGACGAGGAAGCCCTCCCCTATGCTATTGCGGGGCTCTCGATTTTGGCTATGAGTTGAAATTTTGGGTCTAAGCGGGATTCTTATGCCCTCGGACTGCAACCATTATCATGCAGAAATCACCATGTGAATCGGATTACGTCTAATTAATGCGCACATGCAACATAGATAAAAATAAAGACCTTTCCCGTCGAGGTGGTCGAGGTCAGAGAGGTGCGCCATGTGCCGACGGTCTACCGTGTGCATATAACACAAATTAGGCCCTAAACGTAGCTCCTTTATAAAACCCTACATCTTTCGGCTAAGCGAAGCGAGTATGCGTCAACTTTCAACCAAAGAAGCACGTGTAGGTTCACCATAATTTTGTATCTTTGTCCCCACTATGGCGTCATCCAATTTTGTTGATTATGTTAAGATTTTTTGTCGGTCGGGGCATGGAGGGGCCGGGTCGGCGCACTTCAGGCGCGAGAAATTCGTTGCATTCGGAGGTCCCGACGGTGGCGATGGCGGGCGCGGAGGCGACATAATCTTGCGAGGCAACAGCCAATTCTGGACGCTGATACACTTGAAATACCAACGCCATCTCTTCGCCGGCGACGGTGAGGCGGGGCATGGGCAACGCAGCTCGGGCAAGGATGGCCGCGACATCATAGTCGACGTTCCGTTGGGCACCGTGGCGCGCGATGCCGAAACAGGAGAGTTAGTAGGCGAGGTAACGTCTGATAATGAGCGATTTACGCTCTTGAAAGGAGGTCGCGGAGGTCTCGGCAACTGGCATTTCAAAACATCGACCAATCAGGCTCCGAGATACGCCCAACCGGGTGAAGACGGCATCGAACATGCGTTTGTGTTGGAGTTGAAGATACTGGCAGATGTTGGTCTGGTGGGTTTTCCGAATGCGGGGAAGTCGACGCTGCTCTCGGTGCTGTCGGCAGCCAAGCCCAAGATCGCCGACTATCCTTTCACTACGCTCGAACCTAATCTCGGAATAGTCGAGTATCGCGACCACAAGTCGTTCGTGATGGCCGATATCCCCGGCATAATCGAGGGGGCGCACGAGGGTCGCGGCATCGGCACACGCTTCCTAAGGCACATCGAACGTAACTCGATACTGCTTTTCATGATCCCCATAGATAGCGACGATCCGCGTGCCGACTACGATATTCTGCTGCGTGAGTTGACCCTATACAATCCCGAATTGCTCGATAAACGCCGCCTGCTGGCCATCACCAAGTGCGACATGGCCGATGCCGAGATCATGGACCAACTGCCGCTTCCGGAGGATGTCGAGACGGTCTTTGTATCGTCGGTCAGCGGATTAGGCATCGCGAAATTGAAAGATATGCTATGGCAGGCGCTGCAAGATTAGCCGGGTGAAAGAAAGACAAAGGCCGGAGTCCAGTCCGGCCTTCATATTAATGCATATATCGACGCTTATCGTATTCGGAGTGTCAGATCATACAGAATCATTCTAAATACACCTGATTGCTGTTTTTCTCGTACTCGGACTATTACGATTTAATACGAATGCGGTCAAAAGTATTCTAAAATACCTGCATGACCACTTTTTCGCCGCGTCTGCCTATCAACCATTAAAGCCAATACTATCTGACTGCATCGATGTGGGCGAGCACCGAGAGAGAATTATCGTATCTCGACAAAGTCCATATTCGATCTGAGTTCGAGCTGATAATCGCCATCCAACACCGTTATTACGCCACTTATATTTCCGCTGAACGCCGGCACTAACTCATATGCGAAATGCACTCGCGGATATGTGCAAACCGCGAATGAATCTCTCTTACTATCAACGAAATATCGCTTGGTGATCTCATAGTTCTCACACCATGGCACGAGAGGCGTCGAGAATCTAACGTTTTCGAAACGGACGAAGCGGTTTATATGCCTCTCGCCTACCTCGCTGATGGTCAATGTCATAGGATCTCCGGATTTCGGTGCAGAGGGAGGAGGATCGTGTAACTTTTTGAACGTCGTCGGAAAAACGTCTGCCGTAATAGCGGCCATATTGTGATCGCAAAGTTGCAATGTCCCCCTGTATTCATTCAGTATCAACGAGTTACAATTCACCCGGAGGTAGCCGAAAGAACTGTAAAAATCTTCCCGATGGTAATTCTCGCGATCTATTCGTATCTCGATGCCTCCCGAATTGTCCTCGATTATAAGCCTTTTGTAGAATGTACCCCCGTAATCGTTGCTGATAATGCGCCCCGCAATGTATATTTCTCGATCGATGAAGTGTTCTGAGTTATCGTAGAGCTCCCTGAGGTAAGCGATCGAAACGTGCTCCATATCGGGATCGGAGTTGTCGGTATTGCCAGGAGGAATGTCCGGATTATTGCCGTTCGGATGATTGTAGGCGATACTTCCGCCCGGCCCACAATGTACTGACAAACAGGCAATTAACAGCACTAATATAGTCCGTTTCATCGTATCTCCACGTCGTTAATATCTCTGAGCTTGAGGATATAGCGAGTAGAATTTTTCGAAAGGATGCCCGTAAGAGCAACTTTTGTGAGCGGCACATTATCGTCGGCAAAATCGGCATACGTACTCGTATTGACTGCTATCTCATGCCCGCAAGCATCGACGAAGATCCTCATACCCGCCCATGTAACATGCTCTGTATCAACATATTGTATATCATCGATCCGGACTAATCGCCCGCACAGATCGTCAGTAAGCCCATCGACGGACGAACGGTTGCGCGGCCTCATAGTGCGGTAGTCGTCCTGAGGCCAAAAATAGGTGCCACGCACGTAATGGCTCACTATATAATCTACCTGCCTGTCATTCCCCAGTGGAGGACGACCAAGTTGTAAAACACCGTTGTACATACTCAGGGCGAGGTTTTTGGTCTTGATTGTGATCAGTCTGTCGCGCGGAAAAACGGTGTTCAAGTCGTATATTCCGGCCCTAATCTCGATCGCGCCCGTAAAATCCTGAAGCATAAAAGTGCGGTGAAAATTGTCGCTTTTATCCTCGGCCGTCACCCACCCTGCGATCACAAAATCGTCATTTATATATTGAACCCCATCGCGGCGATGCCAGTCGCGCAGCGTCGATATCTCCATATTGCGTTGAATATCCTCATTATCAGGCAGTTGCAGCTCTCCAAAGTCATTATAGCCACATCCGCCGAAAAATACGGCTAACAGCGCGACACTAAAAAGTATAAGTCGCTGATACATAGTACGTTCGACCATAATTATAGAGATATTTCGACGCGAAAGGCCGCCAATTTGCATCCGATTCAACGCCCGACCGTCGTATGCGCATCTGCTCGTAACCATGATAAATCACTGCCTCGCCAAGCAGGTTATTGATCGACAGCGTTGCCGTAAATCTACCTCTTAATAACTCTAATGACCTCATTATAAACAGATTAATAGTCACGGCATCGCCTAATTCCTCCTGTTCCACAAACTCGTTATGTCTCTGATACGACTCGGCCAATCCATACGCCCGCTCCATGCGCCGCAACGGGGTGATGGCGACGTATCTCTTGTCTGCATAACTTGCTGATAATGAGGCTATCCAACCCCATGTATCGTACTCTATCTCGGCCGTTGCAACACGTGCTGGCGCCGTCGCGAGGTTATAGTTTTTCAGCCTTGAACGTGCTCCTGCCGATATTGCCCTGTGTGTTGCATCATCAACTATAACTACCTGAACATCAGCATTATACACATAATTACCAGTCATAGCACCCAGTCGAAATGCAAACCTCGGCGATATCTCCCATTCAGCACCAAACTCAACGCCATAATAGCGCTTATCTATCTGATTTACAGCCATATCCGAGAAGACCGACGCGATATCGTCCCAATATCGATATACAGCCGACTCATCGCGAGTGGTCGTCCAAAATCCCGTAATAGTAAAGCCAAAACGCTCCCACAGAGCCCTGTACGCCACCTCTGCACCTGACATTTTGACAGTCGACACATCCTCGATCGCAATATTCGAGTAGTCGGGATTCAGAAAAATATTGTCGGCCCAAGGCGCGATAGCTGCAATTCGCCCTTCGAAATCGACAAAGTGCCGTGCAGAAAAAGCATACCCTACCGAGACGTCCACACTCCACGGAGCAAACTCATAATCCCTTGATTTACCGAGAGATAGCATACCTGGAAACAGCTCTTTTTCGTAATTCCCGATTCGTTTCAGGCGATGATTTCCGGCCGTCAACCTACCGTTTAGATGCAGTCTGTCATTACGATAATCTATCGCCGCAGCAAGGTTCGCAGCGCGTGCAACAAAGCGATAGGAGTACCCAAAGCGGTCGCCCTCGTCGATTAATCTGTCGGGGTTACGCGCGTCGTTCAAATGCTGCTGGCCAAACACTTCGTCGTCGATCAAAAAACGATCGACATCGCGAAACGGGCGAGCACCAAGCAGACTCCCTAATTGCTTATATCTCGTACGTGTATCATCCTGATAATCTGCACTATACGATAAAATCCAGCCTTCTTTCAGAGTTGTATTACCTCGCAATTTAAGCTGAAAATATCCGACATCCTCGACCTTGTTTTCGAATACATATGCTGCTTGTTCAGGTCGATTCAGGTTCTGTTCCGCCAAATGAGCCCAGTCGATTTGGGTCACACGTGGATCGCCTAATATCCACCCATCTGGAGAGTTAAATGACTCATAACCAGGCATATATCGATAATAATCGGGATACGGCGTCGCAGCGTCGAACCATGCCAATCCACCGCGCAATTCTCTGCCCGTGCGATATGATGCCACAACCTCGAAATACGATGCATCGATCTGCTTCGACCAACCAGTTAAAACATTGATACTCTGCCTGTTAACTGTCCTCGATGATCGTTGCTC
>QMCE01001223.1_pt1 | contig 14032 bp, 15 predicted proteins | sample 1821851 | NCBI WGS metagenome assembly QMCE01 (sample SAMN09453174, study PRJNA476694) | Termite gut metagenome, whole genome shotgun sequencing project. | isolation source: worker | host: Odontotermes sp. | place: South Africa:Pretoria | collected 2016-01-28 | reverse complement strand
ATCGAGCAGGGGGGCTTTCCTCTTGTCGCTTTGGCGTCGTTGTCAGCCAAAGAGCGCGACCAGTGGGTCAGGGACACCACGCTGGGGCTGCTGACCGACCGGGTTCTGCCTGGTGACCGCTTCGACACGGGGATGGCGCTGCGGGTGCTCGACGGAGTCTTGCGTGACACGTCGGGAATCCTCAATGTGAATGCTTTGGGTCAACGGTTGGGACTTGACCCGCGAACCGTTGACCGTTACTTGGACATCCTCGAACGCCGCTTCTTGGTGCGTTTCCTGCCTAACCTGGCGACCAACCCGACGCGGCAGACTCGGGCCCGGTCGAAGGTGCATGCGGTTGACACCGCCTTCGTCGTCGAATCAGAACGTCGCGCCAACCCGGCGGCGCTCACCGTGCCCAGCGCTTTTGGGCATGTGTTCGAGACGTGGGTGGTGGATCAGGTCGTGCCTGCTTTGCAGTTCGCTTCCGCACCGGTGCATGCGTACTACTGGCGCGATGCCAAAACGCACAAGGAAGTCGACCTCGTGTTGGCTGACACCGAGAGCAGACTGGTTGGCATTGAGATGAAATCCAGTACGCGGGTGTCCCTGGGCGACGCTCGAGGGCTGGCTGCTCTGCATGCGACGATGGGGCTGGCCAAGGGATATGTCATCTACGGAGGGGACAAGACCGTCCGTCTCGCCGACAATTGCTGGGCGATCCCCGCCGCCGTCTTGGGCTAGGCGCGCCCTGCTCGTGTTCCGTTCAGGAGGCGGCGGCAACAAGAGCTTCTTCATCTTGAAATCTTGGCACCTTTGGAACGATTGCATCGCCAGCACAGTGTCTGAAGATTCTCGGGCGTGCTGAGCCCGCCTCTTGACACGGGAATGATGTGGTCGACCTCAAGCAGCAGGTGAGGTTCAGATGTCAGCGAGATCCCGCATTGTCGGCACCTATAGCCGTCGCGGGCTTTGATCTGTTCACGCAGCCGCGTTGTCATCAATGCGCGTTGGCCGGCCGCTGACTGCGTCCAGCGGATCTTTTCGACCAGGGTTGCGGACAGTGCTTCAAGCGTTGGAGTGTTGAGCGCGATGCGGGTGGTCTGGCTGCTGTTGCCGCCAGCGGAGGTGTACTGAAACTTGTATTGAGGGTACGGCACGGCGATCGGTAGGAGCCGTATACCGATTTGGTTCCAGAACTCCCGCTGGTAGTGCTTGAGGATAAACGCCGGAGGATCGATTCTCGCGGTGATGGCGGCCTCCCGTGCTCTGACGTTGGCGACGGCTCCTTCAAGCCGAGAGATGTCGTCGGCGACACGCTGGACATCTGCCAAAGTGGACAGATCGGCTTTGATTGAGAAGTACTTCATCAGATATTTGATTGGACCGGCACTGGCGCTGCGTACGACCTGTAGCGACGCATTGTGAACGTGTGGGGCATACTCGGCGACATTGCGGTCGCGTCGGTTGTTCCACGAAGAGGTGTTCTCAAACGATGCGAGGTGCGCGTACCGCCCAGTGGGTGATGCCCCGAGTTCGAACGATCCCTTGGCGCGTATCTCCATGACGTAACTCACGACATCGTTGTGCTCAGCAATCACTGCAGCGATCTCCGACTTCAGCGTCTGGAACCGTTTGGATCCGAAGTAGATCTTTTTGCGAATGACGCGCACGACAGGGTAGGCGGCAATCACCAAGGCCAGTGAGATGAGCGTGAGCCAGATACTGTGTGTGAAGAAAATGACGATGCTTGGGACTGCAATGAGCAGAGCGATGAAGATCGGAATGGACATATCGAAGATCTTCCAGGGGGTGCCAGTGTGACCAACCCGATTCTGGCATCAAGGTGTGACAAAAAGTTATTTCGCACCTGACGGAGCCAGCCTCAATTCGAGCGGGAGGAGGAACTTTTCTAGGCTCGGGTGAACCCACGCAGGCCCTCCAGCGGCTCTGACCAATGAGAAAGCTCCTTGCATCGGACAGGCCGCTGACATGTCAGTGATGTACGCAACGGTGACGTCGAAAGGGCAGATCACCTTGCCTTCCGGGTTGCGACGAGCGTTCGACATCAAGCCTGGCCAGACGGTGGGGTTTCGCATCGACGGCGACCATGTGGTGATGGAGCCTCCTGTCAACGTCGAGAGCGTGCGTGACGTGCTGGAACAGGCGGCCCGGCGGCGCGGGACGTGGGGCACCGTCGTCAATCCGTCAGATGTGTGGCGAGACGAGTCGGTCCGGCGACATGGCGGTGCTTGACGCCGACTGTCTTCTGCGGTGGCTCGTCAGGGACAACCCGGCGATGACGGAACGTGTCGATGCGCTGTTCCGCTCGGGGCAGCGATTGCGTGTGCCCGACGTGGCTGTCATTGAGATGGTCTTCGTGCTGGAGCATCACTACAAGTTTTCCCGTTCGGAGGTGGCGCTGTCCGTCCGTCTTCTTGTGGCGCAGGCTGCTCTCGACATGAATCGTGCGTGGTGGAGCGCCATCATGGACGAATACGTGCGACATCCGAAACTCTCGTGCGCCGACATTTTTCTCGCGATCGAAGCGCAAGAGCGTGGCGACGGTCCGCTGTACACGTTCGACAAGAAGCTTGTCAGCCAGTTGAACGGTGTGGAGCCGTGACCGAAAGATTCGTGTTCTGCGGCACAAGAGTGTTGTGATCCGGCTTGGTGTGGAGTGGCGAGTGAGACGCCGCCATCGGTGAAGTTCTTGACGTTCCTGGCCGCGACTAACGCCGTCGCGACAAGGCCAATGGCTGCAAAGCCCTCGGGGTTCAGTCTTCGGCGGCGATGGCCTCGTGGTGGCGGACGACCTCGGCGACGATGAACGTCAGGAACTTCTCGGCGAACTCGGGGTCGAGGTTGCTGCGGACGGCCAGATCGCGCAGGCGGGCGATCTGTTGGGCTTCGCGGTCGGGGTCGGCGGCGGCGAGGTTATGCTCCTTCTTGAGCCGGCCGACGCGCTGGGTGATCTTGAAGCGCTCCGCGAGCAGGCTGACGAGCGCGGTGTCCAAGTTGTCGATGGAAGCGCGGAGCTCGTCAAGTTCGGGGTCGTTCTGCACGTCGTCAGCATAGCGGGACGGGCCGTGTGGTCCGGCTGGTGGCTGCCTCTGCTCGCCGCCTAGGCGCGCTGGGTGCAGGAGGGCTAAGGTCAGTCGGTGAGACCCTAACGAAGGGGAATGTTGATGCCAGGCTGGCTCATTGTGGTGCTCATCATCGTCGCGCTCATCGTGGTGTTGTTGGTGGTGCTGCTCGTCAACGCCGCGACGTTGAAGCCCACGCCCCTCAGGAATCCGTTGCCACCGTCGACGGCGCGGGGCGATGAGGGGGCGGTGGCCCGTTTCCAAGAGATTCTGCGCTGCCCGACGGTCTGGGCGGCCGAGGACCCCGACGCCGACCACACGCCGTTCGATGAGTTCGTCCCACTGCTGAAGCGGCTGTATCCCCGCGTCTTCGCGACGCTGGAGCTGACGATGGTCAACACCTACGGCATCGTGCTGCATTGGCGTGGCCAGGATTCGACGGCGGCGCCCGTCCTGCTGCTGGCCCACCACGACGTGGTCGCGGCGCGGCCCGAGGGCTGGAGCCACCCGCCGTTCGCCGCCGAGATCGTCGATGGCGTCATCTATGCTCGCGGGACGCTCGACAACAAGAGCTGCCTCACCTCGCTGCTGGAGGCCACGGAAACTTTGCTGGCGGACGGTTTCACGCCGGCCCGGGACGTCTACCTCTGCTCGTCGAACAACGAAGAGGACATGGGCGACACGGCCCCGGCGATGGTCAAGCTGTTCGAGGAGAAGGGGATCAAGCCCCTGTTCGTCTTGGACGAGGGTGGCGCCGTCATCGACAATCCGCCGCTGGGCGTCAAGGGGCAGTTCGCGGCCATCGGCGTCTCCGAAAAGGGCAACTCCAGCACGTCCATCGTCGTCCACGCGGACGGCGGGCACGCCTCGACGCCGTCGCTGGAGGATGCCACCGCCAAGCTGGTGTTGGGCTTGGAGTCGTTGTTGACGAAGCCCGCGCCGGCGGCGATCGCCGCTCCAGTGGCGACCATGTTGCGTGAGCTGGCCGCCAAGAGCGGGTTCGGGCTGAGGCTGGTGTTCGGCAACCTGTGGCTGTTCCGGCCCCTCGTCTTGTCGATTCTCAAGAAGAACGCGGAGACCGCGGCGATGGTGCGCACGACCTACGCGCTGACGGAGCTTGAGGGCAGCCAGGGCATGAACATCATTCCCACGCGCGCCCGGGCCGCCGTGAACATCCGCGTCGACCCCTCCGAGACGGCCGCCCAGGCCATCGACCGGCTGCGTCCCCATTTTCCCGACGGCACCGAGTTCCTGCCGCGCGAGGCCGTCGATCCGTCGCCGATCTCCGTGTTCGACGACGAGGTGTTCGACTACGTGCGCAGCGTCACAGTCAGCGTCTACCCCGACGCCACCGCCTCGCCGTACATCCAAAGCAGCGCCAGCGACGCGCGTCACTTCGCCCGCATCTGCCCGCACACGTATCGTTTCGCCGGCATCCTGTACGGCGGCGACCGTCGCGAGCGCATCCACGGCGACGATGAGAACCTTGACGTCGACAGCTTTTTGCACGGTATCGGCTTCTACATCGAATTGATCCGTCACCTGGAGGTGCTCCATGCGTAAAGGCAAGTTCTTCTACGGCTGGTGGATCGTCGCCGGCTGTTTCCTCATCATGGCGACCTGTTACACGATCTTCGTGAACTGCATCCCGCTGTTCCAGGCTCACATCGTGAAGGATCTGGCCATCAGCGTGGCGCAGTTCAACACGGGCGTGTCGCTGTGCACCGTCGTCGCGATCTTCGCGTCGCTGGCCTTCGGTGTGCTGGTCGAAAAGGTCAGCGCCCGTATCCTCGGCGGCTTCACGGTCATCACGTCGTCGATCGTGCTCGTCCTGTTCTCGTTCATCACCCAGGTCTGGCAGCTCTACGTGTTATGCGTCCTCGCCGGCATGGTGGTGGTCGCCGGCACGCGCCTGCTGGCGTCGGTGCTGGCCACCAACTGGTTCAACCTGCGCCGCGGCCTCGCCGTCGCCATCGCCCTGTCTGGTTCCGGCTTCGGCGGGGTGATCTTGTCGCCGGTGACCAGCGGCATCATCAACGGCGCTGGCTGGCGCCCGGCTTTCCTGCTGCTGGCCCTGATCTGCCTCGTCGCGGCGCTGCCGATCGCCGTCATCACGTTCCATGCCCACCCGAGCGACATCGGGATGAAGCCGTATGGGGCTGGCTTCACAGAGAAGCAGAAGGTTGACAAGTCGCCCGACAAGCCGGTCACGGTGGCGGTGGGCTGGAAGGTGCTGCGCAAGAGTGCCGGCTTCTGGCTGCTCATCTTCGGCTTCGTGATGATGGGCATCGTCAACGGGGCGATCATCACCAACTCGGTGTCCAACATGACCACGATGACCCTGGACGGCGTCGACATCCCGGTCGGCGGGCACGACCCGATGTGGGCGTCGTACGTCTGGTCGCTGTACCTGGGCGTCGTGATCGTCGCCAAGATCACCTTCGGTGCCGTCTACGACCGCTTCGGCCTGAAGGCCGGCACGCTGCTCGGGACGATCATGTGCGTCATCGCGTCGATCGGGCTGTGTTTCCCGACGACCAACGCCGGGCCGATCATCGCCGCCGTCGCGTTCGGCTTCGGGACGTGCATGGGCACGGTGACCCCGCCGGTGACGGCCGCGAAGTCGTACGGCAAGAAGGACATCGGCACGATCACCGGCATCGTGACGGCGTTCGAACTGTTCGGCGCCGCGATCGGATCGGTGGTCTCGGGCGCGATCTTCGACGGCTCGCACTCATTCTTCGGCGCCTGGATCATGAGCCTGGTGGCGTCGGTCCTGATGGGTCTGGCGTTGCTCGTGGCGATCCCCGCCGGTCGGCGCATCGTCCAACGCTGCATCGCCGCCGGCGCCCCTCAGCTCGACGCCGAAGGCCGGGAGATCGCGGCGGCCGCTTGACGGATCTCTCGCGTCGTATTGGCGCATCACTACCGACCATCCACCGCGAGGCTGAGAGGCTGGTGGCGGCATCTCTCGTGGCCGAGACGACGTTGGGCAGGAATCGGCTGTTGGGCGCCAATCAGTCACACCCCGCGGCGACGTGGCTTACGGGCCTCTTGGAGGTGACGTTCGGCCCGCGACAAGTCGTAGAAGAAGAGTTCGCGACGGTGCCTGGTGCAGATCGGGTGTTGATCTTCGGCTCCTGGGCGGCTCGCTACTGCGGCGAGCCTGGCCATACCCCTCATGATGTAGACGTCATGGTCGTCGGGGACAAGCTCAACCGGGAAGATGTGTACCAGGCCGCTGATCGTGCACAGGCAAGGCTGGGCCTGCCAGTGAAGCCCGTCATTCGCACCCATACTCGGTGGGAAGACCCGTCCGACCGGCTTGCGGTGCAGTTGCGCACGCAAGCTTTGGTGGACGTCACCGCTGATAGAACGGATGTATAGATAGATGCCCCGTTGGACTCCCGGCGAAGCCGTCATCGAACAGATGCTTGCCGCCGGTGAGTTGGAGACGATCAGCAAGTCGGCAGCGGATGGTTCCGCAGTTCTGGGCCAGGCCGAGCGTCGATTGACGACCGCCGAGGTGTTTTTTGGTCGTCTCGCACGGCGCGGCGGTCGGCCGCTTCGCCCGGCGTCGAAGGCGATATATCTGAGATGCTACGGTTGTCGCATGACGACTGTGGCCGTTCGTGATCTGCGAAACAACACTGCCGAAGTGATTCAGGAGGCCCGTGATGGCCAGACTGTGATATTGACATCTCGGGGGCAACCGATTGCTCAGATCGTGCCGCTGGGGAGCCGACGGCGTAAGTATCTGACGCCGACTGAGGTGTCACGCATTCCCCAGGCTGATAGCGCGCTCAAGGACGACGTGGCTGCGTTGGCGGATGACATAGCCAGTCTGGGACCGATCCAGTGAGCAAGGGAGTGCTGGACACCAGCGTGTTCATTGCACAGGAGTCTGGACGGCCGCTGAAGGCCGATCTTCTACCGGACGAGGGTTACGTGTGCGTCGTCACGTTGGCTGAGTTGGAGGCAGGGATCTTGGCGGCGACGGCGATCGACGCCCGGGCCGCCCGGCTCGCCACCTATCAGGCGCTGGCTGACGTCGATCCGTTGCCGGTTGACCCGGGCGCGGCGCATGAGTGGGCGAGGTTGAGGTACAAGCTTGCGGCCGTCGGGCGGAAAGCGAATGTCAATGACTTGTGGATTGCCGCCGTGGCCAGCGCTCGCGGATTGCCCGTTTACACCCAAGACGACGATTTCGACGTGATCGGTGAGGTTGGCGGGCCTGAGGTGATCCGTGTGTGATCGGCTATTCCACGAGTCTGGCCGAGGCTGATCTGGCTCGGCTGAGTAGTGACCTCTACCGTCGCCACTTCCCTCGCGGGTTGCCGGGACAGGATGGTTCTGGGCTGAGGGGTTTCTTGTTATCAGGTGATGCTGGGCACGCGCTGAGCCGCGGATAACTGGTTCACCATCTTCACGTCAAAGGTGTAGAGCGGCTCGTTGCCATCGCGTTCAGCCTTGGTGGCGAGGTACACGTCGACAACGGAGAGCTTGGGATGATCGGCCCACGTGGCCAGGACTGGTTGCCAGAGTTCGCGGTCCATGGTGAATGGTTGGGTCATCACGTGCGCCAGGAAGGCCTTGATGGTGGTTCGGCTCAGTTTGGCGCCAGATTCCAACGCGAATACAGCTTCGATGAGCACCGCGTCGTCCAGCACGAGGTGCTCTTGGCTCGCGACGAGGGCGTCGACCCGGTCGCACTGTTCGGGTATGTCGCGCAGAAGCCAGCGGAGCAGGCAGTTCGTGTCGAGGCTAGCCATGATCGGCCAGGCGCTCCGCCGCTGCTTCAGCCCAGGTGTCGTGAGCGTCTATCTCCGCGCCCCAAGTCCCTGCTTGGCGCATCTCGGCTTGGGCCTGCGCTCTGATAGCGGTGAGATCGGTCGGGGCTTCGATCAAGATGCCGCCGTCGACTTCGTGCATCGTCACCTTGAGCCCCGGGCGCAGCCCGATCTTGTGACGCCAAGAGCTGGGCAAGGTGACCTGTCCCTTCGCGGTGACGGTGGAGTACATCGCTGCCATGTAGGAGACTTTACACAAGTAATACGAATCTGAGAAGTGCGATCTATGGTTTGCTTCGACCAACGGCAGGAGCGTGCCAGGGAACCTGATGGGTAGGGGCAGCCCATGAATGGGTCTAGTTAAGATACAAGCTCGCATCCGCTGAGTGCACGGCGGCGGCCTGCTTCTTCATCTGCCAGGCGCCGACGGTCAGCAGCACCGGCGGGATCAAGCCGACGACGGCTCCCGTGACGGACAAGGGGGCAGTGACGCTCATCAAAGGCCCCAACATGGACGGGAGCATTGTGAAGGAATAAACGCCTGCCACGATATGGACGGCGATAAGCGCGAGGGATAGAACGAAAATGGCCTGAGCCTTGGCTAGATTCGCGGCATTTCGTATACCGAAAATGCCAACGACGAGCAGGAAGACTTCCGACGCGGCGGAGAAAACCAACGCGACAGCGAACGTGTTCCCCGGGTACAACGACGTCCACATGTCCTGTATGGCGGGGATGGACTGTATCAGCGGCAGTTCCATCGCCAGCATCAGCAAGGAGAGAGTGCCCAAACCCGCCATCGCGGTGTTGATGATGGAGATCACGAACACCAAGGTGTTGCGGTGCGATGAGGCAGGCAGTGTCTCGTATGGCGCATAAGGCCACGCGTATGCGCTCGGAGCCGGCGGCATTCTGTATCCGGCGGTCATCGGTGCGCCGAACGGCTGCGCGGGATACGCCGGTACGGGAGGGAACGTTCCGTACCGGCTTTGTGGCATGCCGCCGTATGGGGGCTGGGCCTGGGCTGGCCCGCCAGGAGACGGCTGGGCTGACGTTGTGCCGGTGGGCATGGGGGCCGGTGGTTGGACGGTACTCGGGTAGCTGGCCGCTGGCGTGCCAGTCAAGTCAGAGGGGCCTTGTCCCCAGGCATCGGGAGGAATCGACATACGGCCTATTCTCGCGCCGAAGGTTGAGGATGCGCCAGGTCGCACTGTTCAGGCAGGGTACGCAAGTACCAGTGGGGTAAGGGGCTTGCGCTGGGGCCGTAGCCGTTCTTTCTAGTAACGTTGGCGATATGTTATTTGTGTAACATATTTTGAGAACCGCATGGAGGGACGATGGCGACATACGAGAGGTGGTCGATCCGGCCAGACTGGCAGTCGCCAATCGCCGAAGAGAGATACGGCGGTGTCGTCCGGAGGTATCACCCGGACTTCCTCATGGAGTCGTGCAACAGGCCATCGCCCGATGCCCTGGAAGTCGCGCACGACGCAGAAGTTCTGCTGGCGAAGTTTGGCGAGCGGGCGAAGCGTCGCCCCTTGCCGTTGTTGCATGCCACCTTGTTGAAGTCGGAGTCTATTTCGTCCTCCCTGATTGAGGGCTACCAGACGCCGGTCAGGGATGTCCTGATGGCGGAGTTCGAGCCGTCCATCGCTGGATCTGTCGCGGTGACCATTAACAGGAATATAGAAACGCTCAAGACGGCATTGGCGACGCTGAACGGGGAATGGACATCGGCGTTGGTTGACGGAGTTCATTCGACGTTGATGCCAGGCATGAAACCGGGTTTTCGGACAGAGCAAGTCCGGGTGGGCGGCCGGTCGTTGTTCCGAGCCGCCTACGTTCCGCCGCCTTGTGATGAGGTGCCCGCCCTTGTCGACGACCTGGTGGAGTATGCCAATCGTGGCCGCGAATCGACCGTTGTGAAAGCTGCCTTGGTGCACGCGCAGTTTGAGACCATCCATCCGTATGCGGACGGCAACGGCCGGACGGGACGGGCCGTCGTGCATGCGCTGCTGCAGAGATCAGGGCTGACCGGTACCGTCGTGCCGGTGTCGACGGTGTTGAAAGTACGCGCTGACGAGTACGTCCAAGCGCTCGGTCGTTATCGCTACGACCCGGAGGCTGGAGAGTCGAGGCAGGATGCTGTGGATTGGTTCGTGAACGTATTTTCGGCGGCGCTGCACGATTCAGTGATGTTGGCGGACAAGGTCTATGACGACGTCGAGGAGTTGGAACTGATATGGCGGGAGAAGATGGCTGGCATCAGAGCCGATTCCGTGGCGCACGCGGTTGTCGCTTCCCTGGCTGATCGTCCAGTGGTGGTCATTGATGAGGTGGCAGCGAAGAATGGTGTGACGCGGGCAGCAGCGTCGAGGGCCGTCGGGCGTTTGGAGTCACTCGGCATCCTCGAAAAGGCGAGTGGCAAATACAAGAGGGCGTCGGTGTTCATGGCCCCGGACATGTTGAATTTGGTGACAGACGCGGAGCGTCGTCAAGCCAGCCCGGCGATGGACACCGTTCTCGCGGCTCCGGTCCTGCTAGCGCCCGGTCCGACAGGGCAATTCAGCCTCATGTGCGACGCGTGGATGCCGAGGGCAGCGACGACGTGCGTGCTGTCCAAGGGCCATCGTGGCCCCCACAAGAGCAAGAGGTGACAAGGGGAAGACGCCATGCGCAGGCCCCAGCGACTTCTCTGGACAAGCGCCGGGCAGCATCCGGCAGCTAGGGAGAAAACTGGCTGGCGAACGCGTCAGCCGTCGATCGACTCCGCGAGAGACAGCCATTGGGCTTCGAGCGACTCTTGCTCGGCGGTGGCCTGGTCGAGTGACTGCTGGTCGGCGGTGAGGGCTTCGTAGTCGGCGGCGTGGGTGACCATGTCGGCATGGATCGTCTCCATGCGTGTGGCGAGCTTGGCGAGCTGGCCTTCGACGCGGGCCAAGTCTTTGCGAGCCTGCCGCAGGGCTGCGGGGGAGAGCGCCTGCTGTGTGGCCGCCCCCGTGTTGCCAGAGGCGACAGCTATGCCATCCGGTGTGTTGGCGGCCCGTGTGTCGTCGTCGGGTTGGCCTTGGCTAGGCGCGCTGGCCATCTCAGATGCGCCTTTCCTCGTGCCAGCGCCCTTGCCGCCAGCGCCTTTCGCCCGCTTTCGGGTTTTCGTAGGCGAGCCTGTTGCCGTTTCAGGCTGCCGTGTCCGTCGGGCGAGATACTCGTCGACGCCGCCGGGCAGCAGCACGCAATGGCCGTCGTCGAGCACGGCGTAGATGACGTCGCAGACGCGCTCTAACAGGTAACGGTCGTGCGAGACGATCATCAGTGTGCCGGGCCACGAGTCGAGGTAGTCCTCGATGGCGGTCAGCGTGTCGATGTCGAGGTCGTTCGTCGGCTCGTCGAGCAGCAGGACGTTCGGCTCGTCCATGAGCAGCCGCAGGAATTGCAGGCGTCGCCGCTCACCGCCGGACAGGTCGCCGATGCGGGTGGTCAGGCGTTCGCCCGCGAAACCGAAGTCCTCCAGCAGTGACGAGGCCGACGACTCTTCGCCGGTGCGCAGACGCACCTGTCGGCGCAGCCGGTCGACACTGTCGAGCACGCGATCGTTCTCGTCGAAACGCCCGTCGATGGTGACGTCTGGACGCTCAGGGTGCCAGTCGTGCGCGCGTGACGCGTCACCGCTGCGTGTGCCAAGCGTCGGGTCGTCAAGGCTGTTCGACCTGTCACCAGCGTGTGCCGCAGGGATGGGCTGTTCAGCGCCGGCCAGATCGCGTGCTCGCCCAGTCGGCTGCTCGTCGGCGGGCACGTCCGCCTCGTCAGACCGCCCGCTGATCTCCTGCGTCAGGTGGCCGATGCGCAACGTCTTGCCGCGTTTGACTCTCCCAGCCGTCGGCGCGAGGTCACCGGCGAGCAGCCGCAACAGGGTCGTCTTGCCCGACCCGTTGACGCCGATGAGCCCGATGCGTTCGCCGGGGCCGATCGACCAATTGAGGTCGTCGAGCAGCACCCGCCCGGTCGGCAGCGCGTAACCCACGTCGACGAGGTCGAACACGTCCTTGCCGAGCCGCCTGGTCGAAAACTCCTTCAACAGCATGCGGTCGCGCGGCTCGGGCACGTCCTCAATGAGGGCGTTCGCCGCGTCGATGCGAAACTTCGGCTTGGACGTGCGGGCGGGCGGGCCGCGCCGCAACCAGGCCAGCTCCTTGCGCAACAGATTCTGCCGCCTGGCCTCGTTGGCGGCCGCCTGCCGGACGCGCTCCGCCCGGGCGAGCACGTACGCCGAATAGCCGCCGTCGTAGGCGTCGATCGTCGCGTCGTGCACCTCCCACACCCTCGTGCAGATCGCGTCCAGGAACCAGCGGTCGTGCGAGACGACGAGCATCGCGACGCCGCGGGCCTGAAGCGCAGTCAGGTGGTTGGCCAGCCAGGCGACGGCCTCGATGTCGAGGTGGTTCGTCGGCTCGTCGAGCACGAGCAGGTCGTGGTGGCCGAGCAGCAGCGCCGTCAGGGCGACCCGCCGCCGCTCGCCGCCGGACAGCGTGGCGACGGGGGCGTCCAGGTCGATGCCGGCGAGGAAATGGGTGACGATGAGGCGGCTCTGCGGCTCGGAGGCCCAGACATGGTCTGGCTCGCCGTGCACGATCACGTCGCGGACGCTCGCGCCCGGCGCCACCTGCTCGACTTGTGAGAGATAACCCAACGACAGCGCGTTGGCCCGGACGACCTGGCCCGAGTCGGGCAGGCGGGCGCCGGTCAGCAGGTCGAGCAGCGTCGTCTTGCCGTCGCCGTTACGTCCGACGACGCCCACTACGTCGCCCGACGACAGGCCGATGCTGACGTTGTCCAGCACGATGCGTGTGCCGAAGGCGATGGAGAGGCGTTCGGCGTTGATGAGGTTGGTCACAGCCGTGCTCCCCGCACGGAACACGGCTGAATGCTCGCCCATGAGCGGGCGGTTTGATGCGTGGCAGTCACCAGTTCGTCGGGTTTAGTGCCCGCGCATCGCTTTCTGGGCACCCTTGGGCATCGTCAACGGGCCACGCGGCACCGGGACCCGCGGCCGGATGGCGTCGAGAGCCTTCAGCCGTTGGTTGACTTCCGTGGCCTGGGTTTCATCGATGACCTTCGGCATGCGCTTGAGGTGGTCTTGGAGTTTATCCAGCGACACCTGGCCTTCGCCGTCGCCCATGATGAGCGTCGAGACCGGGACGCCGTAGGCCACCTGCTCGTGCTTCTTCGCCTCGGACGAGAGGATCGCGCGCAGCCTGGTCACCGATCCTTCGCCGATGAGCACGATGCCGGCCGGGCCGACCACGCGATGCACGACGTCGAGCTGCTTCGTCGCGCTGATGGCGGGGGAACTCGTCCACTTCTTCTTGTTGAGCATGCCGAGAGCGACCTCCGCCGAGCCGGGCTTGCCCTTGAAGCGGATGTAGGTGGCCTTCTTCGCCCGGTGCAGCAGCATATACATCGCCGCGACGATGCCCGCCACCACGCCAACGACGAGCCACGTCCACCATGGCTGCAGGAAGACGCCGACCAGTGACAAGACGATGGCGACCACGAGGAAGGTGCCGAGCAGCCACCACTTCGACGCCGGATCCGCTTCGACGGTGGCCTTGAGTGTCTGTCTGACCTGCTTGACGATGCCCCAGTCTTTGGGGTCGTCCGAGTTCTTCTTCGCCAGCTTGGCGGCCTTCATCTCGGCCTTTTGCTTGGCTGCCAGTGCCTTGGCTTTTTCGCTTGCCATCGTCTACTTCCGGTTGGATGTCAGGACCCGGCGCGCACAGAGTCACCGCACGCGCGGGCGTCGTTTCGAAGGCTACTGCCTGCCGGTCCCGGACGCGAAGTCGCCTTCTTCGACACGTTGCTTGACGAACGTGAGGAAACGCGCGGCGCGCATGCTGTCGATGAGCCGGTGGTCGTACGACAGAGAAAGGTACACCATGTCGCGCACTGCGACGATTTCCCCCAGTTCGGGATCATCCACCACCTTGGGGCGCTTCACGACCGCGCCCACGCCCAGGATCGCGACTTGCGGCTGATTGATGATCGGCGTGTCCAGCAGGGTGCCCGCCGAGCCGTAGTCGGTGATGGTGAACGTCCCGCCGGTCAACTCATCTGGCGTGACGTCCGCTTGGGTGACGCGGGTGGTGAAGTCGGCGATCTTCTCGCTGATCTCGTCGACGG
>QMCE01001222.1_pt1 | contig 14039 bp, 14 predicted proteins | sample 1821851 | NCBI WGS metagenome assembly QMCE01 (sample SAMN09453174, study PRJNA476694) | Termite gut metagenome, whole genome shotgun sequencing project. | isolation source: worker | host: Odontotermes sp. | place: South Africa:Pretoria | collected 2016-01-28 | reverse complement strand
CCGGTGGTTTTTCCGTCGAATACGCCGGAAAGAATTTCCACCGCATCGGATTCATTCCGCGGAGTCACCCAGTCATTTTGCCCCGGGCGACGGCGATTTAAATCACGTTGAATTGTTTCCGCACTCATTTCAAGCCCCGCAGGGCAACCATCGACCACCACACCCACCGCTCTGCCGTGAGATTCTCCCCACGTAGAGACACGAAATAATTTGCCGAAAATACTGGACATGGGCATAAATATAAAAACAGACCTGTTTTTTGAATTTTCCCCTTTGCAATTTCCTTACGGAATGCTAAAATTAATCAAGATTTTCCCAATAGGGAGGTGTTATGAAACTTTTTTTTGCGACCCTGTTGCTTTTGGGACTATCAGTCTCATTCGGTGATACCGGCAACGGATTTCGCACCATTCAATTTGGTACCGACCGCCAAACGGTCATTGAAGAGATTTTTAAACTGGGTTACGATGTGCAAGGACAATCCAGCGACCGCATCTGTATTCCCGTCTTTATGATGGGCGATTTGCCGGTGGAAGTCAATTTCCTGTTCAACAGAAACGACAAGTTTTATTCTCTCGAATTCAGAACCGGGCGTATCGATGCAAAAAGAATGATCAAATTATTCGAAGCCGTCGATTATTTATCCGATCAATTCGCATTGAAATACGGAAAACCGAACCATCACCATCTCGTCAATGAAAGCAATATTCAATCCGGAATTCATAACATTTACAGGGAATGGACTTCCGACAAAAACTATAACATTTACACTGCTCTTGTGGAAAACGATCTCCGTTATTATACGATAGGCATTATCACTCATCAGGCGCTTTCAAAAGAAGCTCCGGAGAAAAAAGTACAAAGCCGTAAAATTCAGGAATCCGCCGCCTTTTAAAATTCTCACTTTTCAACATACAAACACAAGAGGTAAAGCCATGAAAAAAATCTTCTCCGTTCTCGCCCTGGTTCTTCTCTTTGCCGGAGTAACTTCCGCACAAGAAGAACAAGCGGCTCAAAACCGCTTTCTCGGCCTTTCTGTCGGCATCAGTAATGACAATGTTAGCGGTGTGGATGTTAAAATCGACTTGCAATTCATGCGAATCCTCGCCGGCTTGGGTCTCGGCATACAGGATGGTGTTCAAATATTTCAAATTCTTGGCGGCGTAGAAACCATCATTGCCGAAAAAGCGCTACCGTTCGGTGTCGGCGGATTTATCAGCTATGAAATTGAAAATGAATATTTTCTTCTCGCTCCTTATTTCCTCGTGGAAGCCGAACTTCTGGATAATGTGACACTCGGCTTGAACGCCGGACCTTCTTTCGGCAAGATTGGTGAAGATGATTTGGCGATCACTCTTTTCACGCGTGCCGCCATCACTTTCTATTTCCTTTAACCGGTCTTGAATCCGAAGACCGCCGCTGCCGGCGGTCTTTTTTATTTTATCGCTATGAAAAAAGAAATTCATGCCGTCCTCATCGGTAACGGAAACATGGGAAAGCGACACCGGGAACGCCTGTTGCAGCGTGGGTTTGTTTTTGATGCCTTTCCGGATTCCGAAGAGGAAGTTTCAAATTATCTCCGCTCAAGCGACACGCACCGGCCGCTCATCATTATCGCAAGTCCTTCGCCCACACACTTTGATTACGCTCAAAAGTTTCTTCAAAAAAAGTTTCCGGTCTTTGTGGAAAAACCGCTCGCCCTTTCCGGGAGCGAAGCGCGCGCCTTGCGGGAACTCGCCCTCGAAAATAAAACACTCCTGTTTGTAGGGCACAGCGAACGTTATCATCCGGTCTTTGAAAATCTCGAAAAAAAACTTGCCGACATGCAAGCGATTTCGGTTTCCGTTCATCGCGAAAATTCATCGGCAAGCAAAATTTACGATACCGATGTGATTTTCGATCTCATGATTCACGACCTCTATAATCTTCTGGTTCTTCAAAAAAATCAAACGCCGGAAATCGAATTCGCGGAATCCGAAGATATTCAAAAATCGGCCCGCGCGCGCCTTTTATTTCCCGGCGGATTCCGCGCAGACCTCACCGTAAACCGTAACGCCGAAAACCCCAGGCGCTCTTACATGCTTCAAAATATCGCCGGGAATACGGAAACATTTTCCTTCACCCCGGTTACTCACGGCGAAGATGCTCTCGAAAACGAATACCGGGCGTTAGAACTTTACATGACTCACCCCGAACAAAGCCATGCCGCGCTTGAAAGTGCGATACTTGCCGTGGAAACGGCGGAAAGGGTTCTCACGCACATTAAAAAATCCCGCCGAACCTGACGGGATTTTATTTTTTTATTCGCTATTCGCGGTTACCGGGTTTCCATTTTCCCGTGCGGCGTTCTTCTGCCCGCGGGAGCCCGTATTTGGCAAGCCGCGGCGCGATGTTATCGATGCTTTCCTGCGAAAGCACATAATCCTGAAGTTCGCCTTTCAAATACTTGTCGTAACCCACTAAATCCATATAACCCTGACCGGAGAGCGTAAAGAGGATCGTCTTTTCCTTTCCTTCTTCTTTCGCTTTCAATGCCTCGCGAATCACGCCGGCGACGGCGTGAGAAGATTCGGGAGCGATCACCCAGCCTTCGGTGCGCGCCCATGTCAGAGCCGCCTCAAAGCATTCCGTTTGCGGTAACGCGAGAGGGTTATAAAGCCCTTCCACCACCGCCTGGCTCACAATCGGAGACATCCCGTGATAACGGAGCCCGCCCGCGTGAATGCTGCTCGGAATATAATCGTGCCCGAGGGTATGCATCGGAAGAAGCGGCGTAAATCCGGAAAGATCGCCGTAGTCATAAGTGAAAAGCCCGCGGGTGAGTGTCGGGCAGCTCGTGGGTTCCACCGGAATAATGTCAATATCGGCACCGTTAATTTTATCGAGCGTAAAGGGGAATGCAATTCCGGAAAAGTTGGAACCGCCGCCGGCACAGCCGATAATCACATCGGGTTTCCGGATTCCCACCATCTCCAGTTGCTTTTTCGCTTCAAGCCCGATGATTGTCTGGTGAAGCATCACATGGTTTAACACGGAGCCGAGAGCGTATTTCGTGCATCCGGTTTTATCATTTACCGCGAGTTCTACCGCCTCGGAAATCGCAATGGCGAGCGAGCCGGAACAACCCGGGTCTTCTGCGAGAACCTTGCGGCCGATTTCGGTTTCGAGACTCGGGCTCGAAACGCATTTGCCGTCCCAGGTGTGCATCAATACTTTGCGGAAAGGTTTTTGTTCAAAACTCACCTTCACCATAAATACTTTGCACTCGATCCCCATGAGTTTGCAGGCAAAAGAAAGTGCCGAACCCCATTGGCCCGCACCGGTTTCCGTGGTGATGGTCTTGGTGCCCGCCTGTTTGTTATACCAAACCTGAGCGATCGCGCTGTTTCCTTTGTGACTCCCGGCAGGGCTTGCGCTCTCATCTTTGTAATAAATCTTGGCCGGTGTGCCGAGATGCTGTTCGAGCCAGTAAGCGCGGCGAAGCGGTGTCGGGTGCCAGCGCATCAAATGTTCGCGTACTTCTTCGGGAATTTCAATCCACTGCTGCGTGCTCATTTCCTGCTCGAGAATATTCTCCGGAAAAATCGCACTCATCTGCTGCAAAGTCACCGGTTTGCCGTCGGCACCGAGCGGCGGAAGCATCGGCGTCGGAAGATCGGCGGCTAAGTTATACCAGCGGCGAGGTATCTCGCGGGGGTCCAGTTCAATTTTAACGTGTTCGTACATGGGCTGTCTGTAGTTAAGTGAAATGTTCAGTTCGGGCGCGCGCTCACGGAGGAGAAAAATTGAGCGAGCGTCTCGGAATATTTGGTGTCCGGAAGTTTTTGCGCAATTTGAATCGCCTGATCCAAATGAGAAAGCGCATCATTTTTCGCGAATTCGAAACAGGATGATTTTTCCAGCCGGGCGATAATTTCCCCGGAAACGTTATCCTCCGTCGCTTTGGCGATCAACGCCTGCATTTCGGAACGTTCCGTTTCGGAACTGTTTTTGAAATAATAAATCAGCGGCAGGGTAATCAGCCCGTTTGCAATATCGGTGAATTTTGCTTTATCCAGATTTTCGGCACCTACACCGTAATCCAGAAGGTCGTCGATGATCTGGAATGCGAGCCCGAAATGTACTCCCATTTTCCCGCACGCTTCCACGATATCCGCCGGAAATCCGGCAAGGATCGCACCGATGCGTGCGGCCGCATCCACCAAAGCGGCGGTTTTTCCGCTGATGACTTTGATGTATTCGTCATAGGAAAGGTTTAAACGGCCGGCAAAATCAATTTCCATAATTTCGCCTGAAATTAAGTTATCTGCAGCCCCGGAAAGGATCACCGGAATCTCCGGATTTTTTTCTTCGATCACGCAACGCATCGCCTGCGATAAAAGGTAATCTCCGATGAGGACGGCAATTTTGTTCCCCCACAGAACATGAGCGGTGCGTTCACCGCGGCGGAGATCCGTTCCGTCGATAATGTCATCGTGCACCAGGCTTGCCAAATGCAAAAGCTCTATCGCCGCACCCGAAGCTCCCACGCGAATTCTGTCCGGAGCGGGCTCTCCCATATTGGAAACCATACAAAGCAGAGTAGCGCGAATCCGCTTTCCTTTTCTTTGAGTGAGCCGGTCCACTCTCTCTCGAATTCCCGGCGGAGCCGCTTGAACCATCCCGGCAATATGATTTTCCACCTGCAAAAGATCCTCTCGAATGAGGTCTCTCGCCACACCTAGAACTTTTTGATAATCGGTCCGCAAAGGAATCATAAAAATTAAATATCTAAATCGTTCAGCACTTTATAGGCATTCGATTCGATAAAGCGGCGACGGGGTTCCACGGCCTCACCCATCAACATGCTGAAAATTTGGTCGGCGAGAATCCCATCATCTACGGAACATTGCTTCAAAAGTCGCGAGGACGGCTCCATCGTGGTTTCGGCGAGCTGTTCCGGGTTCATTTCCCCAAGGCCCTTATAGCGTTGGAGATAGATTTTTTTGCCTTCCGTATTTTTGATCGCCTCATCTTTCGATTCTTCGGTAAAGAGGTAAGTGTCCTGCTTACCCACACGCAACTTGTAAAGCGGCGGCTGCGCGAGGAACACATGCCCGGCATCTACCAGCGGCCGCATGTAACGGAAAAAGAACGTGAGGAGCAGCGTTTGAATGTGCGAGCCGTCCACATCGGCATCGGTCATAATAATGATTTTAAAATAGCGGAGTTTCTCAAGCTTAAACTCATCGCCGAGTCCGCACCCGATGGCATTTGCCAAATTCTGAATTTCTTCGCTTTCCAGAATGCGGTCCAGGCGCGCCTTTTCCACATTGAGGATTTTACCGCGAATCGGGAGAATCGCCTGAAAATCGCGTGTTCGGCCCTGCTTGGCGGAACCGCCCGCAGAGTCCCCTTCCACAATAAAGAGTTCGCATTCTTCCGGCTTGCGGCTACTGCAATCGGCGAGTTTTCCCGGGAGCCCACCCCCTTCGAGGATATTCTTGCGGCGAGCGAGGTTGCGCGCTTTGTGCGCGGCTTCGCGAGCCACGGCAGCGTTATAAACTTTGTCGAGAATGAGTTTGACGGTCGCCGGGTTTTCATGGAAGTATTCTTCGAGCTTGGCCCCAAATGCCGTTTCCACGAGCCCTTTCACTTCGGAGTTCCCGAGTTTCCGTTTCGTTTGCCCTTCGAACTGAGGCTGTGAAATTTTAATGGCAATGACCGCTGTGAGCCCTTCGCGAATATCTTCCGGCGCGATCGAAATATCTTTCTTGCTTTTTGCCGCTTGAGCCTGGACAAATTTGGAGATTACGCGCGTGAGGGCGGATTTGAATCCGGTCACATGCGTTCCGCCGTCGTAAGTATTTACGTTGTTCACAAAACTGAAAAAGTTTTCCTGATAACTTTCGTTATACCAAAGCGCAATTTCAAGCGGATTTTCTCCGGCTTCCATCACCAGGTGAATCGGTTTGGCAAACAGCGGTTTGCGGTTTTGATCCACATACTCCACAAAGGCGGAAACTCCGCCCGGGTAACAGAACGAATCGGTAACGAAATTTTCCGGGTCGCGTTCATCGATAACCGTTAAACGGAGTCCGCTCATCAGGAACGCAAGTTCGCGGCAACGCGTGGCGAGCGTTTCATAAGAATAAACGGTTTCGGTAAAAATCGTAGAATCCGGATAAAATGTCACCGATGTTCCGGTAGGTTCATCCGTTTCGCCCAAATCCTTTTGAGGAGCCACAGGAATGCCTCTGGAAAATTCCTGTTCCACCAACTGCCCGTTTCGTTTTACGGAAACCACCAATTTTTCGGAAAGCGCATTGACGCAACTCACGCCCACGCCATGAAGCCCTGCGGAAACCTTATAGGAATTGCTGTCGAACTTTCCGCCGGCATGCAATTTGGTCATCACCACCTGAATGGTGCCGACACCCTCTTTCGGGTGAATATCCGTCGGAATCCCGCGGCCGTTATCGCTCACGCGAATGCCGTTACCGGGGAGAATCGCAAGCTCAATGTGCGTGCAGTAGCCGGCGAGCGCTTCGTCCACCGAGTTATCCACCACTTCCCAAACCAAGTGATGCAGACCGCGCACATCGGTAGAACCGATATACATCGCCGGGCGAACGCGAACAGCTTCAAGACCTTCAAGAACGGTAATACTCGAGCCGGTATATTCTTCAGACATAATTCCTCATCCCCGATTAGGGTCAAACAAAGCAAATATCAATAACAGCTGACTTTTGCAAAATAGAGTTACAGCGATCAATAATAGCTTTTTTCTGCAAATAAATCTCGGATTTCAGCACCGCTTGAGGCACTTTTAAGAAGAGTTTTTTTTGTTTGAGATCCGCGATGGATATGCGTGCGGCGAGAGCGGCTCCGACGATTTCGGCAAAACGGTGATTCAATGTAAGAAGGTCGTTTTTATCCCGTAAAATCGGGTGATTCAACAGATTTTCCAAAAGATGGGAGGAGTCTTCCGGGCGGTTTCTCTTTTGCCGGAACCGTTTCAGTTTTTTAAAAAAAGGATCATTCTTCTGAGGGTCAAAATCGGGGTCGCTTTGGAATGCGTAAAAGTCTCTCATCGCATTAAATCAGCAGGAATTTGGAAAGCATGAAACTGCCGATCAAAATACTCGTCATACTCGCCACCACCGTCGCTTTCGTGCTTTTTCCCACGCCTTCGGCGCCGTTGCTTGTCGTGTAGCCGAAATAGCAAGCGTAACTTGCAATAAAAAATCCGAACACCGCCGCCTTGATTAAACCCACCACAAAATCCCAATCCTGATAAAACATCCGCACGCCGTAAAAGAAAACATGCCAGGAAACATCTTTGAAAAGGTAAGCCACCGCAAAGCCGCCCAAAAGCCCGATGAGAATACTGATAATCGTAAGCACCGGGAGCATCAGCACGGTTGCAATTAAACGCGGAGCGAGTAGGAATTTGTACGGACTCAAGCCTAAAACTTTGTAGGCATCGAGCTGTTCCGTCACTGCCATCGTGCCCAGTTCGGAACACATGGAAGCCCCCACGCGCCCGGCAAGAACCATCGCCGTGAGAATCGGGCAAAGCTCCACCATCACGGATTTTCCCACCGCCATTCCCACAAATACCGCGGGAATCATGTCGGCAAACTGATACGCGAGCTGCCACGACATAATGCATCCGGTCGCGACCGATGCGGCAAATACCACGGGAATGCTCGTCACGCCCATGGCATACATTTGCTCTACCGTCGTGTGAAAATTGGAGAACGCGCCCGGGATGTTTTTGAAAAGTTCCCAGACAAAAATCAAATATCCCGTTACTTTCCCCACAAACTTTCGAATGTAGTGCCCGAAAGATTCTGCCGCCCGGTTAGAAAGAAGAATCAAAGAAGACATTATTTCTTTTTCTTGGCACTCGCCGGTTTGGAACTTTTCTTCGCAGAGCTTGCGGGTTTCGGCGCGGTGATGGCTTTATTATAAAGGTTCATATCCGAAAAATACTTGATGGCCTCGTTCAACTGCCTGTCTGATTTTAAAGTGAAAGCCGTACTTACGGAATCGCCGGCGATCGCCGTGAGCAACTCGCGCTTGATGCCGTCTTTAATGTACTGCTTGCTTTCTTCAAATTGAGCGTTGCGATACATATCGAGAGCTTCTCTCAATTTTTTCATGCTTTCGGAAAGCGCCGTATTCGTGATCGTTTTTGCGGAATCGCCGAGGAAATTCTGTTCTTTAATGAGAGTTTCTTCCAGAAAATCTGCCGTAACGGTGGCATTGCTTTTGATCTTGGTGAAATTCGTGTCTTTCAAACAAAATTCCTTAAACTGAGTAAAGAGAGAATCCGAAACCGTCCAGTTCATATCCACCGTTTCTTTGCGGGTTTCCAGCGCCGGGCGGATCTTCACGGCAAATTTGAAATACATTCCCATTCTTTCCTGTGCCTGCACCACCCACGGAAGCGACTCGAGTTCAATATCCACATCGGGAGCGATCCCGCCCGCGCCGAACATCTTGCGGCCGCCGGCCGTCACAAACGTATCTACGATTGCCGTATCCGTTTTTGCGGAATCTGCCGGAGTCATTTCCGAAGCGAGTTCCTTTTCCAGATTTTTTTCCGCTATGGCAAGGCCCTTAATTCCGTTTTCCGGTTTGTTGATACAGCGCCCGAACGGCAAATAATAGAATGCCGTGGTCAGTTTCAACGCGTGCCCCTGGTTATCCAAGGGGTAAATCGTTTGTACGGAACCTTTACCGAAAGTGGTTTTCCCGATAATCAACCCGCGGTCCCAATCCTGAATTGCCCCGGCCACAATTTCGGAAGCGCTCGCGGAACCCTGGTTCACGAGTACAATCAAAGGAACTTCTTTCCCCAAAATTCCGTTGCGGCGAGAGAGACTTTCCGTTTTTTGTGTTCGGCCGCGGGTGCTCACAATCACATCGCCCTGTTTCAGGAAAAGTTCCGCCACTTCGATCGCCTGATTCAAAAGTCCGCCCGGATTATAACGGAGGTCGAGCACCAGTTTTTTCATGCCCTGAGCCTGCAATTTGCGGAGAGCGTCCTCCACGTCGCTGGAAGTTTTTTGAGAAAACGTGGCGAGTTTAATATAGCCGATTTCTTCATCGAGCATCGCGAAATAGGGCACCGCATGCACGACAATCTTGGCGCGCGTAATCGTAAAGTCAATCAAATCGGGCGCGCCTTCGCGGGCGATGGAAACCGTCACATTCGTCCCGACTTTGCCGCGGAGTTTTTCCACCGCTTCATCGAGCGTCAAACCTTTGGTATCCTTTCCGTCGATTTTCAAAATGCGGTCGCCGGCGCGAATCCCGAGCGAGAACGCAGGCGTTCCGGCAAGCGGCGAAACCACCGTCAATACATTATCGCGCAAACCGATCGTAATCCCGACACCGCCGAATTCCCCTTCCGTTGAAATCTTGAGCGATTCCGATTCTTTCGGGTTAAATACCGCCGTATGCGGATCCAGAATACCGCGAATTCCCTGTACCGCCGCATCCGAAAGTTCCGCCGGGTCCACCGCTTCCACATAGCGCAGGTTGATTTCCGAGAACACCTTATTCAGGCGCGCGAGTTCTTCATAAAAATCCGCCGGTTCTTTTTTTGTTTCCGCCGAAAAGGCGAAACCGAAACCCAAAGCAAGACTCAATAAAAAAGCGAGAAACGAAACGGAAAGAGAATTCTGTGTTTTCATAGACTTAAAAATACAATTTCCGAAAGAAAAGAAAAAAGGTGAAAGAAAAAACCCGGCTTCAACACCGGGTTTTTAGAGAGGGAGAGAGAGGGAGAGAGATGAAAAATCAAATTAAGCGACTTCGTGCAGGTGATGCGCCTTGCGGTTTTCCCGGAGTTTCGCGAGCGCATTTTCCTTTACCTGCCGCACACGTTCCTTGGAAAGCCCCACGATCCGTCCGATTTCTTTTAAATTGAGGTCGGCGTCCACATCCATGCCGTAATAAAGTCCGATCACGCGATTTTCCTGAGCGGTTAAATTTTCATCGAGAATTTCGCGCATATTTTCCAATTGATCCTGCTTTTCGGCGAAAGCATCGGTTCTTTCGGTTTCATCGGCAAGGCAATCGCCGAGAGTCATGTCGCCGTCTTCACCGACCGGGGTTTCCATGGAAGCGGATTTATTGCCCATCATAAGAATCTTTTCAATTTCATGTGCCTTGTAACGGCTCGCCCCTTCGAGGCTTTGCGGATCAATGGTGTATTGACCGCCCACCACTTGGCGCGTTTGAGTGCCCACACGGTTAAAACGGCGAAGCACGAGTTCCTTTTCCGCGCTGATTCTCACCAGGCGCGCTTTTTCGGAAATGGCGCGGGTGATATTCTGGCGAATCCACCAAACCGCATAACTGATAAACTTGATTTTTTGCTTCGGGTCAAAGCGATGAGCCGCTTCAATCAAGCCGATGTTACCTTCGTTAATCAATTCGTTCACATCCAAACCCTGACCTTTATAAAGGTTTGCAATGTTCACCACAAATTTCAGGTTCGACTTGATCAGAAGATCCAGCGCGCGGCGATCCCCTTCGGAAATTTTCTTCAACAAAAGAACTTCCTGTTCTCTCGTCAAAAGAGGATACTTGGCGATATTATTTAAGTACTGAAAATAGATGTTCTTTTCATTCCATTCTTTGGCGTTTTTTTGATTCATCATGAACCTCGTTACTTAAATCGTTTTTGTTTATGTCGTAAATCTATACCGGGAATTAAAGCCGTGTGTCACGATTCACACTCAGGTTCGCAAAAATTTTGTCCGGAAAAACCGGGGTTTGGTCAGTTTTCTGTCATAAAAAGTGCTTAAAATGTCATAAAACGCTTATATTGGTTAAATGCAGTGCAAAAAAACAAAAAAAACTTCGTTTTGCCTCCAGAATCACGAACCCCCTTTGATTTCCGGAGAAGAAAACGACGAACATAACATTATCCGGAAAACCATTCCCTCTTTTGTACCGGTCACTCTCTTTTGGCTGTTCATTCTCTGTTCTCCGTTACTGATGCTTGCCGATGTGGATAGCCGCTCGCTGTCGCTGGATTGGAGGGATATTGCCCGTATTTACGCATCGCTTCTTTTTTCCGTTTTTATCTTCGCCATGAATCAGGCCATTCTGATTCCGCGTTACTTTATCCAAAAGAAAATCGTCAAATATATTTTGCTGAATTTTCTCCTCATTCTGTTTTTTTTCTTATTGAGAGAACTTGTTTTCCGTTTTATTTTATTCTCCCTGCACGGTTGCTTTTTCAGCGCTTTTACCCATGAAGGAAATCCGGATTTAAAGGGCGGACTTAAATTTGTCGTTGCATTTATATTGTTTACGCTGCTCAGTTGCCTCATGAATATTCTTATTCGGCTATCCGCACATCAAACCAAAAGAGCTTTCGCAATACGCGCCCGCGAAAATGCGTTTCTAAAATCGGAACTGTCATTCCTTAAACTGCAACTCAGCCCGCATTTTCTCTTTAACACGCTGAATAATATTGCGGCCCTGATTGACCTCGATACTTCCAAAGCGCGCATAGCGGTACTTCAACTATCTAAAATGCTTCGCACCATTCTTTACGATGTGAATCAGGATTCCATCACGATTAAAGAGGAAACGGAAATCCTCGAAAAGTTTCTGTATTTGGAACAACTCCGCTTCAATGAAAATGTGGAATGCACCATGGATATTCGCATTGAAGACGATAGCAAACGAATCGCTCCGCTCCTCTTAATGCCGCTTGTGGAAAACGCCGTCAAGCACGGCATCAATCCGAGGCAAAAAAGTTTTATCCGCATTCGCATTGAAGAAAAAGACGGGATTCTTTTATTCCGTTCCGAAAATTCGAACTTCCCGCGAATACCGCGCGATGGGGACAAAACCGGCGGCGGACTCGGGCTTTCCAATACGCTGAAACGGCTCGATACTTTCTATGGGGAACATTACGAATACGGCGCTTATGTCGAAAACGGCGTGTATTACACCACACTCAAAATCAACCTGTCGATAAGCCTTTCGGCATTCGAGAGTTAAAAGCAAAAACGCCCCCGGACGGAGGCGTTTTTTATTCCCGAAAGAATCAATTAAGCAATTGCTTTCACTTGCTTCACGACTTCGGCAAATGCCGCCGGGTCTGCAATCGCCATATCGGAGAGAACCTTGCGGTTCATTTGGATGTTGGCTTTTGCGAGCAAATGAATGAACTTGCTGTAACTGATGCCATGTTCGCGAGTCGCGGCATTCAGGCGGGTGATCCACAAACTGCGGAAATCACCTTTCTTGTCGCGGCGGTGAGCATAGGCGTATTTACCGGCATGAGATACGGCGTCAATGGCAAGGCGAAGGTTCGACTTGCGGCGGCCGTAGTAACCCTTGGCGGCTTTGAGGATTTTTTTGCGGCGTTCACGGGAAGGAACTCTGGATTTTGCGCGTGGCATTCTTATTCTCCTTGATTAAGCAAGAACCAGCAAACGCTTGATTCTGTACATGTCGCATTTTTTGATTGCACCGGCTTTGCGGAGGTTCCGCTTACGCTTGGTGGACATCTTGGTGAGAATGTGGCGCATTCCGGCGCGCTTGAATTTCACATGACCGGAACCGGTCACACGAAAGCGCTTTTTAGAACCGCTATGTGTTTTCATCTTTGGCATTGTTACCTCATCGGTTGGAAATTAAGCCTCACCTGCTGCCATGGGCTCGGTTACGGGCTGTTTTTTTGCCGGCGGCGGCTGTTTTGCCACTGCCTGCTTTTTCGGCGCATAAATGGAAAGCATGGTATTGCCTTCCATTCGTGCATCCATTTCAAGGTCGCCGAATTCCGCAAGATCGGTTCTGGCCTGATCCATGAGGCGGCGTCCATAATCCATGTGTGCCATTTCACGACCGCGGAACTGCATCGAAAGCCGAACCTTCATGCCGTGACTGAGAAAATCTTTTGCCTGCTCCATCCGGTAGTTGTAGTCATTGACTGCCGTTTTCGGATGCAGTTTAATTTCTTTCATTTTTACGGTGTGCTGTTTTGCCTTAGCGGCCTTCGCGCGTTTTACCTGCTCGAAGCGGTATTTACCGTAATTCAGAATGCGGCAAACCGGCGGTTTTGCATTCGGCGATACTTCCACCAAATCCATGCCCTGATCTTTCGCCATCTGTAACGCTTTCGGCGTTTCTATAATCGTCTGCTCTCCGTCTTCCCGAACCAAACGAATAGGAGAAATACGAATATCTTCATTAATCCGGACTCCGTCGTTGGAGCGATTGGGCATCTGACGACTACGGGGATTTTGTAACAATCTACGACCTCATAAAAAATGAATGAAGCGTAAATGTAATAAGTTTTAGTAAAAACGTAATATCCCCGAAAAAAACCATTGCCAAAATCCCCCTTTTTTCTATCATTGGGGAACCGCTTTGCGGCGGTAGCTCAATGGTAGAGCTTTAGCCTTCCAAGCTAATGGTTGCCGGTTCGATCCCGGTCCGCCGCTCCTAGAATCCCCTTTGGACAACCCGAAGGGGATTTTTTTGCATACTCACGAATTCATGCTTCTTTGTTAATTCACCAAATAACTTTATTGGATACAAATCTCTTTGCTTAAATCGCTCAAATCTTGAGTTGTTTTTAAGTTGCGCGACAAAATACCACTAAAAACTGTTTTAAAATTCTCCCAAATTCACTTCTATAAAATTTAATGCGTTTTCCAAATAATCACTCAACTGGCCTTTTAGTTCTTTAAATCTTTTTTGAATATCAATTCTGAAGTCGAATTCAGATATTCTAATTTTGTTGTTTTTGATAGAAATATCAAAACCTCTACTCAAAGTTTGATACGGTAATTTATCATTTCCTTGATTTATTTGTATTTTTCTGTCCCAAGGTTGTATAGAATCCAATAAAATTCCAAAATATGCAAACGGATTATTATGTAATTTTGTTTTGTATTTAGAGCCTATCCGTAAATAGCAATAACTTGCCTAAACGCAATAGCAGCACAACATAACTGCAGTAATCCCTTGTGAGAAACGTCCAACTTCTCATACCTCACAAGCAACTTCCTGAACTT
>QMCE01001220.1_pt1 | contig 14049 bp, 8 predicted proteins | sample 1821851 | NCBI WGS metagenome assembly QMCE01 (sample SAMN09453174, study PRJNA476694) | Termite gut metagenome, whole genome shotgun sequencing project. | isolation source: worker | host: Odontotermes sp. | place: South Africa:Pretoria | collected 2016-01-28 | reverse complement strand
CAACACACGAACCTCAGCCTACGTCGATATCACCCGCCACAGCGAGGGAATCATAGCCTGGGGCTCGTTTGCCAGCAGCGCCGAGAAGGCCGAGTGGGAGCAGTTCGATGTGACACTCGAATACTTTACCGACGAACCACTGCCCGACCATACAAGACTGATCGTGCAAGCCACGGCGTCGAAACACTGCAACTACTTCATCGCCGGAACCTCCGGCGGAGGTGCCGACGGAACCACCGGCAGCCTGATGTACGTCGACGAGTTCGAACTTGTCTATTGAGGGGGAGCCGCGAGGGGGGGGGAGAGCCGCGAGGGGGGGAGAGGTGTCATGATGTTGCCGGGGCTGTGTCGTTGCCGGGCGGCGGCGGGCGTTTTTCGGACTTGTTTGCGTTTTGTGGCACGGTGATTGAGACTGTTCGGGGCGGAATTGTACTTCAAATCTCAAAATCTTCAGGCTTATGTGGTGGCATTGGTTAATTTTCATTCTCATTGGTGCGCTCGCCGGTTGGATCGGCGGGATGATCGTCAAAGGTTCGGGCTCGGGATTGTGGATCAATCTGTTGCTGGGCGTTGTCGGCGCAATGTTGGGCAGCTGGCTGCTCCGACTCATCGGACTGGGCGGCGGAACGATCTTGTGGCAACTCGTGGCGGCGGTGATCGGCGCCGTGATCCTGCTGCTGATATGGGGCGCGATTGCCCGAGTGTCATCCCCTCCGAAACGACGATGAACACACACACACACGCAAACAAACAACCCCCGGCACCGAGTCGGGGGTTGTTTTATTTTTGAGGGTCGGCGCTCTCGCGGGCCCGAAGATAGCTGCGGTAGCTGCTGAAGCCGGCGTTGAGAATCAATTGCAACATGGGCACACGCTGCTTCTTGCCCCGCGCCTCGGCCTTGAGGCGCTCCACCTCTCGTAGACGGTGGCGGTTGACGAAACGGCTGAAGTTGACGCCATACTCGGAGTTGATGAACGCCGAGACGTAGGCCCGGTTCGAAAAGAGATCCTCGGCCATGTCGCCGATGCGGAAAGAGGGGTTGAGCCACGGTTTTTTTGTCTCCACGTAATGGTCGACCCGCTCGCGGTTGAGGCGCGGAACGGAGGGCGGCTCGGGACGCGACGGAGCGGCGGCGGGCTCGGGCGAAAGAACCATGTAGTTGTCCGACAACAGATCGAAACACGACACGGCGTAGATCACGCGCGAAGGCAACACGGCAAGCAACAACCACATCCCCCCGCCGGCGAACGGCTCCAATCCCAACAACATGCCCAACACCGGTACCGGCATCGCAACCATCTCGACCAGCAGTCCCCACCACAAACAGACCAACACCCGGTCGTGGGAACCGCGCGAAGGACGACGACGACGGTAACGACCGATCCGCACCATGCCGGCCGCAGGATATCCCACAGCGTAGGCCAAACACACCGCCGTGACAAACCACGCGAATGGATTGGTCGAGGCCGAGGTGTGGACAATGTCGCGGATCCGATCCGACGGCAGGGCCAGCCACAGCGCACTCATCACCGAAAATATCAATACCGGAAACGCCAAATGACCCCGCGCCACAAGCGTGCCACAACCGTCGCCCGCGTCGGTGGCCGTGCCGATCATGCGGTAGAGCAACACGTAGGCAACCATCGCCAAAGGTACAAACAACGGCAACGACAACGCATGGAGCGAGGGAAACAACGTGCGCGCGACAACCAAAAACCAACACAACGAAAATACCCCGTACGCCTCCAGCGCCTCGCGGTGGATGCGCCGACGAACAGGCTCGAGAGCGCGCGCCGTGTCGAGTCCCGTGGCCGTCAAACAGACCAACGCGCCGATCAACGGTACCGACATCACGACAGATTGTATGAACGCGGGGGTGGTCATGGGGCGGGGATTTTTTCCTGCTCGATGACGCGGTGGTAGTGGCGGGCGTCGGAGAAACCGGCCATCTTGATGACCCGATAGGGGTTCTTCAACTCGCCCGACGGCAGTGCCATCAGACGCTCGTACTCGGCCAAACGCCAACGGTTGACATAGCGCTTGAACCCGGCGCCGAATGTGCGGTTGACGAACGACGACATCTCGGAACGGTTGACGCCCATCGCGTCGGCCAGGTCGGTGAGCTTGAAATCGGGGTCGAGCCAGGGACGGTGGTGCGCGAAATACTCCTCGATCTTTCGCCGCGTCAACTCGCCGTGACCGGGGCGGGGCGGGACGGGATGGGGCGTGGTGGCGGTGGAGGAGGAGGTGGCGGTGGCGTCGGTCGGGTAGGCCAGGTCGGCGGGGTTGGCGTCGGGGTCGGGGTCGGACCATGTGTCGAGGCGTGGCGCGGTCGGGTGGTTGAGGTGGCTGAGTGGGCGGGTGCGGCGTATCATGCGCCAGGTGAGCCACAGTTGGGCCGCGGGCAGGACGAGGGCCGCCACCGTGAGGGCCACCCGTCGGGCCGTCGAGGCGGGTCGCCAGCCCGAAAGCACGGGTGAAAACCACAACAGGCTCAAAATCACGAACATAATGAGAATAAGACTCCTCGTTCCACGCTCGCGCGAGTTGCGGCGGTCGCTCATCAACAGCCCCACGAACAGCGCGCAGACCGTCGAACAGAGGGCGGGTGCGATGAAAGTCATGGCTTGGAAATAGTCGTTGGGGCTCATGGTTTGGGTTGTTTTCGGGTTTGTTGTTGGGTTTTTCGGGGTTGTTTGGGGTCTGTTAGGGTTGACTAATTTGCGAGGTGTTTTTACCGGATATTTGCTGAAGTGACATGTTTTTGGATGAAATTGCAGTGAAAAAAATGATATAATTACGTTTTTGCGAGCGAATATTATATGATTTGTCGCGTGACATTGCTGTTTTGGGTTTTACATTTGCGTCGGCAATGTGTTAATTCTATTGTCCACGAGCCAAAAATAGATATTCTTTCAATACAAACAAGGGAAAAATCAGAAGAATAGGCAGCAAAACGCAAAAAAAGACTGAATTGACAGAAAATCGAAACTAAAATTATCATCATATTACCCAATTTATATTAACCCTAATTTATCAAGCAATGAAAAAATTTTTTCTTATCACAGCAATTGCGGCTCTCGGGTTGGGAGCGCTCGGTTGCGAAACCAACCCCGGTGGTGGGGGAGGAGAGATCGTCGGTGACGGCGAAAAGTCGGGCATGACGCTTTCAATCACTCTGCCCGCCGGCTCGAACTCGACGAGAATTGAAGACTGGGACCCCATTGTTGCTCAGCCCGACGAGTACAACATTGAAAACGTTCACGTTTTCCTTTTCCGTGCGAACGGAGTCAAGGCCGGGACAGCGGCTGCCGGACATCACACGGTCATCCCGTTTGTTGTGGGTGACGGCAGTGACGATGCCCACACGTTTAAAGAAGAGGGCAACGGGCTCTTCACGATGCTTGACCCTATCCCCTCTACCGCAGGCGAAGACATGAGGATTTGGGTGGGTATCAACCTCCCTTACGACGACGATGACGACAACGAATATGCCTTCGACAAATTTGTTGAGTTTGACGATGAGGATGACATGTTGGCCAAAGTCGAAGCTGTTTCGGCCCTGTCGGAGCCCGGAGAGTTCGTGATGTTCTCCAATGTTTTGGTGGACGACATTGCCCCGATCGATGTTGGTAAAACTTTCGGTGACATGCGTGAAGATATCGTCGATTTCAATGATTTTACGGTCGATGTTTTCCGCACGGTTGCAAAGGTTGTTGCCACCGATGAGACAGATCCCGCCGCTATGGTTAAAGACTGGAGCGTCGCAGGCAGCGTTCATGAGTCCGATCTCAAGCTGACTTATGACGTTTCGCACTGGTGGGTGTTCCAATGGGCCAAATCGTCGTGGGTTGCTCCGCGCTACGATGTGGATGGTATTGGTTATCTGAACAGTAGTGAGTTGCCCCGTCCGTGGACATATCCTGTCGGCACGCCCGCTGCGATAAGCGAATACGATGAAGATGCCGATACTGATTACCTCCTCGATATTGCAGAAAAGCAGGACGATGTCGATGAGCTTTCCGCATTGAGCGGCACCAAAAGCAAGTACATAGGTGAAAACGCACGCTTCGGCGGCTCGGAAGCCATGAACGGAACTACCACTCACGCATTTATTTCGACGAAGGTGGTTGCCGACTATGAAGCTTTTTGGAATAGCGACACCAAAGCTATCGAGTGGCGGGTTGCCGAAAATGGTAATTATGGTGCTGTCAACACTCCTACCAGCATTTGGCTCATCAAGTGGGACGGTCGCGATTACATCACCTCTTCGCCGGCTAATGTATCCGCCATCGTTGGTGGTCTTGCCGCTCTCGAAGGTCTTTATCCTGCCCAGGAAGATGAAATGCCAGGCAAGGCTCGTTATGATGAGGGTAAAACAGGTACGCCGATGCTCGTGGGCGACATCTACAAAGCGATCAAGCTCAAAGTTTACGAGTATCGGGAAGGATTTGTTCACTTCCTGGTGTGGATCAACAAGGTCAACGATACGAACAACCAGTATGAGATTCTTCGTAACCAGTTCATCCATCTGCGTGTGGAAGGCTTAGGTAACTTCGAAGGTACGTTCCCCGGATATCCCGGCAAGGAGGGCGAACCCGAGATTCCCATCGACCCGAACGAGGACACTCCTGAAAATCCCAATCCATATCCGCTCATCCCGACCGATCCCGTCGATCCCGATCCGACCGAGATGATGGTCAACGTTCAGATTCACGACTGGATTTATCGTGACAACGGGATTACCCTGAGTCGCTAACCGCCACAAAAGAGACACCCGAACTTTTTTTAGCAACAATCAACAAAGCCTCGCGGAGGATGAGCCCTTCGCGGGGTGCGAGGATAGAGAAAAACCGACTTGAAAATGAAACGATTCGAAAAACAAACCACCACCACCACACGTTTCGAGGCGTGGGTGATGATTACCGTGGCGCTGATTGTGGCGCTGCTGCTGGCGATCCTCATTCTGCCCGGGTGTGTGGCTCAGCGGTGGGAATACTGTCCGCCCAGGCTGTTCATCGTCACCGACCACGACGCCGGAAGGTACGGCGACCCCGCCTCCACGCGTGCGCAAAGCCGTGCGCGGCACGTCGAGGAGTGGTTCGATCACATCGACTCGATTCACCTCTACATCTTCGACGAGAACGAACGGTTCCTGTCGATCTGGGCCGGCGGGCCCTACACACCCGGACAAAGATACGAGGTGCCACTTCCCGAATTGTGTCTGCCCGAGGGGGTCTACTCGTTCGTGGCGTGGACCAACCGGTGGGGCGACCACACCTGCAACGTGCAGGAGCTGTTGGCCCGGGGCGAGGATTTCTATCTGGACGATCTGATGATGTGTGTCGACACCCGCGACGGGGTGTTGACCGGCGACCTCAACCACCGACACTGGGGCATTCTGGAGCGGGCCCACATCTCCAACGAGTCGATCATCGCACCCCGCGAATACACAATCGTCATCGACCCGGCCATTCACCGCGTCAACTTCATGCTCGAAGGGGTGGAGGTCGAGGGGGCGACAAGGGCCGCGGCCGGGGATTACTCCGTTACGGTGTCCGACAACAACCCCCTGCACACCTTCCGCAACAAACTTGTGCCCGACCAGCCGGCCTACTACCACACCCGGTCGATGGAAGATGTGACGGGCAAGCCCGGCGGCCCCGGCGCGTGGGAGAGCGACCAGGGCATTCCACCCGTCGGTACCGACCACAAGAAGGGTGTGTCGCTGCTCGCCTCGTCGATCAACCTGGTACACATCCACGACCTGTCGAAGACCGGCTTTGTGATGCGCAACAACGACACGGGCGAGGTGCTCTTCGAGGAGGACGACATCGTGGGCCTCATCAATCTGGTCTACAGAGCCAACCACCAGACCAAGATCGACTTCGAGGAGAGGTTGGAGTTCGACATCGTGGTGTCGTTCGCCTCGCCCTACTACGTGAACATCAATATCAACGGCTGGACCTACCGCCTCAACGAAATAGAACTATGAAACACACAACACACACCTCGCGCAAGAGATCGCCATCCTACCGGATGCCGCGACGCACCCCTCTATCCCAACCCTGCGCAAGCGGACTCCGAGGCGATCTCGCGAGGTGTCTTTTGCCTGCCGTGCCCGCGCTGTTGGCCCTTGTGGCGGCTTTGGGATTGGCCACGGCGTGCATTGTCGATGTCGACCGGCCCGATCCGAAACCCGTGCCCGGCGCTCGGGGCAGCGTCACATTCGTGGTGAGCACACCCCGGGCCGCGGGCTCGGCCCTCACGCGCGCCGATGAGGCCGACCACGCCACCACGCGCGCCATAGACGAAGGCTCGCAGGAGGATAACCGGATAGACGAATTGGTGATAGTGCGCTTCGATCGCTCCGGAGAGTATGTCGACCATATACTTGTGGGCGGTGACGGCCCCGGCGAACCGACCCTCACCCCCGACGCCGGCGACCCCACGGGCCAACGGTGGAGCTTCACGCTCGAAGGGCTCGAGGATGGTGAATACCGGGCGGTGGTGTTTGCCAACAGCCGCGACCAGGTGCTGGCCCACATCGACGCCCACGACACCGACGCCAACTCTCCCGACCCGACCAAACTCACCATCGACGGTCTGCGCGCCACCCTGCGCACGGGCCACACCATAAGCGCCGCCACCCCGTGGAACGCCGACCCGGACGACGCCACCGACGACGAGAACGGAGTGTACTGCCCGTTCCCCATGTCGTCGCAGCCGGTCGATTTCTCGGTCCCCGGCGCGCGCGATTTCTCCACCTGGCCCATCGACCTTGTTCGGCCGCTGGCAAAGATAAACATACGCATCGGTGAGGCGCTTCGCACGACGGCCGGCCGTTACCAGATCGAGCAGGTGGTGGTGCGCAACCTCAACAGCGACGGACGACTGATGCCCGCGGCCAACTTCTACGGAAACGCCGAGCTGCTCGACGACGGAGCCGTGAACGAACAGCCGGGCCGCATCGCCACTCTGGAATACACGTTCACCCCGGGGTGGGAGGTGAAGGATGAGATCTTCGTGTGGGAGCAGCAGGCGGACCACAACCCTATCACGGAGCCCGATTGGGGACGCGACGAGTTCTGCGTGCTGGTCAAACTCGGGCCCTTCACGATAGAGGGCACCGGCGGAAGCTCCCACGAAATGGAGAGCGGCGCGTGGTTTCGCATAGACCTGCTCGGGAGCCTCGAAGCAGACCCGGCGAACCGGGTGAGGGTCAATCTGCTGCGCAACCACACCTACGGGATAGAGATCACGGCGATAAACACAACAGGATACAGCCAGCCCGACGAGGCGTACGCAAACCCACCGCACGGAGTGGAATTCAGCATCGACGCACGCGACAACGGAGAGGGCGACGAGGGGATGAACGACAACACCTACAACGGTGTGTACCAACTCACCACCGACCGCTCGGTGCTGATCGTCGGGCCCAGGGCCGGCGACCAGGCCACAGTGATGGTGTACACCGACTACGAGGGCGGTTTCCGCCGCTCGACGGGTGGGGGTTTCGTGTCGGGCGAGCCCGAAATAGCCGTCTCCCGGCCCGAAAGCTGGCCTCGCGCCGAGCAGCCGGTGCCGCTCACATACACCGTCCCCGCGGACTACACCGGGTCGATGATCCGAATCCACCGACCCACCATCTTCGCGGGCGAACTGCACAAAACCCTCACCATAGTGCAACTGCCCGACCCGGCACGCGCCACCGGAACGAGCGACGCCGTCACCGACTACGTGGGCGCGTTTTGGCGGGCCGACCAGAGGGGCGAACGACTGATCGGGCTCAAACCCAATGTGAAATGGGCGGCGTTTGTGCTGGGCGGCGACGACTGGGTGGTGATGGACGCCAAGCCGTCGAGAGACACAAGGGTGCGCACCTCCAACCCCGAAGCCAACGGCAACGACGCCGACTTCGAGCGGAACCACAACGTGGAAAGCACGGTGGGGTGGGCGGCAGGTACCACAGGCCCCGCCGGCGGATATTTCCGCATCGGGCTGAGGAGCTCGCACGCCGCCACGCCCGACGTTCCGGCTCGCTACGCGACGGTGATGGTGGTCGAGGGCAGCTTCCCTCTCCGGGCAACCACCGCCGGGATGGGATCGCCGCGCCTGCTCTACCTGCGGCAGGGCCACGAGGCGGACTACCTTATGCGGCCCGACGAACCGACGGGCAACGGCAACATGAGCTCGCGCCCGATGGCTCGCAGGTTCAGCCCCTACAACCTGACCGCGGCGGCTTTCAAACTCGATCCGGAATTGGAATCCGCCAACGTAGGCCCGCAAACTTCCAACAACTACTCGGGCACTTTCGTCGACTATCCGACACAGGTCGGGGGGTTGTTCAGATGGGCCCATCCGGCGGGAGTTATCGCCTGGAGCCCTAAGAATACCGTCAACAACGAGTGGATCATCCAAGATCCCGTGGGGTCGGAACGCGGTGTGTGGAGCGATCTGGCCATCGACCACGAGAGCTGTCCCCCGGGATATCGCCGACCCGCCGACGGCCCCGAATGGGAATTCTCGCCCACCCAAAACAGAACGGTCCATGAGAGCGAACTGTTCCAATCACTCCTGCTCAATGTCGTGACCGGAAGTAACGCGGGCAACGAGACCAACAGTGTGTTCGGCAGCTACGCCGACGGCTTTTTCGATCGCCGACAGACGGTCGACATAGGCGTGAGCACAGGTAATTCGGCCGTTGCTTACATCGGACATCTGTTTTTCAATCGCGCGTCCGGCAGCAGCCTGTTCCTGCCCGCCTCGGGCTTCCTCGATCACATGAATGAGAATGCCCGCAGAAACCAATTCGGAGGTCATCACGGCCGTTACTGGACATCGTTTTCCGGCTATTCCGGTAGTTACAATACCAATGGAATGCTCTCCACCACAAGTACGACCGTCCAGCGCGCCTACGGTGTTCGGGACGACGCCAGCGCCATCCGATGCGTCAAAGAGCCCGACCACGAGCCGAGGCCGGGACTCGCACTCGCCCCTCCCGGAGTGATAGGCATCCGCCACAGCGAGCTGTCGAAACCCGCCGACCGGCGCCGACTCACCATCCGCGGATCGAGCACCTACAAAGGTACCGACGTGGAGCGATACATCGCCGGCGGGGCCGAGTTCGAGGGGATGGGCGGGTTGGAGCCCGAACCCGTCTACGTGGTCTACTTCAAATGGGGCTCCACCGTGGGCATACTCGGCGGGCCGGACGGCGACCAGTACGACGCGGCGGGCGATCTGGCGTGGGTACACCCCGACTACTCCGACGGGACGGATTGGAACAACATGACGACAGGTGGGCATACCGACCGAAGCGACGGATACAACATTCCCGTCGACTACTCGCCCGAGTCGTTGGCCCGTGGCTGGGGCGATCCGTGCGACCTTGTGGGCGACCACACCCCGGACAATCCCTCGGGTTGGAAAACTCCCACCGGAGCCCCGTGGACCTACTCCGACGGCTATCGGACCTCCACACCCTTCGGCACGGGATTGGACAAACCGTGGAGCGATCCGACGGTGGTGACAAGATGGAAAAACATCGTGGCGGGCGGAAAAACCGTCGGCGGAGCGGGCACCGACAACGGACGTGTGTGGCTGATAGCCGCGGGATTCCGGGAGCCGGGCGGCCGGATGGCGAAAAACAACACCAATGGCGATTACTGGGCGGCCACCGTATATGAAAACGGAGGCGACTATTACAAATCGGAGTTGGGCTTCGATCATGACAAAGTCAGCGGGGCGGGCAGGTTGTTCGTCTACCTGGACTACGCCATGCCCGTGCGCTGCGTCAAGCCCAACGCACCCACCATCCCTGCGGCGGAATGAACTCCCCGCCGGGAACCGACGACAAGCCGAGAGCCGTCGAGCCTCGCTCGAACGGCCGAGGCGCGAAGGAAGAAAAGCCCGCGAAGCGGGGTTAACAAAAAACGTTCTTTGACATATCGGTTTACACAAAAAAACGCTACCTTTGTGGGAGAAAGATATTAATGTCCATTAACGTCTGTTAACGTATATGAACGCAACCATTCAGATAGATCTCAATGACAGGCAGGGCAGACAGTTCCTGCAATATGCCCGCACACTCCCATTCGCCAGAGTTATCGAGGACGAAACACCCCCGTGTCAATACTCCGTCGAGGAGTTGCGCGAAAGGATCGATCAGGGGCTGGAAGATATTCGCGCCGGTCGATTCCATACCAACGAAGAGGTGTTTAAGCCCTATCGACAATGGTTGTGATATGGACGCCCCAGGCCAAAAACGACTTGGCGGGAATTTGGGGATATTACAGTGCCCGCAATATGCGAGCCGCCGTTAAGATCGTCAAGAGTATACAATCCATTATGAGTCTGGTGGCCCGGAATCCGAATATCGCTTCTGCCGAACGAATGTTGGACGACAGACCCGAAGGATTCAGGTCGTTCGTGGTGCGAAAAAGACACAAGGTCATCTATTATGTCAACGACGATATTATCGAGGTGGTTGCCGTGTGCCGCCGAAACCCCGACCTGCTTCGCAGGATGACGTTGAGACGCAGAGCGAAGATTTAGGCTTTTTTTTAATAACGACACAACGTGTAAACCAATATGTAAAAATGGTTTACACGTTTTTTTTGCGCGACATATGAAAAAAAGCAAAGATATGAAACAACGCATTCTGAAATGTCTGACACTCGGGGTATTTGCCGTGGCTCTCACCTCGTGTTTAATTACGGATGAGAGGGTGGTGGGGAGTGACGGCGACGGTCGGCCAACCGTGCTGTCGTTCCATCCGCAGATGGGGGGGCACGGCGAGGCGACACGCGGCGCAACCTACGACGAGGCGTGGGAGGAGTTCAAAAACTTCTTCGGCGGCGACGGTCACGAAGACGACATATTCTTCTCGCCCGACACCGGGCTGTTTCCCCACGGCTACGGTCGACAGGCCGACCGAACGATCGGCACATTCCGGGTGATGGTGTTCTACGGCGCCGGTAACCGACTCGGAGCGAAGGGCGACCTGGTGTTCTGGAACGGCGAGTACGCCAACCACCTCTTCGAGTGGGACGATCGCAACACCACCAACGACGGCTTCCGCTTCGAGCTACCCACCGGCGGCTACGACTTCCTGTTTGTGGCAAACGACGGGGGGGTGCTGGGCGCCGACGGAACAACCGGCCAGGGAGGCTCCGGCCTGCCGGACGAGGAGCAGGGCAACGCGATCGATCTGGATGCCGTCAAGGAGGTGATGTTCACCTTCGACAGGGACGGCGCGGGCGAACAGTTCGACGGCCAAATCCACAGCGAGCACAATATCCCGATGGTGACATGGATCCCCGGTGTGGATGTCGACCTGGGCCAAATATCGTTTACCGACCTGGAGGGGCGCTACGGCGCGGAGGGCGATAAGGTCGTGCTGGGCAGCGAGTGGCCCGTGTGGATGAGGCGCGCGGCGATCCGCCTGAGCTTCGGCTTCCACATGGGCGCCGAGCAGTACGCGGCGTGGAGGGCCTACCACGAGCCGGGCGAACCCGTGCTCCACATCGACGGGGTGCGCGACCGGGGTTGGGTGTTTCCCCACACCGACCCCTCCACCGCCCTCGATGGCTCGATGTACGATCTGGAGGCGCGGCAAATCCCCGCCTCGACCAACACGACGACCGAAATACGACCCGGCAAGATCATCGAACACCCCTCCGACGGAAGCGCCGAAGTGTTTTTCGACCGGCTCATCTATCCCGAGTATCTGCCCGCCGACCCGACCTCGGCAACGGGGGCCCTCGGAGCCTACATGCGTTTCGACTACGGCGGGAAGATCGACGAGAAACGGATGCTCATCCACCGGCACTTCTCCTCGCCCTCGCAGGCCGACTACTCGCTCCCGCGCAACAGCTGGGTGTGGACGCGAGCCGAGGTGCTCACCGACATCGACTACACCGTCCGGGTGGTGCCCTGGGGCGATGGGTCGGTCGACCCGACACGGATCGTGCAGTACAATCTGGTGACCGACCGCTCGGAGATACTGTTCCGCGCCGAGGGCCACACCGAGCGCCTGACCGTTTTCACCGACCATCCCGACGATTGGACGGTGGATCCCGCCGACACGCAGTGGGGCGACGGAGCCAACGGCTGGTTCGAAGTGTCGCCCACCACCGGCCCCGCCGACGCAACCACCATGATCTCCATCGCCGCCGAGGAGAACAACACCCCGGGTGTTCGCTCGGGCTCGTGTGTGATACGCGCGGGCAATCTGCAGCGCACCATCACCGTGGTGCAGCTTCCCGCCTCGGGAGGGATCGTGGACACCAACAACGGCGGCAAGGCCACGATGTATGTGGGCGCGTTCTGGAAAGCGGCGCAGTACGGCGAGCGGTTGATTCGGGTGGAGCGCGCCAGGGTCAATCCCGTCGACGGCTTCGACGGCCCGTGGGCGGCCTACGTGGTGGAGGGCAGCGACTGGATAGTGCTCGACACCAACCCCTCGACCGACGGCGCCGTGGGGAGCACCAACCCCGAGGCAAACGGCAACGACGACGGTTTCGACGCCGCCCACCGGGTGGAGGGCTACCGCACCAGCGTGAGCGGCCGGATGGGGGTGGGCCAGGACAAGGGCGACATCTACTTCCGCGTAGGCCTCAACGGCCCCTACACACCCACCGCCCACGCCCCCGCGCGCTACGGCATGATACTGCTGCAATACACCAACGGCGGCACCCCGGCCTACCAGCGCCTCTGGGTGCGGCAGGGCGAGGGCGACGACTACCTGATGCAGCCCGACCAGCCGCTGCCCGCCGGTGCCGGCCCGCGCGAAAAGGCGCGCCGCTTCTCGCCCTACAACCTGACCATCGACGAATTCATTAACTCCAACTCGTCGAAAGAATTTGTCAGATTGCGCCTGAACGGAGTGTGGCAGACACCCACCACCTTCACCCACTACCCGACACAGGCGGGGGCGCACTTCCGATGGGCTGAATTAACAGGCACTTATCCTAACTGGACACCGATGGTACAGGCTTACAATCCTGTCATATCGCAAAAATATGTGTTGCCGGGTAGTATAGTCTCCTGGATTCCCGAGTATGAGAGTTGTCCTGCGGGCTATCGCCGTCCATCCGATGGCCCACCCGTTATATTCGGTCTCAACGATCCGCTCAATGGTTTCCCGAACATTCCGGTGGCCGAGACCGAAATGCACCAGTCGCTTTTGGCGCTCCCCGTTGACGGACCCAGAGTGGGCAGCACGGCCAACTCGGTGTGGGGCTACTACGCCGACGGATTCTTTGATCGCAGGGAAAGGGGCACCCAATCGGGCGACAGCAGCGGCGAGAACAACGCTGTCGATACCGAAAAAACGACCGTGGCCTATGTCGGCCGGTTGTTCTACAACCCTGAACGGGGCAACAGTCTGTTCTTCCCCGCGGCCGGAGCCCACTCCGCGACTAATTCTGCGCCCAATCCTGTGATGCGGGGTACCGGTCGCTGGGGCACATATTGGACTACGGGCAGGCAACACCGGAATGATGCCTCCGCCTTGGAGGTCAGATCGGATAATGCCGTTCGTACTTTCGCGGCCAACAAGCAGATTCTATCGGTCCGCTGCGTGGTGGATCCCGGCACGGCGCAGCTGAGCGTCAACCCGGCGACTATCGACGGGGTGGGCGACACGGGCGGCACACGGAAAGTCACCGTGCGCAGTCTCGACCCCCGCGGCGTGGTGGTGGGCTGGGTTGTGGCGGGCTTCGACGGCGACGACCCCGACAACGATTTCACCCCCGGCGAACAGCCCGCATGGATCACCGTACAGCCCGGCGGCGACGGCGGACGGCTCGAAGGTCAATCCATAGATCTCGTCGTAGCCCTCAACAACGGCCCCCAACGAACCGTCGGCATACTCTTCGCCCAGGAGGACAACCCCGCCGTCACAGCCACCCTCACCCTCACACAGGCCGCCGCGCCGCCGCCCATACCCCCCTTCTCGCAGGTGTTCACCGCCACAACCTCCAACGTTGTCGTCGAACACGCCGGCCTCTACTACATCGAGGCGTGGGGCGGTGACGGTGGTGC
>QMCE01003126.1_pt1 | contig 14052 bp, 8 predicted proteins | sample 1821851 | NCBI WGS metagenome assembly QMCE01 (sample SAMN09453174, study PRJNA476694) | Termite gut metagenome, whole genome shotgun sequencing project. | isolation source: worker | host: Odontotermes sp. | place: South Africa:Pretoria | collected 2016-01-28 | reverse complement strand
CCGACCTGAATGTGCAGTTTGTCGGCAGCGGTAGCGGTTTTGAGGCCGTACCTGTCGTCGTATTGTCCCGACGTGGCCCACCCGTCGTCTTCGTCGATGGGCACCCCGTTCTCGGTGTAGAACGTTTCCGCTATCTTCAACGGAGGAGCCAGCAGGGAGTGAACGCCGCCGTTATTGGGCTTCGAGGGGTCGACAAAGGCCATACACATGGATTGCAGGTACGAGGTGGTGCTGTTGGGGTCGCCCCAGATTATCTCGTCGTTCCAGCGCTCGGTGCAGGCATTGCGTATGCTCAATTGCGTGACGATCTCCGGGCTCAGGTTGTCGCCTATGCCGGGTTGGAATTTGTAGAGGGCATTTCCGGCCAGATGGCAGGTGTCGATGGCATTGATGCAAGCCTCGGCCGCGCGTACCCACTTCTCCCTTTTGTATTCGGGGTCGAACAGCTCCGTTCCGTCTATGTTCTTGAAGGGGACGTAGTCATCGTTGCCGTTGAACAGGGGGCTTGCAGCTTCGACGAGCACCTTTGCTTTCAGTGCCAGTGCGATGGGTTGTGTGGCGCGGCCGAGTTCGGTGATCTCGTTCTGAACTTTCAGCGGAAGATCGCGAACAGCTTCGTCCAACAACTCCACGATGTAATCGAAAGCCACGTCGACGTGCTCCCTCTTGACTTGTATCTCTTCCAGAGAGGCCGAAACGGGCAGGTTTTCGCGAATTACGGGGATCGGGCCGTACATCCTGAGCAGGTAGTAGTGGTAGTATGCTTTCAGGAATTTAACCTCTGCTATCCACCGTCTCTTTTCGTAGTCGGTCAACTCGGGAACGACTTCGACGTTCTCCAGAAATATGTTGCAGTCCCTGAGTGCAGTGAAGAGCGGCTTTGCGCCGTTATTCCCATCCCACCAGTTAAGGTACGGAGTCACCATGTTCTGATTGCCGCGCGCCAGGTTCTGGAACACCATGTTGTTGAAAACGAGTTCGGATTGCGGATAGGGCACCCAGAATTCGTCGCCGGCCAGCATCATCGACGAATCGGGACTTCCGAGCCTCGGCATATAGTAGTAACAGGTGAAGAGGTACTGTTCCGCCCGTGTGCGGGTCGTGAATGCGTTATTTATCGTGGAAACACCGTCGGGCACGACATCGAGATAGTTACACGAAGTCGCGGTAATTCCCAGACACAGCAGCGATAAAATGTATGCTTTAAAATTTTTCATATACGATCCTTGTTTAGAATGATGCCGTAACACCTACGGTTAAAGACTTTTGTATGGGGTAGTTGAAACCGTTCCCGCCCATTTCAGGGTCCCAAAGTTTGAATTTACTGAAGCACAGCAAATTGGTACCGTTGAAATAGAACCTCAAATTGGTCAGACCGATCTTTTTGAATGCCGCGCTCGGAAGCGTGTAGCCGATTTCCAAAGACTTTAGGCGCAGGAAACTGCCGTCGCGCATGAACCATGTGCTGGTTTGGTTGTTGTTCGTGTTCAGTGTCGTGCTCAAACGCGGCCAAAGGGCGTAGAGATTGCGGTTGTCTTCCGACCAGTGGTTGTCGGCGTAGACCTTCAGCAGCTGGGTGTTGTTGTAGAACGGGGCGGTTTCCGCGTAGCTTATCCAGAAGCTGGAACGCGCCGAGCCCTGGAAGAAACACGACAGGTCGAAACCCTTCCAGCCGAGCGAAACACCGAACCCGTACATGATCTCGGGATCGGTCGGATAGCCGATTGGCACCATATCCGCCGCCGTGATGCGGCCGTCGCCGTTCACGTCGTGATACTTGATGTCTCCGGCGGCGTATTCGCCGAAATTCTGTGTCGGAGCGCTGGCCACCTCGTATTCGTCGATGAAGAGGCGTTCGGCTATGAGGCCCCACTGCTGTTTGATCGGATGACCGATGTGGCGGCGGTAGCTTTCGTTACCCGGATATTCAGGCTCTTCGTAAACCGTGTAGCGGCTCGTGGCAAAGGTGAAGTTCGCGCGGGCCTGCAACCAGAGGCCGTTCGCCCAACTCGTTTCGTAGCTGATAGAGCCGTCCACACCATGCGAGAAGGCTTCGCCCACATTTGCCTTCGAGGAGGCCTGGAATCCCATTGTCGTGGGGATGGAGGCACGATCCATAAGTATTCTCGAACGGTTTTCGCGGAAATAGTCGGCTTCCAGCGTGAATTTTTTCCCCATTCCCAACTCGATGCCGACGTTGAGTTTCCGTGCGACCTCCCATGTGATGTCCTCGTTGGCATAGCGGCTCACCGATATGCCTCCGATAGGATAGCCGTTCGCATCTTTATGGTAATAGTCGCCCCTCTCGCCGAAACGAACCCAGCGGCCCGTGTCCGTCATGTTTACGTTCGACAGATAGAAGAACCTGTCCGCGGCGCTTCCGATGGCGTCGTTCCCCACGAGTCCGTAAGTCGCCCTCAATTTAAGGTTGTTCACAAAAGGCACCTTCCAGAACTTCTCGTTCGAGATCGTCCACGCGGCGCCTACCGACGGGAAGAAGCCCCAGCGGTGGGTCTTGTAGAAACGTTCGGAGCCGTTATAGCCAAAGTTGAATTCGGCGAAATAACGACCTCCGTAGGAGTAGGTCGCACGTCCCGAAAGCCCCATATTGCGATAGGGCAGCGAACGCTGAAGGTCGCCCGCGTTCCCGAACAGTTCGTTGCGCATATTGAACACGAGCATACTGCTGATAGTGTGCTTTTCCTTGAACGTGCGGTCGTAGTTGAGCATAGCTTCGAAGTACGTTACGGTCGAAACGTCTTTCGGACCTTCGGAGTAATTCAGATAATCGGTGCCGGTGGTTTCGTTCAACGCGACCAGACGGTATGTATCGGTGTACTTGTCGTAGCCGGACGCCGAATAGTAGTAAGGATTGTAGCTGCGGGAGACGTCGAAATAGGAGTAGCGCGAAGTGTTGAACATCGCCCTGGCCGAAAGGCCCTCCGTGACGAACCCGAAGTCCTGTTTCAGCTCGAACTGTGCGTCTATCTTCGAGCGTGAGTAATCCTTGTATCCCTTCACCAGATTGGCGTACGGGTTGAGGTATTGCCCTTTGTCGTAGTTGCCGAAAAGGATGTGGGGAGTGTCCTTGTGGGCTTCGTCGGGTTCGTAATAGGCGGGGAAAAGCACGGGGTTGGCGTGCATAACCTCGCTGTAAACCACCGCTCCACCAGGGATGGGCGCGTTCCTTTCCAGATCGTAACCGCCGCTCAGAGGCCCCGTGTAGTCGTCGAACGTGCCCGAAACACGCAGAATACCTTCGGTCGTTTTCGTCAGGTTGAAGTTCACGTTGGAGCGGAAAGAGTAGGTACGCAAACGGATGTTGTTGTTGAAGTTGTTGCGCTTGTCGACTCTCAGGATACCGTTGTCCTGATTGAAGGTGGCCGCAAGATAGTAACGTACCACATTCCCCCCGCCGGTGGCATTGAGGTTGAAACGCTGCACGGTGGAGAAATCCTTGAACATCTCTTTTTGCCAGTCGGTAGTCGGGTAGAAATACTTGTTCACCCCGGCTATCGTGTTGTCTATCTTGGTCTGGGAATAAGGCAATACCCCGAGGCGGTCGCGTGTGAGCACCGCTTCGTTACCCAGTCTCATGTAAGTAATGGGGTCCGCCAGTTCGATGTTCCTTGTCGGCGAGGTGAACGCGTTCTCGAAACGTGCGGTAACGCTGAGCTTTCCGGCACGTCCCTCCTTTGTGGTGATGGATATGACGCCGTTAGCCCCGCGTGCACCGTAAACCGCCGTCGAGGTGGCATCTTTCATAATGGAGAAGTTGGCGATGTCGTCGGGCTGCATTCGCGCCAGATCGGTGGACGATACCTCGACCCCGTCGATAAGGATCAAAGGGTCTTTCTTATAGCCGAACGTCGTTACGCCGCGAATAAAGAAGTCGGCGTTGTCGGCACCCGGTTCTCCGCTTCGCTGGTAGGCGATGATACCGGCGATGTTTCCCGCCAGCATGGTGGTGACGTTGCTCGACGGAACTTTTTTAAGGTCACGCATCGACACCGCCGTCACCGATCCGACCATATCGGTCTTCTTCTGTTTGCCGAATCCCACGACGACCACCTCTTCGCTCCGGATAGCCTCTTCCGTCATCGTCACCGTTATCACATTCCGGTTACCCACTTCGGTTTCATAAGGCGCGTAACCCAGCATACGAAACTCCAGAACGGTCGCACCGGAAGGGATGCCGAGCGAGAATTCTCCGTTCACATCGGTCGCGGTACCTGTGGCAGTACCCTTGATGACGACCGACACACCCGCAATGGGCTCGTCGAACGGATCGGAAACCTGTCCCGTAACCCTGCGCTGCGCATTGGCCTGTTGTGTGAACCCTGCTATCGAGCAGAGCACAAACCCGGACAGGATTAAAATTTTTGGTAGTGATCTCTTCATAAACATTTCATAATGGATTAAGGTTTTGAATTAAAGTAGTAGTGGTTAAGTATCGTTTTTCTCCATTCGCGGCACCAGAAAATCCTCTTTCCTGATCTCCATCATATAGCTGCCGTTGCGATAGCGGAACTTCACGTCGCCGATGAACATCCTGCGCGGATATATCTTCCCGTTGCCGTTATGGGCATGGAACACGATGCGCAGTTTGCCCGACTTGTCATAGAACATCGAGTTGTGACCCGTTCCCGCCAGATCGCCCGGAGACTGCAACAGCGGATTGTCGTCGTATTTGATCCACGGTCCGAGGGGCGACGTGGCCGTGGCGCATCCCACACCGTAATCGGGATTCTCGTAACCTTTCGCGGAGTAGGTCATATAGTATATCCCGTTGCTCTTTATCACATAGCAACCTTCGTTCACACGCGGCCATGTATCCTCCCACTCCTGCGAGACACTGATACATTCCTGCATCGAACCCGGTTTCACATCCGTCAGATTGTCTTCGAGTTCGCATACCCAGATGTTCAGCCCGTCGTTGAAACGGTCGAAATTCATCGACTTGTTAAGACCCTCGTTGAAACGGTCGAAGTACATATATTTTTTGTCGTCGTCATCGACGAACAGGGTGTTGTCGATACACTTCTCGCCCATTATCATAGGCTTTTTCTCGGCCTGTACGAAGGGCCCCAGAGGCGAATCGGAGGTGGCGACGCAGATGTGCTCATCGGCCGAGAAGTACATATAGAACTTTCCGTTAAAACAGTAGACCTCCGGCGCCCAGAACCATTTGTCGCCGTAGACGTCGTCCTTGTGCAAGGCGAGTCCTTCGGCAGCACGTCCGGGAGCAAGGCGCCAAGTGGCAAGATTGTCCGACTCCATCACCGCGATCCCGTTCTCTGACCACGTTCCGTATGCGTAGTAGACCCCTTCGTACAGCAGTATGAACGGGTCGGCCAGCGGAACGTACTCCGTCGTGTCGGCGCTTGCCGACCCGGCTACGGTTGCCTCGGTGACAACATCGCTTTGCCGCGACGTTCTGAACACACATCCCGACATGAGCAACACTATAAAAAGGTATATGACTTTAACCGGCATATTTTTCAATCCATTTACGCGCATATTCCACTGCTTCGAGGTCAAGGGCGGAGTCCACGAGGGGTGTGCAGTGAAAGACCATGCCTTCGATCTCGCCCCGTCTGTATTTTTCGAGTGCGAAATTGAGTTGCAGTTTCATCAGTTCCACCGGGATGGGTTTCGCATTGCCGAAATCCCACATATATATCCCCAGCAACGTGGGTTTGTCGGGCACCAACTCCTTGTAACGCCTGAAATTCTCCTCCAGACGCACAAGGTCGGTGGCGTGCCACGTCCACAATAGCACCTCGTCTACACACGCGATATGCTCCTTTATATCGAGTTCGAGTTCGAACGAGTAGAGTACGAGCGAGAGTTTGAGCCCTTTTTTCAGGCTGTCCATCTGCGCCCTCAGTTGCTTCAGATCTTCGACCGAACGGTTGTACCTCTTATTAAAAAAGTCATCCAGACAGAATCCCGTCAGGTTGGGCATCTTGCCGGCAAGTTCGAAGGCCCACTGTTTTTTCTGCTCGTAGCTTTCGGGAGCTCCGTCGACAATGCTCCACGACACGCGACGGGTGTCGCCGAACTGCTCGACGAACCCGTCGAACGGAGGCTCCGGCTTGCCCTCCCAACGAACCACGAAGATGTTGGGTATGCCCATATATTCGAGGGCGTCGGCCATATCTATCTCGCTGCGCGCGGGGATATTGTAGAGGCCGTCGGTAGTTCCCGCGCCGTGTCCCCACATCCAAAGGTTGTCGCGCAGAGGTTCGCCCACCCGGCACGAGACCGACATAAGCATAAGTGCCACGGACACTATCAGTTGCAATATCTTCAAAGCTGTTTTCATTCCCTGTTTTTCGTATGTACAAAGTTATCGGGAATGCGATTTTTTTCAGGATAATAATTTGCCAAAGAATGCTACAAACCTACACACCGGCACGACTGCCACTTGGGGAGCTTGTGCCATAAACACCACACCGTCAATCTGTTGACAAAACGTATTGCAGAATTGTAGCCTTAATTGGTCGAATTGTGTCGGCAGAAATTGAGAACGGATTACATATCTTTGTATAAATCCATATCGAAAATCATAAAAATTATGAAAAGATTTTTAATTTTATTGAGTTTGGTCGTTGCGGTAAGTTCATGCCTGACAGGATGTTATTGCAAGGGAGCCGGAAACGCCGCCGAGATAGTCATAGAGAACGAGCAATTCCGGCTGGTGTTGGGCAGCGACGCCGTTGCCCGCAGTCTGGTTTTGAAGAGTACCGGGGAAGAGTGTCTGATGAAGGGCGAAAATATGCCGTTGTTTTCGGTAACCCAGGAGCGTCCCTACCACAACGAGTTGAAACTCGCCCACCCCAACAAGAAGACAACTTTCGAAGCCGACACCGTCTATCGCGACGGCGACAGACTGATAGTGGGCTTCGAGTTGGTTCCGTGGGATGCCGTGATAGGTATCAAACAGACCCCTTCGTACATCGGCTTTACCCTCGAAGGTTTCATCGTTGAACCCGGGGATTATCCCGAATATCTTAAAATAACTCCGCCTCCCGCCACCGAGTTGCGCCTTTTGCAGCTGCCCGTTCGCAAGATGACCAATTTCGGGGAGTGGCTCAATGTGAGTTGGGACGACGGTGTTGCGGTCAATGTGTTGGCGACCGACCCCTATGCCTATATAGATTTCGAGGATCGCAACGGCTATCGCGTCCTAACGGCCACGGCGCTGAAAGATCAGAAGTTCGAGGGTACGGGTGCGGCTCTGATAGTCTCCACGCCGGAATGTCTTCTGGACAACATCGCCGCGTTGGAGGAGGACTTCGATCTGCCGAAAGGTGCCGACAGCCGCCGGAGCGACCTTATAAACGCCGCCTACTATTGGACCTACGAGATCAATCCGGGCAATGTGGACGAGCATATCAAATATGCCAAAATGGGCGGATTCCGCCTGATGAACATCTACTATCCGGCTTTCGAGGGGAACATTTCCTACGGATACATCGGCAACTACGAGATCGACCGCCGCTTCTATCCGAACGGAAAGGAAGACCTTAAAAAGATGCTCGACAGGATCAAGGCGGCGGGCATCATTCCGGGAGTCCACTTCCTCCACTCCCACATCGGCCTAAAAAGTATGTACGTCACCCCCGTTCCCGATTACAGACTGAACATAGTGAAGTCGTTCAACCTGTCGCAAGACCTCTCGGCCGACGACAATACGTTGTATGTCGAGCAAAATCCCGCGGGATGTACGATGGCCGACGGTTGCCGCGTTCTGAGGGCAGGAACCGAGCTTATCGGTTACGAAAGCTTCACGACCACCCCGCCCTATATGTTCAAAGGGTGCGTGAGGGGCATACACCGTACGACCGTGAACGCTCTGCCCAGAGGGCATGAGGCGGGCCTGCTCGATGTAAGCGAATTCGGGGCATCGAGCGTCTATGTAGACCAGCGAACGAGCCTTCAGGATGAAGTTGCCGGCAAGATAGCCGACATTTACGACGCCGGGTTCCAATTCATCTACTTCGACGGCTCGGAGGGTGTGAACCCGCCTTTCGGCATAAACGTCGCTCTGGCGCAGTACAGGGTATTCAAAAAGTTGAACCCGCAGCCGATATTCGCCGAGGGGGCGGCCAAATCGCACTTCTCATGGCATATGTTGAGCGGGGGGAACGCCTTCGACATCTTCCCTCCCGAGACCATAAAGGAAGAGGTCCGGAAATGGCCGGCCGAGGAGGCGCCGCGAATGATGCAGGATTTCACGCGCATCAACTTCGGCTGGATGGGCTATTACGTTCCAAACGAGGCTACCATAGGCACACAGCCCGATATGTGGGAATTCGTAACGGGGGTCGCGGCGGCGTGGAACAGTCCCGTTTCCGTCTGGGGATTTCTCGGCAGTTTCGGCGCACACCCCAGAACGGCAGACAATCTCGAAGTGATACGCCGTTGGGAAGATGTCCGTGCGCGGCACTGGCTCACCGACAAGCACAAGACGATGCTCAAAAATGTCGAACGGGAACACCACCTGCTGATAGACGAGAAGGGAGAATTCGAACTCGTGCCTTACGAGCAGATTACCGACATCGCCGGTGGAAGTAAAGAGGTCCGCGCTTTCTTCTTCAAGCGCGGCGGCAAGGATTGGATCGTCTATTGGCATACTTCGGGCAACAGGCGGTTGGAACTCGCCCTCGAACCTTCGGACATAGCGCTGTACAAAACCATAGGAGAGGCCGAGGTCGTTTCGCCCGGCGGGAACGGGGGTATAGTCATTCCCGCCTCCGACCGTCGCTACATCGAGGCCAAGAACCTTAATAAAAAACAGTTGCTCGACGCACTGAAAAACGCCCGCATAGTGGACTAAATCGTTACCCTGATGAAGCATAGCCCGAAATATTGTCTGTTCTACGCCGGATGTCGGCAGGAATTTCGACGCGGAGGCCTTCACCGGCAGGTTGCGGTGCGCGGGTGTGGACTATCTGATATTTCCCGCACGCTGCAATCAGGGTCTTGCGTACTACGATACGAAGACCGGAATCCGGCACCCTTCGCTCGAATACGACCTTTTCGGCAGGTTGTCCGGGGCCTGCGCCGAAAGGGGTATCGCTCTGACCGCCTACTTCAACGTGGGCATAAGCAGCGAGGAGGGGTTGCGTCACCGCGACTGGACGACACTCTGTTTCGACGGCCGGGAGTTGCGTGAGCCGCGCCTTACGCCGTTCGTGCGCACGATGTGCTACAACACGGGCTACAGGGATCATCTTATAGAGATGGTGAAGGAGGTCGTGCGCAACTATCCCGTCGCGGGACTGATGCTCGACTGCCTCAAAAGTTTTCCTTGCGTCTGTCCGGTCTGCGTCGGGGAGATGAAGGAGCAGGGCATCGACTGTTCCGACGAGGATGCGGTGACCATGTTTGCAGAGGCTTCCGCGATACGCCTTGCGCGGGACATCGCCCGTGAGACCAAAAAGATAAACCCCGACCTGCTCATAAGTTGCAACTACCCGCCCCCCGAAAAGCTGAAAGAGATCAATGACTACTACGACGTCATCTCGCTGCCTGCCTCCGAGGGCTATGAATCCATGCCCGTGACGGTGCATTATGTCCGCACCCTGGATAAGCCCGTTATAAACATGACGGGACGGTTCTACGACTGGGGCGATTTCGGGGGATTGCTTCCCCGCGAAGCTATACGCTCGCAGCTTCTGTACGGTTTGGCCAACGGCATGCGCCCCAATATCGGCGGCCATTTCCATCCGGCGGGCGATCGCGAGGATGCCGTTCTCGACCGGATAGAAGATATTTACGCCGACCTGCAAACCCGAGAGGAGTGGTACGACGGCGCGACACCCCTCGCCGATGTAGCCGTGGTCTATCCCGAAGTCGTCCGTCATCCGGGAGGCGATGACTCTCTGCGCGGCGCGGTGCGAATGCTCGACGAACTGCACGTTCAGTTCGATGTGGTGAGCAGGATCCCCGACCGGTCGAAATACAAAGTACTGATCTTTCCCGACGGCGTTGCGTTCGACGACGAGACGGCGCGGCGGGTAAAAAAACACCTCGAAGAGGGCGGAGCCGTTATCTCGACAGGGGCATCGGGTCTGAACGTTTCGAAAACCGCCTTTGCGCTCGAAGAGGAGTGGGGTGTTAAATTTCTCGGCGAGTGCGCTCTCGACCCGGCTTATGTCGACGTAGGTGATAAGTTCGGCGAGGGTTTGCCCCGAATGTCGCTATCGCTCTATTCGTCGGGGATCGACACCGAACCGTTGCCGGGAACCGAAGTGGAGGCACGTTTGGTAAAACCTTATCAAAACAGGGGCTGGGACGGAGAGTACGCCGTCACATACAATCCTCCGAAGGAGGCGACCGCCACCCCCGCCCTGACGGTGAACGGCAATGTTGCCCATTTCAGCCATCTGATATTTTCGGGCTACCACGAGAGAGCCTCGGTGGAGTTGAGAAGGCTCTTTGAGAACGTCCTCGATGCCCTACACCCGCAGCCGGTTCTGAAAACCGGAAATCTGCCCCCCTTTGCCCGTGCATTCGTGACGGAACAGTCCGGCAGGCGAATGGTACACCTGCTGTCGTACATTCCCGAACAGAGGGGCAAAAGCCACATAATCGAAGAGGGCATCGCACTGACGGATATCCGGCTTATGCTACGCGATAAGCACGGCAGCATTAAAAAGGTCTATACAGCCCCGCAGCGCGAACCGCTGCCTTTTAACCATTCCGGTGGCTACGTCGAAGTGACCGTTCCCGAAAGCCGCGGATATTCGTTGATAGTATTCGAAGAACAATAACCTTTAACTTACCTAAAATATCATGAACAACACGACAACCATTTCGCAGAGAGAATTCGAGCAGAGGCTCGAAAAATTCCGTGCCAACATCAAAAAAGAGGGTTTGGATGCCTGTCTGGTTCACGCGACGGAGTCGGATATGGCACACGTCAGATACCTGAGCGAATATTGGCCTACGTTCGAAACCGCCGCCGTGCTGATGCCCGCCGAGGGCGAGCCGGTGCTGTTGGTAGGCCCCGAGAGCGATATTTACAGCTCCCGCCGCAGTTTTTTCAAAAACATCGAGAAACTCATCGAGTACCGCGAATCGGCCGAACCCGACGCCCCGGGAATGTCGTTCATCTCGTTCAAAGACCTCTTCGCAAAATACATTCCCGGCGGAGTCAAAAAACTCGGAATAGTCGGTTGGGCCATCACCTCTCTTCCGGTCTACACGTCGCTGAAGGAGCAAATGCCCGGAATGGAACTGGTCAGGGCCGACATGACCCTGTGGCCGTTGAGGTATGTCAAGAGCGAAGGCGAACTGGCCTGTATGCGCAAGGCGTTCGAGATATCCGAACTCGCGGTGGAAGCCATCCTGAACGAAATAAAGCCCGGCATGACCGAATTGCAGGTGATAGGCATCGCCCAGCGCGAGATATACAAACACGGCGGGGAGTACGAAGGCCACGCCCTCTACTGTTTCTGCGGCGAGGCGACCAACAACGCCATCTCCCGCCCCACCCACAACAAGATCGTTGCAAACGAGGTGATACAGCTCAATATCGGCGCGAGGGTCGGAGGATACTCCTCCAGCGTGGGATTGCCATTCTCGATCGGCCCGCTGCCCGAACGCAAGAGGCGGCTGGTGGAATTCGGCCTGGAGGCACACAAAAAGACCATCGAGATGCTCCGCGCCGGAAAGCCCGCCGGAGAGGTCGTCGATGAATACGAAGCATGGGTGAAGGAGCGCGGTTTCGGACGGTACCTGCTCTACGGCCCCTGCCATTCGATAGGCATGATGGAGGTGGAACGCCCCTGGATGGAGTCCACATCGGAATACCTGTTGGAAGAGAATATGACGTTCCAGGTCGACACCTTCTTCTACGACAACGACTTCGGCCTGAGGTGGGAGAACGGTGTCATCATCAAGGACGGCGGCGTGGAGATGATGTCCTCCAAATTTATGAAAATGGTCGAACTTTAATCCCTCGATGAGTATGCGTTACGAAATGATGTTCCCCGACCAGATTCGGGAAGCGATAGATAAGAACAAACCGATTGTGATGGCGCTGGGAGTGATAGAATACCACGCCGAACATCTCTGTCCGGGGGTCGACACCCTCGTCGTGCAGGGCGCCCTCGAAATGCTCGAAAAGGAGATGGATATAGTCCTGCTGCCCCCGTTCTGGTGGGGTGCGGGCTCTTTCGCCGTTTCCGCTCCCGAGCGCAGGGGCGGAATGCACATCGACTCGGGAGTGCTGAACACCTTCGCACGCCAGATATTCTATAATCTGTTGAGGATAGGGTTCCGAAACATCCGCCTGTTCTATCACCACCAAAGCGAGAATTTCGCGAGCGGAATGCCCAACGACCTCGCTTTCAGACTGGCCGCCAAACAGGAGATATTCGCTTTCTTAGACAGGGAGAAAGGCGACGGATGGTGGGGCGAAGACCTCGCCTCGGCAAACTACTACGCCGAACATGACGCAGGCACCGACCCGTTCAGTTGGATTCGCGTCGAGCCTTTTATGAGCGCCGAAGCGCAGGCCGAGTGGCCCATCGACCACGCCGGGGAACAGGAAACCTCACTTATGTACGCCTTTTGCCCCGAAGGGGTCGACATGAATCGTTTCGTCGACAAATTCTGGTACGCGCAGCACGCTCCGAAAGCCAACATGGAGTACGCGGACAAGGCGAAAGCGTTCATACTTGCCGACCTCAAAAAGCGTTTGAGCGAGTAATACGGACGGCTTTATGACAGGCGGGGAACTTATAAGACTGTTCACGCAGGCCGGACGCAGAACCTGTGTCGTCGGCACCGAAAAGAACGGTGTCATCGTGGCTTTGGATATGGAGGGACGGCTGTTCACGGTTGTGGACGGCCGTGTCCTCAGCAAAGTAAACCCCGAAGCCATTCTCGCCCGTTCGACGAAAGAGCAATTCCAAAATCCCGGCGGGGATGCTCTCTGGCCTGCTCCGGAGGGTACGCTGTTGGGATACGAATACGCCACCGGAAGTTGGCGTGTGCCGCCCTCCATAACAGGCGCCGTGTGGACGGTGGTTTCCCTTAACGAAAACGAATGTACCGTGAGGGCCGAAATAGACCTTGTCAACAACTTGCAGGTCGGTATCCCGTGTGAGTTCGAGCGGCACATCCGCATCGAGCGCGGTGGGAGCGGAGGGAGTGAGGAGAGTGAGGGGAACATTCTTCGCCAGCGGGTCGGGGAGACGATACGCTACATCGGTAAAAGAACTTTGACCGGAAAAGAATTTTCTCTGGCTCCCTGGTCACTGTGCCAGTTCGCCTCTTCGGAGCGGGGCGTCGTTACGATGCCCCCGCCTCCGGGCGAAGATGACATTTGGGATATGTACGCCCCGAGCGACGACAGACGCGGCATAGAGGACGGAGTGTACACGGTCGGAGTGAAAACCCCCGAAAGATTTCAACTTGCGCTGAGCGGGAACATCCCGTGGATAAGATACGAGAACGGGGACGGCTACACGGTAACCCGCTACGCCGAAGCCCTGCCTCCGGGACAGCGCCACATCGACATCGCGGACGCTCCTCCCGACAGGCCGCCGGGCGACAGGGGCGTTAGCCTGAGCGTCTACTGCGACCCGTCGGGATTCGTGGAGATAGAGGCGTGCGGCGGATGCACCGAAACGCTGGAAAACGGTACCGAACTGACCGTAAACGTAATAACCGAATTTGAATTGCACAAAAAATGAGTATGACAAAAAAGAATATTCTCCTTCCCCTGCTCATAGTGGGGTCGATGAACGGCATTTTGGGGTTCGCCCTCGGGGTGAATGCCTTTTTCATTCCGTTCGTACAACAGGCGTTCAATGTCACCACGTCGATGTCCTATCTGATAATGGTCGCCACCTTTTCGGCCTATCTGGTATTCGGTGCCTTTACCGGCCCCATACTCAAAAAAGCCGGCTATAAGGGAGGAATGGTTATCGCCCTCGCTTTGATGGCTCTCGGGTTTCTGCTCATCGTCCCCTCTGCAAAAATGGTCAGCTTCCCGCTATTCCTGCTCGCCCTGTTCATCAACGGGCTCGG
>QMCE01001219.1_pt1 | contig 14057 bp, 11 predicted proteins | sample 1821851 | NCBI WGS metagenome assembly QMCE01 (sample SAMN09453174, study PRJNA476694) | Termite gut metagenome, whole genome shotgun sequencing project. | isolation source: worker | host: Odontotermes sp. | place: South Africa:Pretoria | collected 2016-01-28 | reverse complement strand
CGGTTTTTTCGTCATGGACAAGCTGGAAGTCGAGGCCGGTAAGTTTCTCTATCTGCGAAATTACATCGAAATAGATGCCGTTCCATTGCCGTTCGTGGGCGTTGTAGAAGCTGATGGGGTAATTGTAATACTCCGCGGCGATGGGTATCACAGGGTTATTGCGTATGTACGCCTTTTCCTCAGGTGTAAGCAGGACAAGCAGCTTATACCGCTTCAACTCCTCCTGCCCGCTGCGGTAGAGAGCTTTAAGGTGTTGGTGGAAGCTTTCCGTCCGCAGCGCTTTGTCAACAACGGAGATAATGGGCGCGAGTTCTGGGTTTTTGGTCGTCATGGAAACCGTATTGCTAATGACTGGAAAGAAGTCCTTGACCACCAGATTGCCGTATCCGGTAATTACCATGCTATGTTCACCCAGAAACGCGTCAATTTCACCGTCAGCAAGCAGTTGGTAAGCCTCGTATGCATCGTCTGCATAAACAGTTTCAAATGCATAGTCCACGCGCGCGCTTACAGCGCTGATTGTATTAGCGCCCCGCAGGAACGCCAAACGCGGCTTGCGGATTTCGGCGATTTCCGGCGGCGTCATGTCCCCGGCGCGCTGCGTATACTTGATAGAACGCTGCGCGATGGCTTCTGTCATAAGATAACCTGCCGCGCGTCTTTCGCCGGTTGCGGTCATCTCGCCGGTAAAGGCGACCGTGCCCGTATCAAGCCCCTCCCGGATTTCGTTCCAGTCTTTGAGTTCCGGTCTGAAATCAATGCCGAACATTCTGGTCATCAATCGGCAGTACAAAGCAGTGAAACCATTAATTTCACCGTCCAACTCAAACGCCTCGCCGCTCGGCACCGCCCCGTAAACAAGCGCGTCACCCCTTGCCTGAAGCTTCTCAAGCGCCTCAATCTCCTCCTGCGTCACGCCGGGGACCTCACGGAAAGAAGCAAATGGCGGTTCTGGATGCGGGGTCGCCGCAATGCTGCCATTTCCAAACGCCGTAAAAAGCACAACCGCTACCAGTGAGCAGCTTAACCTTTTTAAATCTTCCATCTACTGCACCTTCCCGCAATAATATTTTTTGAGTGCGGCGATAAGCTCTGTCAGACGGTTTTCTTTTTTCGGCAGCTTTAACAACATTACTGCTTATTTCGCTTTTTCTTCCATAAAAAAGGAAAAGAGGCAATCAGACAGCCGCTTTGCCCATGCACATCCTTAAAACACACAAGCGAATACCAGCCTATTTATTCTACTAGTTTTGAAAGTATATTGCAAGGAGATTCCAACGAAATACACGGAAATAATGTTTGAATAAAAAAGGAATGAATTTCGAAGCTTTCCGCATTACTGCGTGATGCTTTTCGTTTTTACCCCAGCTTATGCGTGAATTCCCTTAAATACTGCAAGAACTGTTTCATTGGCAGTGTAAGCTGCGTTAACACTAGAATTACGGGTAACACCTACATCGCTATCCAGGAGCATTTGAATTATTTCAATAGACCTCCTGAGAAAACCAATACCATGTTCGTTCGTCATCCGTGCGCTCGAAATTTCTTTGTTACACTTCTTGTCTTCTCGCGTCAAAGTCCTGTTTCTTGAACGCTTCTGTTGGCGTGGATTCGGGTAATCTCTTGATACTCGGTATCGGTTTGAACCTCTATCTCCTTGTGGATATGTATGTTCAATTCCTTGAACCGCCGGAAATCGTGCCGTTTCCCGTTGGCAAACGCAGTGTATATCACTGCGCGTGTTTCCTTGTCAACAACCATATAAAGGCGGGAGAAGAGATTCGGATCGCGCTCAAGGCCAGTGAGACGTTCCCCCGCCTAAGGGGGAGGCTCTCCCCGTTCTTAATGCGAAGGGCGGAGCGCGTCAAAATAGGCGCATTGCAACTGATTTGAAAATAAGGCGGCGTTTGAGAAAAGTCTGATAAGCTCCCCAAACGCCGCTTCTTATTATAATGCAAGGCGGGAACATCCAATCCCAAAAAAGATCCCAATCCTGTAATATAGTACCGCTGAATAAACCTTCTTTGCCAAGCACCGCCAAAACGCTGATTAAAACCGCATCTTTCGCCGCTCGGCAAAGCCTGTCATCTTGAACTCTACCGCCGAATCGTCGTCAAGCACCACCTTTCCATAGAATGATCCGTAAAGCTGCCGTCGGTTTATGGTGTAAAAAAAGGTGTTGCTCGCGTCTTTCCATTCCATTTCAGGCGCAAAGGTCATTTCTATTCGATTGTCATTGCTGGTGAAGTACCACGGCTCAAGCCAGTTCGCGGGCGATATATGGAACGTTACGTGGTTGAGCTTGTGTAGCTTGCCGTCAATAAAAAATGCGTTGCCTGTACCTTGTCCTGAATCCGCCGAGTCGTAGCCCACGTTCATACTGACGCGGCGCCCGTCCACCACGCCGCAAGCCGCAGCCCAGTAGCGTATGTCCGCGTTAGGGCGCACGCCCCGCGACCAGTCAAATATGCCCCAGGCGTTGCCCTTCGTAAAAGCTATCTCGGTCGTGCCGAGCTGGAGAACGCCCTCGGTCGAAAACCACGGCGAATACAGGGCGTAGCGAAAAGCCGCCATGTCCCGGCGCCACGGCATGGCAGTGGCGAGCGGCTCGGCAGATTGCGGCGGCAGCAAGGCTACCTCGCCGCGCAAATTGCGGTGGTGGTCAAAATGGGGGATGTCAACCTTGATGAGTCGCGCCCCGCTTTTCATGGCAATAAAATCAAGCAAAAGCTGCCGCCGGTGCAAGCGTATGGAGCCGTTCATTGCCGAGTGGGGCATGGCGAAGCTGCCGAGTGGAAAGGGGATTTTCGACGTGAACATATAGCGCTTTTTATCGCGCAAAGATACCAGACAAATTGTGCTGTAGCCAAGAAATCCATTGTCTATGATTTCAAACGCAACCAAATGGGTGGGCGAAAAAATGACGTAACGATCCGCTTCGCTTATGCGCCACCTGCTCGCTATAACGTTGTCCGAGTTATACTCAAAAAAAGAATTCCGCGCCCAGCCGAAATTCGCGGGGGTGCCCGCTTCATCCAAAATGGGCACAGGGCTTTCAATCTGCGCCACGCGACCGCTCCTTGTTTAATTCGTTCATCAAAAACAGGGGTTGAAAACCCGCGCCTTTAAGCAGTATAATAATTATGGCGGGGCGCAATCCCTGCCATAATTATTATATCACAGCAAAAACCAATTGTGAAGAGGTTGCGATGACGTACTCTGGTATGAAGGCGCTTGTCATGGGGCTAGGCTTGCATGGAGGCGGGCTTGCGTCCGCCCGTTTTCTTGCGGAGCGGGGCGCGGATGTCTGTGTTACGGACTTGAGGGATGAAAAGACGCTCGCGCCGTCTTTGGAACAGCTGCGCCCTTTTCCCGCCATCCGCTACGTTTTAGGCAGGCATGAGCACGCCGATTTTGAAAACGCCGACTTTGTGGTGAAAAATCCGGGCGTGCCGCCATCCTCCCCCTATCTTGCCAAAGCAAAACGGATCGAAACCGATATTTCCCTTTTTTTACACTTTTTACACGCTTTTAAAAAGAAAGGAGGACAGGCGAGGCTTATCGCGGTTACCGGATCAAAGGGGAAGTCAAGCACCGCGTCAGCCCTGCACTGGGTGCTGTGCAAAGCGCGTGAAGCAGGACTGTTTTCCGGTTCTGCCTTTCTCGGCGGCAATATCACGGTCTCGCCTCTTTCCTTTTTAAATGAAGCTTTCACGGAAGACGATATCGGCGTTCTGCACGACGTAGTACTGGAGCTTTCAAGCTGGCAGCTGGGTGATTTGAAAGGACGGCTCGACGATGAGGGAAAGTCGCTTTTGAAACCCCGCGCTGCCGTACTGACCGCCATCCTGCCTGACCACCTTGACCGTTATAATTCTATGGAAGCTTATGTCGCGGACAAGCGCGTTATTTATCAGGGACAGGATGCGGACGACCTCACAGTCGCCGAAAACGACGAATGGGGACGGAGCTTCCTGCGCGAAACCCGCGCCCGCGCCCTGCCTTATGCGGACGCGCCGCTTCCCGCTGGTGTCGCGGGCGGCTGGCTTGACGGCGGCAGACACGCCGCTTTTGCCCGTGCGGCGACAGACGCGGAGGCGGTGGAAATAGTCGGCGCTTCTCCCCGCGTGCCAGGCCTGCACCAGAAAAAAAACCTGCTCGCCGCGGGACTTGTCCTTCTTGACCTCGGTCTGCCCGCGTCTTTTATCGCCAGTCAGCTCGCCGCCTTTCCGGGCATAGAACACCGGCTTGAATGTTTCCTTGAAAAAGACGGGGTCCGCTTCTACAACGACAGCGCCGCCACCATTCCCGAAGCCGCCGCCGCCGCCGTGGACGCGCTTTCCGAAGGAAGCTCGAAAAAAGTGGTGCTGCTTACCGGCGGAACCGACAAAGAATTGGATTTCGCGCCGCTTGCCGTCGCCTGCAATAAGACGAAAAAGACCGTTTTGCTCGCGGGATCGGGAAGTGTGAAGCTTTCCGCCCTGCTTGACGCGGCGGGCATTCCCTATACGGGACCCTTTGACGCGCTGGATAAAGCCCTTGCCGCGTGCGCTGCCGCCGCCTCGTCAGGCGACGCCGTACTACTGTCGCCCGGATGCGCTTCTTTTGGCATGTTCCAAAACGAGTTTGATCGCGGGCGCAAATGGAAGGATGCGGTGAAAAAGCTCATGGCAGCGGACGGCGGGGACAATGGCGCACAATGCGGCGCGAAAGGCGTGGAGGGGAAAAAATCCCCTTTAAAAATCCCCTTTGCAAAGCCGTTTATAGGGAAGGAAGAAGAAGAGGCGTGTCTGAGAGTCCTGCGGTCGGGATGGCTTACGACGGGGCGGGAGACGCAGGAATTTGAACGGGAGTTCGCTGCCTTCCTCGCCCCGCAGACGCAGGACGCGGACGCTTTACAGGCGCTGGCGGTGAATTCAGCGACAAGCGGTCTGCATCTCGCGCTTGAGGCGTGCGGGGTAGGGCAGGGTGATCTCGTGCTTGTGCCGTCCTATACTTTCACGTCCACCGCGGAGGTCGTCCGGTACCTGGGCGCCGAGCCGGTGTTCGTGGATGTCGCGGAAGGTACTTTTCATCTTGACCCGTCCGCACTGGAAGAAACCCTGTCGCGGCTTGTGGCGGGCGTGCCTCCCTATACGGCGCGGGGCGGATTCGGTCCTGTGGGAAAGCCTAAAGCGCTTATTCCTGTGCATTACGGCGGGCTTCCCTGCGACATGGACGCCATAATGGAAATCGCGCGGCGTTACGGGCTTAAAGTAGTGGAAGATGCGGCGCACAGCTTTCCCTCTCGTGTATCAAAAGGCGCGTTTGCCGGATCATGCGCCGGGGGGATAGGGGACGCGGGCGTGTTCTCGTTTTACGCGACAAAGACTATCACCACCGGCGAGGGCGGCATGGTTGTTACCAAAGACCCGCATATCGCCGCCCGCGTTGCCGTCATGCGATCCCACGGCATAGACCGGACTATATGGAACCGCTACACGGACGTCCGCGCCTCATGGCATTACGCTGTAACAGCTCCCGGCTTCAAGTACAACATACCAGACATTTTGTCCGCCATAGGGCGCGTCCAGCTTGAGCGCGGTATGGAGCTGCTCAACATGAGAAAACACATAGCCGCGCGCTACGACGAGGCTTTTTCGCGCCCAGCCTCCTTAGGACGCTGCGTTATTCCGCGCACCGGAGACGCCGACGCACGTCACCTCTATCCCCTGCGCCTGCTGCCGCCCTGTCAGCGTGATAAATTCATAGAAACGATGCAGGAACGCGGCGTCGGTCTGTCCGTACATTTTATACCGCTCCACACAATGCCCTATTACAAGGAGCGCTATGGCTTTGATGACGCCGATTTCCCGCGCTCATTGGAAGCTTTCAAACGCGAAGTCTCACTTCCGATCTATCCGGGCATGACGGATGAGGAAGTTGATTACGTGATAGAATGCGCGCTCGGCGCAATGGACAGCGCCTCGCGGTAGCTTGATTGAGAACGTATGATACCCGTGAAAAGACCTTTTGCCAAACCTCTACCAGTAGTACAACCCTAACACATAGGTTAGTACAGTACTAACGTGGCGGTTAGGGCGGCTCTGTTGGTTTTCGCTCGATACGGCGTCATTGTATGTTGGGAACGTTCTGAATTTGTTGTTATTGTTGTTCACGGCTATCCTTTTTATTATTGCAAAGTCCGGCGAATTGTTCCTTTCGCGAACTGTGCGGCGCGTTCATAGCTGTTATCATGCTCTCATACAAACCAGGGAGTCCTGCGCGTAATATCTGTACGCCTACAGCACTTGCCCCTCCGGGGGTGCATACTTTTTCAATAACGTCCTCCGTAGAAGAACGTCGCACCAGCTCAATCGTCGCCTGAAGACTTTCTAGGTAGTAGTCGAGCAGAGACATGCCGGGTGTTACGATGTGGCGGCCAATCGAGTCCACATACTGACTGATTTGTTCGCAGATTAAAGCCGGTGCGCAACTGCTTAAGTCAGACAGGGCTTCGAAGTCTTCCTCCGCGGCTTCAACGATGATCGTGAATTTCGAAAGCAAGAAACGTACCTCGTCCCTGTCAGTTTCTTTGACCTGTGGATTGCTGCACATGAAGGTGGTACCACGCCCGATTTCGCTAAGAATAGTGGGTAGAACACGACTAATCCTGCCATTCCACAATCTACCAATGTCCACTAGCCGGATGCCCATAGAGATACATACTACATGTGGGTTTTCATTACAGTCAGCTAGTAGATCAAAGTACTCAACCAAGGCAGAGCTAGGAACGCATAAGAATAAAATGTCGGCGCCGACGATAGCCTGCTCAGGTTTGGTGCAGGCAACTACGCCCGGCAACGCTAAAATAGAGCGGTCTGGTGAACGGTTGTAAACTTTCAAGCCATCAGGACCGGCAACGGCAGCTAGGTAGCGGATGTATATGGAGCCAATCTTACCTGCTCCAATTATGGCAAGGCGCTTCACTTGGTACCTCCACTCTGGCTGTCCAAGGTGCCGACAATCCGATCCAAGCCAAATCCCGCACAGCCCGAAACAATCTGAATTCCCTCCAGCGCTTGTCTCGGCGAGATTGGCTTTCTCCCTCGTCCTGGTGCGCATTTATATGTATTTTCAGGGTCTCGTTCCCGTTTGGGAATATAGTTTTCTATGTCCGAGCGTGTCCAGGATTTATAGCTTTTTTGTTCACACATTCTTCCTCCTCCTCTCTTCTATTATTACACATTTACTATTTTACGGATAGGTTCTTATAAATATCCATGATGATCGGGATCGAATAACCATACTTCAAACACTAAGGGAAAGCTTCGCTTATGAATCTGACAGACTCCATTAGTTTTCGTGTCGTCCCGTCATACTTTCTCAAGCGCCGCCAAATTTTTTATTCACAGTGTGATTTAATACCCTGCCCCTTGGGGTGCTTACTATTTTATAAAACCTATAAAAAATTTACATACATTTTACAATGCTTCCCGTTATATTTTACAATCGTCCAGTAAACTAGCGCCCGTAGACATGGTACACCGCGTAACAGAAGTTCCGATGTGTCATGTATCACTTTCATCTGCCGTAATGCGGGAAAATCCGCACAGAGGCAAGTTTTTATTGGAGGTTTTAGTATGCGCAACAGTGTAAAGACGAGTTTCATAATGGGCTTGTCCGTTTTGTCGGCGATTGGCGGGTTGATTTTATTCGGCTCATGCGGCGGCGCGTCTGGTGAGATTACGGTTATTTCGCGTGAAGAAGGCTCCGGGACGCGGGGCGCGTTTGTGGAACTCTTCGGCGTACAGCAAAAGAACGAAAGCGGCGAAACGGTGGATATGACAGTTGAAACTGCGGATGTTACCAACAGCACCGCTGTGGTACTAAGCGGTGTGGCGGGAAACAAACGGGCAGTCGGCTATATTTCGCTCGGTTCGCTCAACAATTCCGTGAAGGCGCTCGCCATAGACGGCGTCCGTCCTTCGGCTGCCGCGGTAGCGGACGGAAGCTACACCGTATCCCGCCCCTTTAACCTTGTCGTTCGCAACGACCGACCCACGGATACGGCTGCCACAGACTTTATTTCCTTTATGTTGTCGGCGGAAGGACAGGCTGTTACCCAAGAGGCGGGCTATACTCTGGCGGGCAGTGCGGCGCCCTATACGGCGCTCAATGTGACAGGAAAGATTACAGTAGCCGGATCGTCATCGGTAACGCCGCTTATGGAAAAATTGAAAGAAGCCTACGCGCTGGTTAAGCCCGGGGTTTCCGTTGAGATTCAACAGAGCGATTCCACTATGGGTGTAGCCAACGCGGTGGACGGCGTATGCGATATTGGTATGGCGTCCCGCGAATTGAAAGACAGCGAGCTGGAAAAAGGTGTCAGTTCCGTTACTATAGCGCATGACGGTATAGCGGTCATTGTCAACCCTGGAAACCCGCTTAACGGATTACAGAAAGAACAAGTGCGGGATATTTATACGGGAAAGATAAAGACGTGGACGGAAATACCAAACTAGCATTATGAAACACAGATCAAAACTGATAGAAAAAAGCGCATATATGGTCTTTTTAATCTGTGCGTGTATGTCCATTCTGGCGGTTGCGCTCATCTGCGTGTTTCTGTTTGGAAATGGACTGCCCGCGCTGGTTAAGATCGGTCCCTTGAATTTTCTTGGTGGAATGCAGTGGCACCCCCTTAACGGCGTGTTTGGCATTCTGCCTATGATACTGGGGAGCTTGTGCGTTACGGGACTTGCGCTGCTTATAGGCGCGCCAGCGGGCTTGCTCACGGCGGTGTTTTTCGCCCGATTCTGCCCGCCGCGCCCGGCTCATCTGCTGAAACCGGCGGTGGATTTGCTCGCTGGCATCCCGTCTGTGGTGTTCGGCTTTTTCGCCCTGCAGCTGCTCGTGCCTATCATACGGGAACTTGTTGGCGGCAGCGGCACGAGTCTGTTCGCCGCTGGCGTAGTGCTGGGCGTGATGATACTGCCCACGATCATAGGCGTAAGCGAGGCTGCCCTGCGCGCCGTTCCCGAATCCTACTATGAAGGATCGCTCGCGCTGGGCGCGAGTCACACGCACAGCGTGTTCTTTGTGGTGGTTCCAGCGGCGAAGTCAGGGCTGCTCGCGGCGGTGATTCTGGGCGTGGGCAGGGCAATAGGCGAAACTATGGCGGTGATTATGGTGGCGGGCAATCAGGCGATCATACCTCGCGGTTTGTTTCGGGGCGCGCGGACGCTCACGGCGAATATCGCCCTTGAAATGGGCTACGCGGCTGACCTGCACCGCGAGGCGCTCATAGCAACCGCCGTGGTTCTTTTCGTTTTCATTTTGATCATCAATCTTATCTTTTCATTACTGACGAAGAGAGGAGGAAAGGATGGCTAAATCAACATCGGATACCTTTTTGAAAGGGGCTGTATATGTTTCCGCGATCTTCACCTTATCGTCTCTGATCCTCATTATCGTGTATATACTGGTGATGGGTATACCGCGCCTCTCGCTCTCGCTGTTCAGCCCGACCTACACGTCTGAAAACGTGTCGCTTCTGCCCGCGCTGGTCAATACTGTGACGATGACCGCCGTTTCTCTCCTTATAGCCGTGCCGCTCGGCGTGTTTTCCGCGATTTTTATGGTGGAATACGCTCGAAAAAGCAATAAATTGGTCTCACTTGTGCGGATCGGAGCGGAAACGCTTACAGGCGTTCCGTCCATCGTGTACGGATTGTTCGGCTTCCTGCTGTTTGTGATGAATTTGGGCTGGGGTTATTCCATACTTGCCGGTGCGTTCACCTTGTCGGTGATGATACTGCCGATCATTATGCGGACGACCGAAGAGGCGCTCAAGACCGTGCCGGATATGTACCGCGAGGGCAGTTTCGCGCTGGGCGCGGGCAGGCTCGGAACGGTTTTCCGCGTATCCCTGCCCGCGGCGAGCCCTGGCATACTCGCGGGCGTCGTATTGGCGGTGGGGCGCATCGTGGGCGAAACTGCGGCTCTCATTTACACCGCCGGTACGGTGGCGCAAATTCCCTCTGATTTAGGCTCTTCTGGCAGAACCCTCGCCATTCACCTCTACGCGCTCTGGAACGAAGGACTGAACACGGATCAGGCGTACGCGACTGCCGTTGTGCTGTTGGTACTAGTAACAGGATTAAACGCGCTGTCGGCGTGGCTGGGCAGAAAAATTGGAACATAAGGCGGACTATAAAAGATGGAAACTATAGAGAACATAGAGAATAAGGAAAAGATCAGCGTTATCAATCTTGATCTTTTTTACGGCGCGTTTCAGGCGCTCAAGACCGTGAACCTTTCCGTCTTTGAGAGGAAAGTTACTGCGTTTATCGGTCCTTCGGGATGCGGAAAATCGACCTTGCTCAAGACGATGAACCGTATGAACGATCTTGTGGCGGACTGCCGCGTAGTCGGAAAGGTGCTGCTCGACGGCGCCAATATATACGCAAGCGCGGCGGATGGCGGTGTTGAAACAAGTACGCTGCGCCGCCGCGTCGGGATGGTTTTCCAAAAGCCTAATCCATTCCCCATGAGCGTGTATGACAACATAGCTTACGGTCCGCGCGCGCACGGGATTAGGAACAAGGCGGAGCTTGACGTGATTGTGGAAAAATCGCTCTCCCAAGCCGCTATCTGGGACGAGGTGAAAGACCGCCTGAAGAAAAGCGCGCTGGGATTTTCCGGCGGGCAGCAGCAGCGGCTCTGCATAGCGCGCGCCCTTGCCGTAGAACCGGAAGTCCTCCTTATGGACGAGCCGACTTCCGCCCTTGATCCTATCTCAACCGCGAAAATCGAAGACCTTATCACAGAGATGAAAAGCGCGTATACTATTGTCATGGTAACGCACAATATGCAGCAAGCGGCCCGTGTGTCCGACCGCACTGCCTTTTTCCTGTTGGGCGAAATCGTGGAATACGACAAAACCGGCACGCTTTTTTCCACTCCTTCCGACAAACGCACGGAAGACTATATCACGGGGCGCTTTGGTTGATTTTTAAGACGCCACTTGATGTGAGATTTAAAAGAAAGATGGTATCACTTCCGCTTTACGCGGTTTTACCAAAAAAGAGGTTTGTATGAGAAATAAATTTGGGGAACTTTTAGAGACTTTACACAAGGAACTTGTCGACATGGGCGCCTTGTGCGAACAGGCGGTGCGGGGCGCGATACGGGAACTGGAAGTGATCAGTACTGGATCAGATTCCGCCGCTAAAGTGTACGAAGAGGTGTTTGCAGCGGAACGGGAAATAGATCGCAAGGAACGGGACATAGAATCCCTGTGTCTGCGACTGATTCTCCGCCAGCAGCCGGTCGCCGGAGACCTGCGCTTTATTTCCGCTGCGCTGAAGCTCATATCCGACATGGAACGCATTGGGGATCAGGCACTGGATATAGGCGAACTTCTTCTGCCTTACTCCGCCCAGCTCGGCAGTGTGGGCGGCATACGAGACCTCATCATGCGTATGTCCGGCATTGTAACGGACATGATACGGGAAAGTGTGGACGCTTTTGTGCGGCGGGACAGGGAACTGGCGCAATCAGTGATCAGACGAGACGATGAGGCGGACGGCTGCTTCCTGCAGGTAAAGGAAGCTATTGTGGAGATCATTTCACGCGACCGGGACTCTGGAGCCGCCGCCCTTGATCTGCTGCTCATAGCCAAGTACCTTGAACGCGTGGGCGATCACGCGGTCAACATAGCCGAGTGGGCGGAATTTTTGGAAACCGGCATGCATAAGGGCAGGACTGTCGTATGATCTGCTGTATAGAGGATGACGACAATATACGTGAACTCATTATCTATACGCTTCGTAACACGGGCTGGACAGCCAAGAGCTTTCGATCAGGCGACGATTTTTTTTCTTTTTTTAAAAATGGGGGAAAGACTGTATCGGACGGCGGAAATTCCGGCGAAGGTTCCACTGGGGTGTCCGCTGTTCAGGACGATCCTGCTTTAAAACGCCCGACTCTGCTGCTGCTGGATATTATGCTGCCGGGCGAAAGCGGGATTTCTATCCTTCAACGAATACGCGCCGGAAAAACGCCGCTTTCCGGGGGCGTGAAGCCGCTCGTGCCTAAAGATTTGCCGGTCATTATGGTTACGGCGAAGAGCGCGGAATATGACAAGGTCACAGGACTGGACGAAGGCGCGGACGACTATGTGTCAAAACCTTTCGGCATGATAGAGCTTCTGGCGCGGATAAAAGCCGTGCTCCGCCGCGCCTCGCAGAACGACACGGACGAAATCCTCGTCTGCGGAAACATAGAGCTGAACGCCGCCGCGCACACGGTTACGACGGGCAGCGAGCGGGTAGAACTAACTGTCAAGGAGTTTGAGCTTTTGCGTTTTTTGCTGCAAAACTCAGGCGCGGTCGTAACGCGGGAGCGGCTCTTGGAGCGAATCTGGGGCTATGACTTCATACCGGAAACCAGAACCGTGGACGCGCATGTCAAGACGCTTCGGCAGAAGCTTATTGCCGCGGGCGGCGGAGACTGTATAGAAACCATACGCGGCGTGGGTTACCGCGCGCGTCATTAAGGTGCGTATTCCTAAAGTCTGGATATATACCAGGAGACGAAGACTGCAACAAAATGAACAAGAGCCAGAAATGATTTCGCGGTGTTTTCATAGCGTGCAGTAAAACGCCAGTATTGTTTCATCCGATTGAAAAATCGCTCTGCCTTATGAGCCTATCTGAAATTTTGTGTAAAGGAAATTATATTAGAACGGAACCCGTTCATTCCCAAACTCAATGGCTGTATAGTCCCAGAAGGGGGAGACGCTCCCCCATTCGTGAGGTTCGCCGCTTACTCTACTGTCAAAACATGCTCAAAAATGGCGGTTCTTGGTTCTTTTCCGAAAAATAGCCGTTGATGATTTCAAGATTCGTTCCTGCCTGCTGCCGGGCGGAAAGTCAGACGATGACGCACTCAAGCTGCGCCACCGAGGCGCATAATCACAATACCTATAATGGTCATTATTCTTTGTATCAGTTATGGTTGATATCACTATATGCAATTCGCTATTATAGCTATATCTCAGAATACAGTCTTATGGTTTCAAAGATAATTGGTTCTATCTTTCTTGTTTCCATATTTACCTTAAACGCTTGGCTAATATCATCTGTAAATCTTTTGCCTCGCCATGAGTGATTGACCACAACTGTTACATCAAATTTGGGGTATACGCCATCTATTCTTACTGTACCTTGACAATGAGTCAAAGATGTTTCAAGAGTTCGCTTTTCTATGACCAAATAATCACGCACATATTCAACAGTATCAATTTCTTGGGTTACCAGAATAATGTTGTAATTCGCATAATCTATATATCGCAACAGAGTATCAGAATCATACCAAAAATTATAATCAGAATCGTAGAGTATCCTGCCAGCACCATGTACTCTCATACCATCAATTTTTGTTCTATCAAAAATAATAGTACTGTCGTTTAGGTCTTGCCCTGTTATGACTTTTTCCCAAAAATCAGTAGTTACATAAGTAATAGATTTAGGTGCGGAATTAGGATTCTGTTCTGCTCCTAAAGTGTTCCTTGTACCATTGATGAAAAAGATAACAAACAGTAAACATATTCTGAGCCTATCAAATTTAATCATTTTTACCACCTCTGATCAGGTTTACAATCGTGAACCGCGCCACGCTCGGCGCATAATCCTGATACCCATAGTTGTACAACTCTGTCACCGCTACCTGCAGACAAAAGAATACAGTTGTGTTCTCCTTTTATAGACTTCCGCTCCACTCTGTTATTCAATAACACACTTAGGTAGTTTATAATGCCACCAGTAGTTATCTTCTGGATAGCCTTCTATCTCTCTATTACGAAACTTTCTGTCATTCTCATCCAAAAGAACCTTTAAGCGTTGGTCTATTGGCTCAACTAACTCCATTACCCGAGCCTTCTCTCCATTATCCAAATTGTCCATGATTATCTCCATGGCTGTTCTAGCGCTTATGTCGTTTATATACTCATAAGATACACCACAACACTCTGCGTATGGCCTTTTGCTCTTTTGACATATCTGCGTCTCACA
>QMCE01001218.1_pt1 | contig 14059 bp, 12 predicted proteins | sample 1821851 | NCBI WGS metagenome assembly QMCE01 (sample SAMN09453174, study PRJNA476694) | Termite gut metagenome, whole genome shotgun sequencing project. | isolation source: worker | host: Odontotermes sp. | place: South Africa:Pretoria | collected 2016-01-28 | reverse complement strand
ATCGCCGTCAACTGTGCCATCATGGGCGCGTCGCTGTTCATGCAGGAGCGGGCCTATCCCGATCTGGGGCAGGCAACGGCATTCGGCGTGGGCAGCGGCATCGGCTGGTGGCTGGCGATCGTGATGATGGCGGCGATCCGCGAAAGGCTCGAATATTCGAAGATTCCGGCTGCGTTGCGCGGCCCGGGCATCGCTTTCATAATCACGGGGCTGATGGGCGTCGCTTTTATGTCGTTTTTAGGAATACAACTCTAAGGGAAAGATGGATACATTGACATTAATCATAGCTATCGCCGCCTTTCTGGTCGTGACGCTGCTGTTGGTGGCGGTGCTTTTGTACGCCAAGGCCAAACTCACCGCGTCGGGCGAAGTGCGGATCAATATTAACGGCGAGAAGGATCTGACGGTCGAACCCGGATCGACTCTGCTCACAACTTTGGCCGACAACGGGGTGTTTCTTCCCTCGGCTTGCGGCGGCGGCGGATCGTGCGGCATGTGCCGTCTGCAAGTTTTGGATGGCGGTGGAGATATTCTTCCCACCGAGGTCAACTTCTTCTCGCGCCGTCAGCAGAAAGAGAATTGGAGACTCGGATGTCAGGTCAAGGTCAAACAGGATATGAAGATCGCGGTGCCCGCCTCGGTGCTGGGCGTGCGCAAATGGGAGTGCGAGGTGGTGTCGAACCGCAATGTGGCGACTTATATAAAGGAGTTCGTGGTGAAACTGCCCGCGGGAGAAAATCTCAACTTCCGGAGTGGCGGTTACATCCAGATCGACGTGCCCAAATACGACGAAATTCGCTTCGCCGACTTCGACATCGACCCCGAGTATCGCGCCGAATGGGAGCAGTTCAAGATGTTCGACCTCGTTGCCAAGAATCCCGAGCCGACCTTCCGTGCATACTCAATGGCCAACCACCCCGCCGAGGGCAACATCGTGATGCTCAACATCCGCATCGCCACGCCTCCGTTCGATCGCGTGAACGGTGGCTTCATGCCGCTCAATCCGGGGATATGCTCGTCTTACATCTTCTCGCTCAAGCCGGGCGACAAGATCACAATCTCGGGCCCCTACGGCGAGTTCCACGTCAAGGACACTCCCAACGAGAAGATGTTCATCGGCGGCGGTGCGGGCATGGCGCCCATGCGTTCGCATCTGTTCCATCTTTTCAAGACGGCCAAAACGCCGCTGCCCGTCACTTTCTGGTACGGCGCGCGTTCGCTGAGGGAGATTTTCTACGCAGATCAGTTCGAGGAGATCGCGCGCGAGTTCCCCAACTTCAATTTCAACATCGCGCTCTCGGAACCCAAGAGCGAGGACAACTGGTCGGGATATGTCGGGTTCATCCATCAGGTGATCTTCGACAACTACCTCAAGAATCATGAGGCGCCCGAAGATATCGAATACTATCTGTGCGGCCCGCCCGTGATGAACGCGGCGATCACCAGGATGCTCGACAACCTGGGCGTTCCACCGGAAAACATCATGTACGACGATTTCGGTGCATAAAAAAACATCCGGCCTCGAAAGGGGCCGGATGTTTTTTTATGGTGTTTCGGAACTATTCTCCATATTCGTAAGAAACGAAGGCGAATCGCCGCGAGTCGGGCGACCAGGAGTTGACGTTGAGAGTGCCCTGACCGCCGAAAAGTTTCACCACCGTGACAGGTTCTCCGCCCTCCGCCGGCATCAGACGCAACTCGACGTTCTTGCCCGCCGGATGGTCGCCCGGAGCGACGTCGCCTTTGGCGTAGGCGATCACAACCACCAATTTGCCGTCGGGCGAGATGTGCGGGAACCACGAGTTGCGATCCTCATCGAATGTCATCTGGGTCTGCTCCGATCCGTCGGCCCTCATCCGCCACGCCTGCATCAGCCCCGTGCGAACCGAGTTGAACCAGATGTGACGCCCGTCGGCCGAATATTCGGGGCCGTCGTCCAGTCCTTCTGCATCTGTCAGTCGAACCTCTTCGCCCGAGCCGTCGGCGGCGATGATGTATACGTCGAAGTTGCCGTTGCGGTCGGCGCAGTAGGCGAGGGTCGATCCGTCGGGCGACCAGCCGTGAAGATAACTCGGCCCCAGGGGTGTGACAAGACGAGGTTCGCCGCCCTCCACGGGGAGAACGTAGATGCGCGAACGCCAGTCATCAGCCGTGCCTGCACTGATGGCAAGGCCGCGGCCGTCGAACGATAGCACGTGGTCGTTGTTGGAGCGCGAGATGTCGCCCGTGGGGATCTGCTCGTCGTTCTGCGGCGCGGCGATCTCCACGCGGAAGATGTTGCCGCCCGAATTGTAAACGAGAGCCTCTCCGTCCATCGACCAGTTGGGAGCCTCGATCAGATAGGGATACTCCTTGAGAACGGTGCGCGAGGATGTCTCGACGTCGTAGATTTCGAGACGCGAGGTGATCTTCCGGTCGGTGGGGTGTTGTCCGAGAGCTGTGGCGGACACAACGGCTGCTGCCATAATCATTACATAAGTTTTCATGAGCCTGTGATTTTTTTTATCTGGTTTAAAGTATTGAGCGCTTCGAGCGGAGTGAGCGAGTTGATGTCGATGGCGCGGATGCGGTTGCGGATGTCGACCAGCACGGGGTCGTCCAGTTGGAACATCGACAGTTGGATGTTGGTGCCTGTGTCGGCGCCTTTTTTTTGCGGTTTGTTGGCCGAGTAACTTTCGAGGATCCGGTCGGCCCGTTCGACAACGCTGCGGGGCATGCCGGCTATACGCGCCACGTGGATCCCGAACGAACGCTCGATGCCTCCCTCGGCCAGACGGCGCAGGAATATCACCGACTTTTCGACTTCACGCACCGAGACGTGGAAATTCCTCACGCGCGGGTAGCTGTCGGCCATCTCGTTGAGTTCGTGGTAGTGTGTGGCGAACAAAGTCTTTGCACGGGCCGTCGGATGATCGTGCAGATATTCGACCATCGCCCACGCTATCGCGATGCCGTCGTAGGTGGAGGTGCCGCGGCCTATCTCGTCCAACAGCACGAGGCTGCGGTTCGAAATGTTGTTGAGGATCGACGCGCTCTCGGTCATCTCCACCATGAAGGTCGATTCGCCCTGCGAGATGTTGTCGCTTGCGCCCACGCGCGTAAAAATCTTGTCGACGATGCCGATGCGTGCCTCACGCGCCGGAACGAACGAGCCGATCTGCGCCATCAGCACGATGAGCGCTGTCTGACGCAACAGCGCGCTCTTACCCGACATGTTGGGCCCGGTGATCATCATGATTTGTTGCTCGTCGTTGTCGAGGCGGATGTCGTTGGGCACATACTCCTCGCCCACGGGCAGCATACGCTCGATGACGGGATGGCGGCCGCCCTTTATATCCATGTCGTAGCTCTGATCGAGGGTGGGGCGGACGTAACGATTGTCGACGGCGGTGCGCGCAAAAGAAAGCAACACATCGAGTCGCGCAGTGGCGGCGGCGTTGCGTTGCAGAACGGGGATCCTCGCGCCCAGCCACCGGATGAGTTCGGCGTAGATCCTCGCTTCGATCTCCAGCATGCGGCTCTCGGCGCCCAGAATTTTCTCCTCGTACTCTTTCAACTCGGCGGTGATGTATCGTTCGGCGCCTTTGAGGGTCTGCTTGCGTGTCCAGTCGTCGGGCACTTTGTCGCGGTGGGTGTCGCGCACCTCGAAACCGTAACCGAAGACGTTATTGTAGATGATCTTCAGCGACGAGATGCCGGTGCGTTTGATTTCGCGGTCGGTCATCTCGGCCAGTACCTCTTTACCGCGCGTGGCGATGCGGCGCAGATCATCGAGTTCGAGGTCTACTCCGTCGGCGATTATGCCCCCCTTTTGGATCTGGTTCGTTGCGGGGTCGGGATATATCTGCGCGGCGATCTTCTCGCGAATCTCGTCGGCGGGATCGAGCGCATCGGAAAGAGATTGCATGGCGGGACTTCCGGCGACAAGCTCTTTTGCCTGCGCGATGGCCGTGAGCGAGGTTGCCAGCGCCACCACTTCGCGCGGCAGTATGCGGCCGTCGGCTATGCGTGCCGCCATGCGTTCCAGATCGCCCACGTGGCTCAGCGTGTCGGCCAGACTTTCGGCCGGATCGCCGTCTGTGACCAGCGCCTCCACCACATCGAGGCGAGCGTTGAGTTCTTCGATATCTTTGACCGGCAGTGCGATCCAGTGTTTGAGCAGCCGTCCGCCCATCGGAGTGAGCGTGCGGTCGAGAACGCCTAAAAGTGATCCCTGTCCGCGGCTCGTCGCCCCTGTCGTGACTCCCGAGTTGGACGCGAAAAGTTCGAGATTGCGGATGGTGAACCGGTCGACCCACACATATTTATCCTCGTCGATGCGCTGAATGCCCGAGATGTGGCCGAGGGCTTTGTGCTCGGTGAATTCGAGATAGTAGAGTATCGCTCCGGCTGCGGCGATGCCCGCCTCCATGCGCTCGATGCCGAAACCCTTGAGATTTTTGACACCTAATTGGCGCACAAGTTTTTCGCGGCAGGTGTCGGCGCCGAAGACCCACTCGTCGAGTTTGTATGTGTAGTGGTCGTGCCCGAAGGCTCCCTCGAAACGCTCCCGTTCACCACGCTGATAGACGATCTCCTTGGGGGCGAAATTGCCCAACAGTTTGTCGACGTAAGTGTCGGTCCCCTCGCCCACGTAAAACTCGCCCGTCGAAATGTCGAGAAAAGCCACGCCTGTCGCCCTGCGTCCGAAACATACTGCCGCAAGGAACGAATTCTCCTTGCCGGCCAAAATATTGTCGCTCAGCGCCACGCCCGGAGTGACGAGCTCGATCACACCTCTTTTTACTATGCCTTTGGCGGTTTTAGGATCTTCGAGCTGTTCGCAGATCGCCACCCGCTCGCCCGCCCTCACGAGTTTCGGGAGATAGGTCTCGACCGCATGATGTGGAAAACCTGCCAACTCGACCGTCGCGGCTGCGCCGTTTGCCCGCCGGGTGAGGGTGATGCCCAGAATGGCCGCGGTCTTGATGGCGTCGTCGCCGAAAGTTTCGTAGAAGTCGCCCATTCGGAACAGCACGATCGCATCGGGATACTGCGCCTTGACGGCGTAGTACTGCTTCATCAGGGGTGTTTCCGCGTATTTTTTTCCGGATTGCGTTCCGGGTTTCTTCTCTGTCGTCATGGAACCACAAAGGTATGAAAAAAATCTTACTCACGCCGCCGCTTCAGACGATCGACCGCCGCTTCGAGCGATTCGGTCGGTGCGATGATGTTGTAGTCCTCCCAAAATTCGTCGCCGTGGAAATCTCCGACCCTGTCGGCAAGCGACTGATCCCCACGGAACGATTCGCGTGAAGGGATCGGGGCGACGTCGGCCTCGCGTCCGTCGGTGATCACCGTCTCGGACGAAACGGTGTAGTTTGTCGCCAGCAGCCTTCGACGCCAATCGCACCTGAATCGTATTCGTGTGCCTATGTAATAGAGGTAACTGCGCCCCTCGCGTTGGCGATAAGTCAGCACGTACGACACCTCGCCCGGATTGAAACGCAACGAGGCGGGTTTGCGGCGAAGGATCATCGAGGAGACCTTGGCACGGTTGCTCATGTCGAGACCGTACTCGGCCCGCGAAATGGTGAGTGTCTCGCGGTCGATGTAGAGCCGCCCCACGAAGAGAGCGTATTCATCGAAAATAACCGCCGGTTCGAACGAAACCGTGTAATGCGGCCTGTCGTCGATCACCGCCGGCTCCTCCAGACGAAAAAGATAGTTGTCCAACTCTTTGGCCTCGAACAGCAGTTGTCGGTTGGCCACGATGTCGCACATCAGATAGAAGTTGGGTCCGCCCTGAAGTTTGACCGCCAGAGTGTCGTTCGGACGGGGGCTTGCCAGGCGGCGACCCTTGACCAGACGCAGACGGTCGTTGCGTATCCTGTCGGAATAGGGTCTGCGATAGATCTCGACCACCGCCTCGGCAATGTCCACATAGGAGGAGCGTTTTTGGATCGTCTCGCGGTAGAAACCGGTCAACAGGCTCGCCCGATCGCTGTAATTGCTCTCTATCCGTTCGATGGCCCGTTCGACCAGACGGCGCGCCTCTTCGTTTACCACCGTCACTCCGGGCAGGGTGATGGCATCGGGCGTGAGCGAAACCTCGACATCGGCACGGTCGGCACCGTCGAGGGCAATGCGGCGAAGACGATAGCCGAGATGCGAAAATTCGAGTTCGCCCGCCCCGAGATCGTGCCGGATCTTGATGGAGAAAGTTCCGTCGGCATTGGTGACGGTGCCCACGCGGCTGCCAGGAACGACAACGCTCACATTCGGAAGATGTCGTCCGGAGGAGGCATCGCGCACAGTGCCACCCACGGTGAAGAACTCGCCTCTCTGTTGCGCCGGAGCGGACACGGACGCGATTAGAAACAGTCCGAGAAGCAGGATCCGGAGAAAAACGGGGGATAAAGTTTTCATAACGGCTGCTTTAGGCAATAAAGGTACGTATTTTTTTTCGAATACCGCGGTGTTTCAACCCTCGAAAAATCTCTCGTCGAAATTTACGAAGTACAGCCGGTCGGTGGCGCGGGTGATAGCCGTGTAGAGCCAACGCAGAAGATCGCGGCTCATGCGCTCGTCCCCGAACAGCATCTTGTCGATGAACACCGCCCGCCACTGTCCGCCCTGCGCCTTGTGACACGTGATGGCGTAGGCGAACTTCACCTGGAGGGCGTTGAAGTGGTCGTTCTCGCGGATCTCGCGGTAGCGTTTCGCCTTGGCCGCGATGTCCATGTAGTCCTCCTCCACGGCGCGGAAAAGGCGCGTGGACTGTTCGCGCGTGAGGGAGGGTGCCTCGCTGTGGATCGTGTCGAGCATGATCTTGCATTCAACTTCGTAGTCGTCGTAGTCGGGCAGTTGCAGCACCGCGTCGGCGAAGCGGAAACCGTAGAACTCCTCCACGCGGCGCAGTCTTCGAAGTCGCGCGATGTCGCCGTTGGCTATGAACCCCACGGGCGAATCCTCGTCGCGCTCGGTGTAATGGTAGTTGTTTTTGACCACCATCAGTACGTCGCCCGACTCTATCTCTTCCTCGGCCCCCAGCACGTAACGGCGGATCGACTCGTTGAACCTTCCGGCGCGTTTGTTCGAACGGGTGATGACTATCGTCTCGTCGCGGCCGTATTTCGAGTAACACTCTTCCAGTTTCTCGGTGAAGTCGCTGCCGTCCGCCACGCCCACATCCTTGAAACCGGCGGTGCGGAACATGGGGATGTCGTCTATGCGGTTTTCGATCATCATCCTCACGAGCGTGGCGTTGAAAAGTATGCCGCCGGTCGCCTCCTGCCTCACCACGTCGTCCATCGAGGCGTACTCCACCCCGCCGTAGACTCCCATGCGGCGCGGATCGAGCGCGGGAGAGTCGTCGCGGCCCACCGGCGGAAGCTGAGCCCCGTCGCCCACCAGCATCAGACGACATCCCGGGCCGCTGTTCACATAGCTTACCAGATCGTCGAGAAGTGCACCGCTGCCGAACATCTCGCCCTCGCCCGCGAAACTGCTCTGCGAATTGGCCAGCATCGAAGCCTCGTCCACAATGAAACAGGCGTTTTTTTCGCGGTTGATGTCGAGTGTGAAAGTCGCCTCGGCCGACGCGAGCGAACGCTGCCGGTATATCTTTTTGTGGATGGTGAACGCTTTTTCTCCCGCGATGCGCGAAAAAACTTTCGCAGCACGTCCCGTCGGAGCCAACAGCACAGGTCGAATGCCTATTTGACGAAGAACCGCTACAAACGCCGCCACAAGCGTGGTTTTGCCCGTTCCGGCGTATCCGTTCAATATGAATATATCGCCGTCTGCGGGTCGCGAAATCCACGACGACAATTTTTCCGTAACTTTTTTTTGCCCAAAAGTTGGTTCGAAACCAAATTTAGCATAAATTTGGGACGCGATTTGCTCACTTTGCATCGTTTCGCCTTATTAACGCACAAACTTAATAAAAAAATAGCAATGAATAAATGGCTTAAACTCTCATTACTGATCTTCCTGACCGCGCTGATCCTGTTTTTGGCATGGTATCTCTTCCGTCAGATCATGACTCCGCTTGAGTACCAGAAAGAACTCAAGATACGCGAGGCCGCTGTCATCGACCGCATTAAAGACATCCGCTCGGCGGAACAGGCGTTCAAACAGAAGAACCAGCGTTACACCGGCGACTGGGATTCGCTCATCAACTTCGTGCTCGGCGAATCGCTCGAATTCGAACGCAAACTCGTCGACGAGGATGACTCCGTCGGGATGGCACAACTCAAGAGATCGGGCCGCCAGAATATCGAGAAATTCGAGATGGCCGTTCGCGACACCATCTTCTCGCCCAGACGTCTGTCCGACCGGCAGATCCAGGATCTGAAGTTCATTCCCTATGCCGAATCCGGAACACAGTACATACTCAATGCCGCGATGCTCACCACCGAATCGAAGGTGGTAGTGCCCGTCTTCGAGGCCAAGGCTCCCTACAAAGCGTTCATGTACGACCTCGACAACCAGGAGCTTGTAAACCTAATCGACAACGCCAAAAACGTGTACAACAAATATCCGGGTATTGCCGTCGGGTCGATCGAAAAGACTACCAACGACGCCGGCAACTGGGAGTAACTTTGCGGCCATGGGGCGTGCGCGGAGATGATGACAGGGGGGCCACTTACCTGCAAGGATGATGTCGGGAGGTAACAATCTTTCAATCGACACCGCCAGGGCGATTTTGATTCCCGCCGAACTGTATGAAGAGGGCAGGGAAGAGGAGTGGCTGCGTTTCAACGGGATGGCGCCCGGGGCCGGAGAGATGGCTGTGGCAACTTCGCCGCGTGATGGGGTAGTGGCCCTGATGTGCGTTCGCACCGAAATATTGGAACAACACGGAAGGGGTGTGGTCGATGTGACCTCGCCCCTTCTCGATGTTGCGACCGGCCATGGTCTTGGAGGGCGGCGCGCGAAGGGCCGCGACGTGAATATCCTCGTGACCGACCGGAATGTATACTTCGCCGTGTGGGACGGCGGTCTGAAAATGGCCGAAGCGATGCCCGACAACTCCGTCGATTCGATCGTCTACTACATGCAGATAGTGGGACGGCGTTTCGATCTGCGCCGATTCGACATCCACGTGAGAGGTCAGTGGGCAGGCCTCGTTGCCGACGCTCTCCGCCCCTACCACAAAAAGGTTCGGGTCGTATAGATTACGCGGATAATCAGCGGGCGGCAACGGCCGCGGCGGGCTGGCAGTGATGGTTTGCAAAGGAGTGGCGGCGTGAAGTGATTTTAGGACAATGCGGATAATCAGCGGACAATATAAGGGCCGAATCATAGTGCCGCCGCGCAATCTGAGAGCGCGGCCTACCACCGATTTCGCCAAGGAAAATCTGTTCAACGTGCTGGCCGGCCTGGGATTCGACTACGCGGAGTGCGATGTGCTCGACCTGTTTGCCGGCACGGGATCGGTCAGCTACGAATTCGCCTCGCGCGGCGCACGCAGCGTCACCGCCGTCGAGATCAATGCCGTCCACTATGCTTTTATTCGACGTACCGCCGCCGAGTTGGGGTTCGACGGACGTGATGGGCGGAGCAACCTTATCGCCGTAAAAGCCAACGTCTTCAATTACCTTAAGGCTTGCACACGACGGTTCGACATAATTTTCTCCGACGCACCCTACGATCTGCGCGGCAGCGAGGAGGTCATCCGGCTCGTTTTCGAACGCGGGTTGCTGCGAGGAGGCGGCGAGACGCGCGACGACGGTTCGGTGAGCGACGGCGGCGATGGCTCTGTGAACGAGGACGATGGCGGCCCGAAGAGCGACGACGGCTCGATGCGCGCAGGCGGCCTGCTGATCTTCGAACACTCGCGCGGACACGATTTTTCGGATCACCCCAACTTTTTGCAAACCCGCAGCTACGGCAGCGTGCAGTTCTCGCTGTTCGGCGTGTAGTTCTGCCCGTAGTATGTGCTCGTAAGTCCTCCGCAATCACCCCAAGATTGCCATCGCGATCACTGCGCAAGCCTCGGCGTCGGCCAGGGCATGGTGGTGGCCCTTGAAGTCGAACCCTACGTGGGCCGCAACGGTCGGTAGCCGATGGTTGGGAAGGCCCGGAAACCGTCGGCGTGAGGCGCGGCAGGTGCAATGGAACGGATAGTCGGGATACCCCATCGCGTAATGCAGATGCGCCGCCCGCAGACACCCCTCGTCGAAAGGACTGTTGTGTGCAACCAACGGCAGGCCGGCTATGAGATGCGCCGCGCGTGACCACACCTCGGGAAAAGGGTCGGCCGTGGCGGTGTCGCTGGCCGACAGACCGTGGATCCGGGTATTCCAATGGCTGTAAAAATTCGGTGCGGGCCGGATGAGCTCGTAAAATGTTTGTTCTATTCTGCCCTCCCTGACCACCACCACGCCGACACTGCACACGCTCGAAGGGTGGCTGTTTGCAGTCTCGAAGTCTATGGCGGCAAAGTTTTTCATGCGTTGAATGCGGAAATCGACCTCAAAAATAAGAATTTTTTGTTTCGGGTGTTGTAGATTGTGCGAATTTGCATTACCTTTGCACTCGCAAAACGGGGAAACGGTGTTTTTTTCTTTGTTGCGCGAAAACGGGGACGGTCCTTGGGCCGGGATCCCGGGCACGGGAGTGTCCGAAGTTCCGTAAAAGAAACGGTGTGGTAGTTCAGTTGGTTAGAATACCTGCCTGTCACGCAGGGGGTCGCGGGTTCGAGTCCCGTCCATACCGCAGAGGCGAAAAAGAGCGAGTTACAAAAACTCGCTCTTTTTCTTTGTGTTATGTACTCAAGTCGCTGAAACGTAAAGGCTTACTGTCGAACTTTGGCAGGTCTTGGCGAAGTCTGTCAATGACAAAATCCGCCGAAAATCGCCAAGTTCCGCCGTCCTTTCTGAACCAATCCGTAACCCACCCGCGAAAGACCTCGAAAGGTTACGCAAAAGGTCGAAAAATGTCGCAAGATGTCTTGCGTGTTCCAAAACCCGATGTTGTGTTTGTCCTTGTAAAACACAGTGTCAAAGCACTTTAAGTCGCCTTTTGGCGAGGTTTATCGGGCTTTGACAAGACAAAAAGCACAGGTTATGAATACGCAAAACAGTACATTTTCAATTCGGTTCCTCGCGCAAAAAGGCAAGTGTAACGCAGAGGGCAAAGCACCCATCTTGGCTCGCATAAACGTGAACGGCGAGGTGGTTCATTTTTCAACGAAATTCCGCATCTTCCCCGACCGCTGGAACTCGGCAGACGGTCGCACCCTGCACCTCACGAAAGAGGAGAAAAACATCGACGCGATGTTGGACGATTACCGGGCGTTGGTCATCACACGCTATAACGAGATGGTCTTGGGTGGCGCGATGGTCACGGCGGCAAAAATCAAACAGTCCGTTCTCAACCTCGATGAGAAGAGCGTCAAGCTCCTCGACGTTTGCGACAAGTTCATCGAGGATTATGCTATATTTCGGACATGGAAGTCTTTGCAATTGAATATGGTAAAAGCTATACTCATCCTAATAAGCGGTAAAGCCACCACATTTGGCGCGATTTAGGAGTTTATATTTGTCCGTAACTATATTTTTTTATACCTTTACGGCTGAATATAAGACGTGGCAGCTATGGAAATTATCGGAAGAATCGCACAGCAGGAGGAGTTCAAAAAGTATTTGGAGTCCGACAGATCGGAGTTCGTGGCGGTGTATGGCCGTCGTAGGGTCGGTAAGACTTTTCTCGTCAGGGAGTATTTCAAAGGCCGGTTTTCCTTCTATATGACGGGATTGGCGAATGAGACGATGGCGAACCAGCTCCGTAATTTTCACACGGCGATACAATCTTATGGTAGCATTCCATATCCCGTACCGACAAATTGGCTCGATGCTTTTGGGCAACTGAAACATCTTCTCGAGACCTCCAAGCAGAAAGGTCGCAAGGTGATCTTTCTCGATGAATTGCCGTGGATGGATACTCCAAGATCGGGATTTATCGCCGCGCTGGAGCATTTTTGGAACAGTTGGGCATCCGCCCGTCCCGACATTATGCTGATTGTGTGCGGCTCGGCTACAAGTTGGATGATCAATAATCTGATTAAAAACAGAGGCGGATTGCACAATCGCGTGACACGGCGAATGTACATTGAGCCATTCACACTTGCAGAGTGCGAGGCGTTCTATAAGGCTAATCACATCGAGATGAGCCGCTATCAGATGCTCGAAAGTTATATGATCCTCGGCGGTGTACCTTATTATTTGAGTTTATTAGACAAAAGCCGAAGTCTTGCGCAGAATATCGACGCACTATGTTTCTCGCCGAATGGTGGTTTGTACGATGAGTTTTCAAGTTTGTACGCTTCACTTTTCCGCAATGCGGAGAATTATATAAAGGTAGTCGAGGCATTAGGTAAAAAAACAAAGGGACTGACCCGCGAGGAGATTATGGCGGCGACTAAACTTCCTCCCGGTGGCAACCTGACGAAAGTTCTCGAAGAGTTGGAACAGTGTGGTTTCCTCCGTAGCTACAACGCTTTCGGAAAAAAGAATCGGGACAAATTGTTCCAACTGGTCGATTTCTTTACTCTGTTCCACCTCAACTTCATGCGCGACAACAAGTACAATGACGAGCATTTTTGGACTAACTTTATCGAGAATGCCAAACATCGCGCCTGGAGCGGCTACGCTTTCGAGCAGGTATGTCTGACGCATATCCGACAAATCAAGGAGCGGCTGGGGATTGCAGGCGTACTGACCGGAGTATCGTCGTGGCGGAGTCAGAATAGCAATCCGGGTGCACAGATCGACCTATTGATAGACCGCAATGATAACGTTATTAACTTGTGCGAAATGAAATTCTCGCTCTCCGAGTTCGTGATCGACAAAAAGTACGACGAGGCGTTGCGCAACAAGAAAGTGGCGTTCGTCCGCGAGACTAAAACCCGAAAGGCTATCCATCAGACTATGATAACGACTTACGGCGTAAGGCGAAACGAATATTCGGGGCAGGTGCAGTCGGAGGTAAAGATGGATGACCTGTTCAGGTAGGCAATCGTGGAGAAGTTTGTAGATTCGGAAAATATATGTCTCTTTGCATTGAAGTTTGAGGCGAGACTCACTTGCAGGAACTTCAGTTGAATGGGAGCAAATAAGGGGTCGTAACCCGTTTGCAAATAGGCACGACAGGAAGCGACAAAACCGACCAAGTGTGTTGGAACCTACCTAAATAATGCGCGGGATATAATCAGTGATTATCAGAGTGTTAGTCAAAACAAGCCCCATCCCGTCCATACCGCAGAGGCGAAAAAGAGCGAGTTTTTGAAACTCGCTCTTTTTTCTTTATGTTATATGTGCAAATGCCTGAGACGCAAAGGCTTACTGTCGAACTTTGGCAGGTCTTGGCGAAGTCTGTCAATGACAAAACCCACCGAAAATCGCCAAGTTCCGCCGCCCTTTCTGAACCAATCCGTACCGGTTCCTCAATTATTTGGCTTTAGGTTGCGATGCGGTCGTCAAGCAAAGACAAAAAGAGCAACTATTTATGCTAAAAATCCAAATCTGGGAAATCATTTTTCCAGCCTTGCGCGACACCACGTCGATCCTGCTTGCAGCTACGTCGTGAGCGAACACGGGTTGAATTCCGTCCGTGAGCAAGGCTCGGGGAACCTTTTTCCGCAAAAAAAGTCACCCTTTAGGCCGTTTTTTTTTGGAGAATTGTTTTTTCGACTTATCTTTGCAGTCGCATTTGCGAAACATCTTTGCGGAAATAGCTCAGTTGGTAGAGCACGACCTTGCCAAGGTCGGGGTCGCGAGTTCGAGTCTCGTTTTCCGCTCCAGGTAGTCTGGAAACAGACTGCATTAGAAAGCAAAAATCCTTGTATATCAGCGATATGCAAGGATTTTTCTTTTTCGGGGTCGGCAACGAAAAGCAGCCGAATGCAGGCCGGAATGACCTTATTAGTGACCTATACGGCGCGAACTCCGAAAGGTCACGTGCAAGCAGTCAATGCACTGTCTTGCAGTGATTTGCGCGAAACATTTCCACGCTACATTACGTTAATCATTAACTAAAAAAGATGTAGCACTATGGAACGAAACACATTCAG
>QMCE01001216.1_pt1 | contig 14075 bp, 12 predicted proteins | sample 1821851 | NCBI WGS metagenome assembly QMCE01 (sample SAMN09453174, study PRJNA476694) | Termite gut metagenome, whole genome shotgun sequencing project. | isolation source: worker | host: Odontotermes sp. | place: South Africa:Pretoria | collected 2016-01-28 | reverse complement strand
AATGGGCGAAGCCCATTCGGTATACATACAACAATACGCTTCCGGCTGCGCCGGAAGCGTATTGCGAATAAAATCAAAATGTTGGTTTGGGGTCGCGGGCGAACGGTGTTCGCCCCTACAATTTTGGGTCGCGGGCGATTCATGAATCGCCCCTACAGGATTAGAATCCTCCTGGCGTATTCCTCCGTATAGCCGCCCTTTATGGCCTCCCTAAGCCCCTCCATAAGCCTGAGTGTATAGTGTATGTTGTGTATCGAGACGAGCTGCGCGCCCAGGATTTCCTTTGCCTTTACGAGATGGCGCAGATATGCCCGCGTGAAATTTTTGCAGCAATAGCACGAGCAATTCGGGTCGAGCGGCGTAAAATCCCGCTCGAAGCGCGCGTTTTTTAGCGAAAGCTGCCCTTCGGAGGTCAGCGCCGTGCCGTTGCGGGCGATGCGCGTCTGCAAAACGCAGTCGAACATGTCAACGCCGCGCATCGCGCCCTCCATCAGGCAGTCCGGGCTGCCGACGCCCATTAGATAGCGCGGCTTGCCTTTGGGGAGCAAGGGCTCCACGACCTCGAGCATCTCGTACATCAGCGGCTTCGGCTCGCCGACGGACAGCCCGCCGATAGCATTGCCGGGGAAATCCAGCGCCGCGATTTCCGCCGCGCTCCTTGCGCGAAGGTCCGCGTACATGCCGCCCTGCACGATGCCGAAAAGCGCCTGCGGCTGGAAGGACGCGCCCTCGCGCTCCGCTTCCTCGCGCGAGAGCGCTTCGTGGTGCTCTTTGCAGCGCTTTGCCCAGCGGTGCGTAAGCTCCATCGAGCGCTCGACGTAGGAGCGTTCGGCGGGGTAGGGGGCGCACTCGTCGAAGGCCATGATGATATCCGCGCCGAGGGCGTGCTCGATGTCCATCGCGCGCTCGGGCGTAAAGTAGTGGCGCGAGCCGTCGATATGAGATTGAAATTTTACGCCGTTTTCGTCGATTTTGCGCAGCGCGCCGAGGCTGAACACCTGGAAGCCGCCGCTGTCGGTAAGAATCGGGCCGTCCCAGGCCATGAATTTGTGCAGCCCGCCCGCCTCCCGCACGAGTTCCTCGCCGGGGCGCATGGCGAGATGGTACGTATTCGCGAGCAGGATGGGCACGTTCAGCTCCGCCAAATCGCGCGGGGGGACGGCCTTGACCGTCGCCTGCGTGCCGACGGGCATGAAGCAGGGGGTTTCAAACGAGCCGTGCGGCGTATGCACGCGGCCTGCGCGCGCCTTTGTTTTATCGCACGTTGCGAGCACTTCAAAAGAAAACAAGCGTTTAGAGCCTTTCAAACGTATTTCAGCTTCTAATTATAGCGAAAACGGCTCGATGCAACAAGCCTTGCGCCCGCCCCCTTTTCACGCTATACTTATCTGGAAATTTTGACCTGATATGACAGGCGGCGAAGGAGATAATATTATGCCAAGCAATATGAAGAACTGGAAGCGGAACGCCGGATTTTATATCGGGGGGCAGTTCGTGTCCATGTTCGGCTCCATGCTGGTCTCGCACGCGATAACCTGGCATATCACTTTGCAGGAGCAGTCCGGCGCGCTCATCGCGCTCTTTACCGCCGCCGCGATGCTGCCGATGGTCTTCGTTTCGCCGTTCGCGGGGGTTTGGGCGGACAGGTACAACCGCAAATATCTGGTTAATATCTCCGACGCCGCGATAGCGCTCATTACGCTCGCGGTTGCCGTTTTATACAGCGCCGGGCATCAAAGCGTCTGGTTTCTGTTCGCGACGGTTATGGCCCGCAGCGTCGGCATGGGCATACAGCAGCCCGCCGCGGGCGCGCTGATTCCGCAGATCGTACCCGAAGAGCATCTGATGCGCTTCAACGGCATCCAAAGCACGGCGCAGTCGCTGACGATGTTCGCCGCGCCGATGGCCGCCGGCGCGCTGCTGTCGTTTTTGCCGCTAGAGACGATATTTTACATCGACGTCGCGACCGCCGCGATAGGCATCTCCACGGTGTTCTTCTGCGTAAAGGTTCCGCACGTTCCGAAAAAGCGGGAACAAACGCGCGGAGCGAAGGTATACTATAGCGAGATGGCGGAGGGCTTCCGCTTCGTCGGCGGGCAGCCCTGGCTGAAAACGCTCTTCATCGCCTCGGCGCTGTTCGGGATATTCGCCTCGCCCGCCGCGATGCTCACGCCGCTCCAGGTCGTGCGCACGTTCGGGGACGACGTATGGCGGCTGACGGCGATAGAAATCGCGTTTTCCGCCGGGATGATGGCGGGCGGCATATTGATCGCCGCATGGGGCGGGTTCAAGAATAAGTCGCATACGATGGTGCTGGCGTGGCTGTGCTTCGGCGTGACGACGCTTTTGTTCGGCGTAATACCGAATTTCTGGATATATCTGGGCGTAATGGTGCTCTGCGGCCTGTCCATGCCCATATACAACACGCCCGCGATGACGCTCATGCAGACGAAAATACCGCCGGAGATCATGGGGCGCGTGCTCAGCGTCATGATGATCATCAACGGCATCGCCATGCCGCTCGGGATGGCGCTGTTCGGCCCGCTCGGCGATATCGTCAGGATCGAGTGGCTGCTGATCGTAACGGGCGTGCTGCTGCTCGCGGGCGGCGTCGCGCTGAATTGGCGCAAGGAGCTGATTAAAGCGGGAGAGGCGTGAGCAAATCGCTCCTGCGATATCAGAATTGTAATAAATTGCGCAAGGCGCAACAGTATTGTGGTACAATGGCAGGAGTCGGTACGCAGAGCGCTTAAGTATGCGATGATAAATGACCCTATGCTGTAGGGGAGCACAGTGTGCTCCCGCGACACATGTGAATGTCAGACGTTGGGGTCACGGGCGAACGCTGTTCGCCCCTACAGGATTAGCGAATTAATCAGCGCACACTTTGATGCAGGCGGATTGAACCCTTCTAGGGCACTAGAACCTCTTCGAAGCCATCCGCCTATACAGCAGGTAAATCAACCATCACACGGAGGTAATATGAGCTTAATAAACAAGCTTTTTGGCATGGGCGGCGAGGCGCAGATCAAGAAGATACGCCCGCTCGTCGAGCGCATTAACTCGCTGGAGCCAACGATCAAGGCGCTTTCGGACTACGAAATGCGCGAAATGACGCAAAAATTAAAGCAGCGGCACGCTCTTGGCGAAACGCTCGACGACCTTTTGCCCGAGGCGTTCGCGCTCGTTCGTGAGGCGTCCGTGCGCACGACGGGCATGCGCCACTTCGACGTGCAGCTCATCGGCGGCGTCGTCCTGCACCAGGGGCGCATAGCCGAGATGAAGACGGGCGAGGGCAAGACGCTCGTCGCCACGCTCCCGGCGTTTTTGAACGCGCTTACGGGCAAGGGCGTGCATATCGTCACCGTGAACGACTATTTAGCCAAGCGCGACAGCGAGTGGATGGGCAAGATACACAGATTTTTGGGGCTTAACGTCGGGCTTATCGTACACGGGCTGGACAGCGCCGAGCGCCGCGCGGCGTACGGCGCGGACATCGCGTACGGCACGAACAATGAGCTGGGCTTCGACTATTTGCGCGACAATATGGTCGTATACAAGAGCGAGATGGTACAGCGCGAGCTGAACTTCGCGATCGTGGACGAGGTTGACTCCATACTCGTGGACGAGGCGCGCACGCCGCTTATCATCTCCGGCGCGAGCGAGAAATCCACCGAGATGTACAACAAGGCCGACGCGTTCGTTAGCCGCCTTGAGCGCGGCCCGGACTATAAGCGCCAGACGACGATGGAGCAGCTCGAAGGGCAGCAGGCCGAGGAAAAAGGCGATTACGTCGTGGACGAAAAGGGCAAGACGGTTATATTAACGTCGCACGGCATCAAAAAGGCCGAAAACTATTTCGGCGTGGAGAGCCTGGGCGACGCCGCGAATACCGAGCTTAACCACCACATCCATCAGGCGCTGAAGGCGCACGGCACGATGCGGCGCGACCGGGACTACGTCGTGCAGAACGGCGAGGTCATAATCGTCGACGAGTTTACGGGCCGCCTTATGATCGGGCGGCGCTACTCCGAGGGGCTGCATCAGGCGATCGAGGCGAAGGAGGGCGTAAAGGTCGAGCGCGAATCCAAGACGCTCGCGACGATTACGTTCCAGAATTTCTTCCGCATGTACAACAAGCTCTCGGGTATGACGGGCACGGCCAAGACGGAGGAGGCCGAGTTCCAGGGTATATATAAGCTCGACGTCGTCGAGATTCCGACGCACCGCGAGATGATCCGCGCCGACAACAACGACGTCGTTTTTACGACGGAATTGGGGAAATACAGGGCTGTCGTCAACGAAGTCGCCGAGCGGCACAAGACGGGGCAGCCCGTGCTCGTGGGCACCGTTTCCGTGGAGAACAGCGAGCGGCTGTCCGAGCTTTTAAAGCGCGCGGGCGTAAAGCACGTGGTCTTAAACGCGAAATTCCACGAGAAGGAGGCCGAAATCGTCGCGCAGGCGGGTAAAAAGGGCACGGTGACGATCGCGACGAACATGGCCGGGCGCGGCACGGATATATTGCTCGGCGGCAATCCCGAATACATGGCGCGCAAGGAGATGCGCGCGCTCGGCTACGAGGAGGAGATGGTCGAGGCGGCGACGGGGCACGCCGAAACCGACGACGAAGCTCTGATTGAAGCACGCGGGAAGTTTACGGAGCTGTACGAAAAGCACAAGGCCGAAACCGACGCCGAGCACGGCGAGGTCGTCAAGCTCGGGGGGCTGCACATCATCGGCACCGAGCGGCACGAAAGCCGCCGCATCGATAACCAGCTGCGCGGGCGCAGCGGCCGCCAGGGCGACCCCGGCTCTACGCGCTTCTACATATCGCTCGAGGACCCACTCATGCGCATGTTCGGCTCGGACAGGATAAAGGGGCTAGTTAGCCGCCTGACGCCGGACGACGACATCCCGATGGACTTCGGGATGCTCTCCAAGCAGATCGAGTCGGCTCAAAAGCGCGTCGAGCTGCACAACTTCGAGATCCGCAAGCACGTTTTGCAGTACGACGACGTAATGAACAAGCAGCGCGAGATCATCTACGGCCAGCGCCGCGAGGTGCTCATGGGCAAGGACTTGAAGGAGAACGTCTTTACGATGTTCGAGGCCGCGCTGCAATCCATCGTCAACCAATATTGCCCGCCCGAGGAGAAATATCAGGAGGAATGGGACTTAGAGGGCATGGCGAGGGCGCTCGAGCGCTTCGGATTGCCGAAGGGGTTTAAGCCGTACGAATCGGCGGAAGCGGAGGACCTTGACCGGGATACGCTCATATCGAATTGCATGGAAAAGCTGCAGGAGCTTTACGCAATAAAGGAAGAGGAAGTAAAGGGCGCGGGCGGCGACATGCGCGAGGTCGAGCGCGTCGTATTGCTGCGCACGGTTGATTCGCACTGGATGGATCACATCGACGCGATGGATCAGCTGCGCCAGGGCATCGGGCTGCGCGCCTACGGCAACCGCGACCCGGTCGTCGAGTACAAAATCGAGGGCTTCGACATGTTCGACGAGATGGTCGCGCGCATTCAGGAGGAAACGGCGAACATCCTTTTGCGCGTAAGCGTCGAGAAGCCGCCGCAGGAGCGCCGCCGGGTCGCGAAGCCCACGGAGGCCTCGCACGGCGAGCAGCGCGCGAAAAAACCCAAGCGCGTCGAGCAAAAGCCGGGCCGCAACGCGCCCTGCCCGTGCGGCAGCGGGAAGAAGTATAAGAATTGCTGCGGGAAGGACGACGCGGCGTCGTAATAATAAATATAGGGGCATTTCGACCCGGCGCAATAACGCAAATAACCCGAATGAGCTTCGCTCACTCGGGTTATAACGCTTTATTTACGGCGTCACAAGCTGATTGGCCAGCTTCCTGCGCATAAGGTCGGGATTGGAGCTGTGCAGCAGCGCGTTTTCGGGGGTAATGACGCCCTTGTCGACCATCGCGAGCAGGCTGGTGTCCATCGCGATCATGCCCTCCGCCGCGGAGGACTGGATGGCGTTGTCGATCTGGTGCGTCTTCGCCTCGCGGATCATGTTGCGCACCGCCGTGTTGCAGAGCATGATCTCGAACGCAGGCGCTATCCGCTGGTCCGTCGTCTGTATGAGCTGCTGGGATACGACGCCCTGGAGCACCATCGAGAGCTGCACGCGTATCTGCGCCTGCTGGCTCGGTGGGAACGCGTCGATAACGCGGTCGATCGTGTTCACGGCCCCCATCGTGTGCAGCGTCGATATGACCAGGTGCCCCGTCTCCGCCGCCGTCATCGCGATGGCTATCGTTTCGTGGTCGCGCATTTCGCCGAGCAGTATCACGTCCGGCGCTTGCCTAAGCGCCGCGCGCAAAGCGACGGAATAGCGCTCCGTGTCCGTGGCGATCTCCCGCTGGCTGATTATGCTCTTCCTGTGCCTGTGCAGGTACTCGATCGGGTCCTCGAGCGTGATTACGTGCTTGTTGTACTTCGTGTTGATCATGTCGATTATGCACGCGAGCGTCGTCGATTTACCGCTGCCCGCCGGACCCGTTACCAGCAGCAGCCCCTTGGACTTCTCCCCGAGCTTGATCACGCTCTCCGGGATGCCCAGCTTCGCCGGGTCCGGGAGGCTGAACGCGATTACGCGCACGACCGCCGCCAGCGAGCCGCGCTGCCGGTAGATGTTTACGCGGTACCTCGAAAGCCCCTTCACCGAGAAGGAGAAATCGTCGTCGCCGCGCTCGAGCATCCGCTCCGGCTTGCGCTGCGCCAGGCTGTACAGCCCCAGGATCACGCGCTCCGTATCGTCCGGCTTGAAGATTTGGTCGTCCTGCCGGTAGATCTGGCGGTTGATCTTCAGCGAGAGCGGCACGCCCGTTATGACGAATATGTCCGAAGCTCCCTTTTCCGCCGCCATACGCAGTATCTGTTCCACTTCCAAAAGCTTGTACCTCCCGTTATTGATTCGTGTTAATATTTGTAGGGGCCGACGACCTCGGCGGCCCGTGATTCTTCAAAAACCTGCGGCGGCGGCGCGCCGGGTCGTCGCGCCCTACATGAATGCGCATTCGTAATCGCGCGCCTAGTCCTCGGCTAAACGCGTCTGCCACGCCGCGCGGCTCCATCGCCCCGTCGCCGCGCCCGCCGCGCTCATCTCCAGCTCGATTTCCACGTAGAGCTCCTTGCTCTGCCCTATCGGCTCGGTAAAGGCGACGATCGCCGCCCCGCCGCGCGAAAATACGCCGAAGCCCTCGCTCTGGGCGTATTCGTACCAGTTGCCCCCGCCCTCTATCGTATCCAATAGCCCCGCCAGCCGCGCCTCAGCCTCGGCGTCCGCCGCGTAATACTCCTCGCTCGAGAGCGCCGTCTTCTCCGTCAGCGTCAGATCCGCGCGCGCCGATACCAGCGAGAGCACCGCCAGCGTCGTCAGGCAGAGCACCACGAATATCGCCAGCATGGATATCCCGCCTATGCCGATTCCTACGCCCGCTTTATTGCCCATTCACATTCCTCCAACGACCCTGGAATTCTTCTTCGCTGTAGGGGCGAACAGTGTTCGCCCGCGATCTCAAACCCAACATCCATGGTTATCGCGGGAGCACGCTGTGCTCCCCTACAAGATTAGCCTTTTCTACTCCACATACCGCGCCGTGTCGATATGGAATAGCTCCTCGTCCTTTTTTAAAACCGTTATGCTCGCCTTTATCAGCCGCGCGTCCCCGCTGAACGCCACGTTCATCTCGTACGCCGCGTCCGCCGCGCCGCTAAGATCGCCCCAGTCCTTATCGTAATACACCGTGTACCCGTTTGCGCGCTCTACCGCGCCGCTGAACATCGCGGGAGAGCGCGGCTCGTTCGAAGCGCGGATCGTCTCCGCCGCCGTCTGCGCCCTGAGCATCGCGTTGGCGACATCCGTGCTCGATATGCTTATGAGCCGCGCGTTCGTGAAGATATTCACGCATACCACGCTCGATACGGCAAAGAAGAAGATGACGACGATCAATTCGATTAAAAACAGCTTCGTCTTCGAGCTCTTGATATCCATCAGCCGTCCAATCCGCTTGGCGATCCCTTCAGGCCCACCAGGCTGTCGTATTTATTGCCGTACGCGTCCTCGAGCGTCAGGCGGAAGAGCCTCCCCCCCATTACCTCGATCCCGAAGCCGGACAAGTCCATGATCTCCTGCCCCGACTCCGGCGTAAACGCCGTCCCCTCACGGATGAATATCTCGTTCAGCTTCCCGCCCGCGAGATATATCCACGTCTGATAGTTGTCGTTGTTGATCTCCTGCGTCAGCACCAGCGCGTCGCTCCCAGCAAGGCTCGTCACCGCGACGCTGCCCTGCGCGTCCCCCTGGCGTATCTTCTCCGTCAGGTAGACGAACGAGCTGCGGATATTGTAGTTCTCCTCGCCCGAGCGCGAGATGTCGTTGTACGCGTTCGCGCCCAGCACCACCACCATCAGCGCCAGCACCGCGAATACCAGAAACAGCGCCAGCGTGAAGAGGATGTCGATCATGTACTGACTTCTGCGGCCCAAAACAACACCTCCTATTACTGCTCAGCCTGGCTGAATACCGCGATGTCCGGCATGAGGTTCGCCCCCATCGTCCGGTAGTGGTAGATGTATTTTTCGGCGTTTAGTATGACGCCGTAGTTCGCCGCCAAGTATTCGAGATTCGGCGGATAGCGCCCCTCGATCGCGTAGCACTGCACCGTCGCCCGCCTCAGATTCTGCTCCATGATGCGGATGCTCTCGCTGTCCGACGTCTCCGACACGTTCTTTAAGCCCAATACGATGCTCACCGTTATCAGCGTAAAGAACAGCACCGGTATGAGCACCTTTATGATGTCCGCGGCGCCCGTCTTCTTTTTACTGAATGCCTTCGCCAAAGCCCCGGCACCTCCTTAAGGGTCAGGGGAGTAATACGGCGCCCCTGCCCGTGTCTTTCCTGATCATCACCCGATCGCGGACATTACGCCCATCAGCGGCACCATGACCGTCATGAGGATGAAGCCCACGATTAAAGACAGCACCGCCACCAGCGTCGGCTCCAAGGCCCCAACGATCACGCCGATGCGCCTGTCGATGTCCTCCTCGTAGTGCGCCGCTATGCGCTGCATGACCACCTCCGACGTACCCGTGCGGAACCCAATTGCGATCATACGCCCGTACGCACCCGTAAACAGGCCCGTCTGCACGATCGAATCCGCCAGTGGCTTCCCTTCCTTGAGCAGCTTCCCCGTCTTCGCTATCTTCCGCTTCGTCGACGGGTTCTCCGTTATGCTGTACGACATCTCGATCGCCCGGTCCACGTTCATCCCGCTCGAGAGCATGAGCGCCATCACCGACGCGAAACGCCCCGACGACACCGCCTGCGACAGCTTGCGGAATACCCGCTCGAACAGCGTCGTAAACAGCGTCTTCCCCTGCGCGCTGCGCTGCCCGAAAAGGATCGCCAGCGCGATTACGCCCAGCACGATTATGATAACGACGGCGTTTTGGCTAAGCCCCTCCCCGAAGCGCATTACGCTCTGCACCACCGGCGGTACCTCGCTCCCAAGCTGCTGGAATACGCCGCCGAATACCGGCATTATCTGCAATATGATAACTAAAATGACCGCCAGCATCATGACGATCATTACCAGAGGGTACGTTACCGCGCTGCGGATCCCCCGCGATATCGCCTCGTTCCGCTCGTAGTACAGCCTAAGCGATTCCAGCACGTCGTCCAGACGCCCCGACGCCTCGCCTATCTGCACCATGTTCACCATGTATTCCGGGAATTCGCCGCTCTTCTCCAGCGCCGCCCACAGCGGCCCGCCGTCCTGTACGTGCTCGAGCAGCTTCACCGCGATGTCAAAGCCCAAGCCTCCCTTTTTTGTGTCGTCGCGGATGATGATAAGACTCTCCTGCAGCGATATGCCCGCCTCGATCATAAACGCGAGCTGCTCGCAAAACGCCGCGATTTCCGCGCTTGACAGCTTGTTTTTGCCCATGCTCTTCTCCTTCCGCTTACTGCTTCGGTAAGATTGCGTCCATTAACTATATTTTAAATATACTACCAAAAATAAATATAAAACTCAATAGTGCACGCGGATAATAACGATTATATGAGGAGTTAATAATAGTAAATCGGGTTATAGTTTGCGCCGTCGCCGATCAGCGCGTTGGCGCCCGCCGCCGCGTACGCCGCCGCATACGTCGGGTCCATCAGCACCCAGGCCTCCCCGTCGAAACGAATGGAGCTTACGCTGCCACTGCCTTCAATGTGCACCTCTATCCACGCGTGGTACGCCTGCCCGGAATATCCAATCACCAGCCTCGCAGGGACGCCTTGAGATCTGAGCATCGCCGCCGCCAGCGCCGCGTAGTCGAAGCAAATCCCGCTCCCCGCCGCCAGCGTCGCGTCCACATCGGGCAGATAGCCCGTCATTTGCCCCTGCCTGACCTGCTCCGCCTTCCCGGTATCGTAAGCGATGTTTTGTACCACGTAATTGTATATATCCTCGACAGCCTGGAATACGTCGCTCGCGCCCGCTGTTATCTCCCCGGCCAGCCGCACGGCGCGGCTTGACGCGTTAAAGCTTACATACTGATTCGGATACAGATACATCCGGTATTCGCTCGAGATTTCCGCGCTGAACGCGTCAGTAAATATTACGGCGTACCGATCGCCCGTTATATTCTCGTTTACGCTTATATCGTACGTTCCGCTTCCGGCGGACAGCGGCAAAACGTCCGTGCCTCCCCGCGTAAGATCGTATACGTAATCGCCCGTTTGCGCGCCGCTCTTCCGGAGGATCAACTTAACCCTATCATTATCGCCGGTATAACGCGCTATGATATACCCCTCGGATCGATTGGAGATGTCGATCTCCACCTCCTCGACATCCTCGCCCAACACTTCCCGCCCCGGGCTCCGCGGCGACAGCACTTTAGCGGCATTGTTCCACGAACCGCTTCTTTGGGCGGCGGGCGCGACAGAGACACCGGGATTTATGGAAACGCTCGGCGCGCTTGGAACGCTTGGGGCGCTTGTTACGCTCGGAGCGCCGGCCTTATTGAGGATACCACATCTCGCGAGGAACAGTATGCACAGCGCGGACAAGCCGAAACCGAGCGCGGCCCGCTTCGCGCCGCTTGCGATCGATACGTAACGCGTATCAGTTTTAAACGCGCTGCCGCCCAGCCCGCTCACCTCGCTTTCCGACGCAGCATAGTGCGCTTCAACCATTAATCGGTTGCGTTTCACTTTTATTCCAATTTAGTATACCTAATTTTGACTTATACGTAAAGGCTTAAGTGTGTGCTATGCGAATCTGTCCTGTAACATAAATGTAAACTATATGGATAATAATAGAAATCATTACATTATTATGCTATTATGGATATCAGCGGCGCAGACAAAATAATAGAACGGAGCGGGATATGGAGTCGTTTTTTTTATTGGAATTGGCGTTAATTCTGCTTGTGACGAAAATTTTCGGTCTATTTTCGCGAAAGCTCCACCTTCCTCAGGTAATCGGAGCGCTTTTTGCCGGAATCGTATTGGGGCCGGCCGTCTTAAAGCTCGTCGTGAAGAGCGACGTGATTACGACGCTGGCGGAGGTGGGCGTGATTCTGCTCATGTTTTCAGCCGGCCTGGAAACCGATTTTAAACAGCTGCGCGGATCGCTTAAGGCATCGCTGATCATAGCGGTCATCGGCGTCGCCGTGCCGCTCGCCGGAGGCTTTGCGCTGGCGCATTTTTTCGGGCAGGATATATTAAAGAGCGTTTTCATAGGCGTAATATTGACAGCGACGTCGGTAAGCATAACCGTTGAAACGCTTCAAGAGATGGGCAAGCTGAAAACTAAGGCTGGCACGGCAATCTTGGGCGCGGCGGTCATAGACGATATACTTGGCATTATCATATTGTCCGTTATAATGGGGATGGGCGATGGGGACGCGTCGGTCGCGGCTATCGGCCTGACGCTTTTGAAAATCGCCGGCTTCTTCGCGTTGGCGCTGGGCTGCGGCTTCGGCGTTTATAAGCTGTTTCAATTTCTCAGCGAAAAACTCGGCCGAAAACGTCGGTTGTCGATATTTGCCCTCGCGTTCTGTTTTTTGCTGGCCTATCTTGCCGAGCAATTTGGCGTAGCCGATATCACGGGGGCGTATATCGCCGGTTTGGCGCTGTGTAACAGCCGGGCGGAAGAATATATCGAGGAAAAGAATACTGTGCTCTCGTACGCTTTTTTCTCCCCGATATTCTTTATAAGCGTCGGGCTTATGACGTCGTTTGAAGGAATAACGGGAGAAATCGTTTTATTTACCGCGCTGCTGCTCCTTGTGGCGGCGGTAACGAAATTCGTCGGCTGCGGCTTGGGCGCGCTAATCAATAAATTTTCGAAGGAAGAAAGCGTGCAGGTCGGCGTGGGCATGATTTCGCGCGGAGAAGTCGCGATTATTGTAGCTACAAAAGGAATAAGCGCGGGCATTATGGACTCGCGCCTGTTTTCGGGGGTTATACTCGTCGTCATTATGACGACGCTGATCACTCCGGTGCTTCTTAAGATGGCGTTTAATCGGCGAAAACCTACTGTTCAGGAACAGCCGACGCCGTAGGCTCGGGCGTATTTGCTGGGCCGAAGGGCGAGCCGGGGAGGACGAAATCCGGAGCGGCGGACGGCGAGGGCGTTGGCGTTGGCTGCATTACCCCTTCCGTTGGATTAACGAACAAGGCGTCGAACTCGCTGTCGCCGCTGGAAACGTTGTAGCGCGCTTCGGCGGTCGTCTCGCGCGCGGTGCGGCTCGCTCCGGCTAGCCCGGTGCTGGGAGCGAGGAAGGCGGCGTCGTCTATCGCGCCCGGATTTATGGTCTCGATGCCGTGGAAGTTGAAGATATAGCGCATCTCTCTCCTGTTTATGGAGATGTCGCTGTCGACCTCAAGCAGGCTGTTGCCGTTGTTATTAGTTGTCAGCGGGCGGTAGGATGCTGCGTCCCAGGCTTTACGGTTTGTAAGCGCGTTGCCGAAAGCGCCCGGTTCTCCGTTCGCCCGATAATTCCTGTCCCAGTGTACGGTGCCCTGAAGCCGCCCGCCCGAAACCGCGAAGCCGATATAGCATTGCGTCAGCTCCTGGTTCATAATGACGTAGATGCTGCCCGTGTTGCCATACGGGCCCTTCCAGCCGAGGGCTTCGCTGGCGGGGGTCGCCTTGCCGTTGATCTTCATGATCGCGTAGATCTTGTCGTTCAAGGTATTGTCGACATAGTAAATGATGGAACGATCGCCCGGGAGCAGCATCGAATCCGAGGACGTGTCTCCGTATTCCCATTCCCACCAGTTTTCCGTGGGATATGCGGCGTTCTCGTCCTCCTGCGCCCCCTGATCCCTGAGGAACGTCAGGGCGTCCGGATTGTCGATCCTGAACGTCGCGGAGCATACGCCCTCCGTCGCGGCGTTGGCGATAGCCATAAAATGCAGGTAGTAGTCCTTTTGCTTCGTAGCGCTGTGCGCCTCTATGCCGAAAACATCGGCTGGCACGATGCCGTCCATCCTGAGATTCTCGAGATCCTGGGGAAATACCAGCGTTTCATTTTCGATTACCGGGGGATTGGCCAGCGCTTGGCAGCGGAACGTGAAGACCGCGCGGCTCGCCGTCGCCTCGATGAGATGGTCTAGGTTGGGACGTACCTGTTCGCTCGCGACGTCCATTCCTTGTATCCTAGCGAAATGGGCTATGGAAGCGCTCGAGAAATTCAGGCAATTGTCTTTGCTGGTGACGGTCAAAACCGCCTCCTCGTCCCCGTTGGTCCATAGGCGGGCGCCGTCGGTATCTTCGTACGCGGAGACGCTTATTTTGGCGATAAACCAGATATAGCTTCCTTCAACATAGGTCTGTTGGTGCAGCGCGCCCATCCAGTTTTGCTGCGTCAAGCCGCTCATCCACGCGTCGGATACGACCAGCTCCTGGATGAATACCGGCGGGTTCTTCGCGGTCGCTTCGCTCGCCCCGACCAGAGCGAACGCGCCAGTCCCCAGCGCGCATAGCGTCAGCACAGCGATTATGGCCGCAAAGATCCGTTTCATTATAGCAAATGAGCTCCTTGGACTAAGTATAGACCACA
>QMCE01001383.1_pt1 | contig 14077 bp, 13 predicted proteins | sample 1821851 | NCBI WGS metagenome assembly QMCE01 (sample SAMN09453174, study PRJNA476694) | Termite gut metagenome, whole genome shotgun sequencing project. | isolation source: worker | host: Odontotermes sp. | place: South Africa:Pretoria | collected 2016-01-28 | reverse complement strand
CGAAGTAAAACGCACGGAATACGGGGACATGATACATATTTCCCGGCAGTTCGGGAAATATGTATCGTGTCCCCGCATTCCGTCTCCTCACCCCAAACCTAAAATGCCAAGCCGACTTTGAGATTTCCCAGCACGCCCTGCCGCTTTCCGACATAGCCTTGCAGGCCGAGGTCGACGGAGAGGGGGATGTTTTGCGACGGGGTCAGGGAGACGCCCATTTCCGCCATGCCTGTGCCGCCGCGGAGGGAGGGGGATTCGATGCGGTAGCCGCGCGTGCTCGCGCCTGCTTCGCCGTCGAATTCGTGTTCGTAGGCGATGCCGGCATAGGGGCTGACCGCTTCGCTCAGCGCATAGGCGTAGCGCACCCCAACGCGGACGCGGTGGGAATCCGCGTCGTCAAACGTCACCGGATCGCCTGTCGTCAGCGTGACGGAGTCGCCTTGCTGGCGCGTCCAGAAGTATTTGCCCGACAGTTCCAGCATGGCTCTTTCCGACAGGGTGAACCTGTGTCCCAGGCCGAGGTGCAGGCTGCCGTAGGTGGAGGAGGAGGAATAGCCGGCGGCGCGGCCTCTGCTGTCGAGGAGGTCGGACGTGCCGTAGTCGTTGTCCAGTTTGCCCAGGCGCGCGCTCGCTTCGAGGAAGAAAGTGCCGAAGCCGGCGTCTGTGAAATCCAATCGGCCGAGGATGCCGCCTCCGACAGCGTCGAGGTTCCCGTCTCCGTGCACGGAGGCGGCGGTGGAGAAAGAGTTGTAGGTGTCATACGAGCCGTTGCCGTATTCGAAGAACGCGCCGAAGGTGAAGCGTCCGGCGAGGGAGAAGGAGGAGACGTCGACGTGGGAGCCGGAGTCGTAGCGCGTGGAGCCGCCGGAGAACGCGCCGAAGGAGCCGAAGCCGGAGCCGGCTGCGGTATGCGCGGAGCCGACGGCCTGGGACATTGCCTCTGTCGCGACGAGATTGGCTCCCTGCGAGGCGAGGGCTGCGCCGGCGATGAAGCCTTCGGAGAGGGCTTTCGCTTGCGGGTTCACGGGGTTTTTGGGCGCGGGCGCGGGCGGTTTCGGCGTGGGGGTGGGCGTGGGGGTTGGTGTAGGCGTGGGGGTGGGGGTGCCTCCTCCTCCACCGCCGCCACCGCCGCCGATACTGGTCACTTCGGCAATCAGTTCTTTGTTTGTACTGTCAACAGAGATCGCGAACGAGTATTGCAAGGTCACGCCTTGCATGCCGGTGGCGGTCGTGTTCAGGCTGCTGTTGGTTCTAAGCATTGCGCCTGTCACCTTGATGAGCTTCACCTTGTCCCCGACCTGCAAGGCCGAGCTGGCTCCGTCAATGCCCACGTTGATTGTGGAAGAGGCTCCGGTGCCGTTGGGGTTTTTTGTCAGTTGGGCCATGCTGGTGACGGTGAGCATGGTGCCGCCATCGCCCAGCGTTGCGGGGAGGTAGAAATTCAATGTCTCGAAGTTTGCAATCGTGTTGACGCTCAGGCCGGCGGTTTTCAGGTTCAGGGTGTTGCCGGTGAAAACGTCGTCAGCAGTGTTACCGAAACCGCCGTAGATCGCGACGCCCGTGAGCGTGGGTGTGCCTGAAAGGGTGACGGTGTTGCCTGTGGCTGCTTGGGTTCCCCCCCCAGTAACAGATCCGCCATACACGCTACCGATCACCGTGCCGCCGCTGATTTCGACCGTATTGCCCGAAGCGGTGGCGCTAGAGTAAGTTATAGCATATCCGCCATACACGTTGCCGTTCACCTTGCCGCCGTTGATTTTTACTATGTTGTTTGAGACTGTAGCAACGCCATTGGCAATTTCGGCGTAGCCGCCATAGAGATGACCCCCCACCTCGCTGCCGCTTTCCAGAAACACCTCGTTATTCGAGGCTGTGGCACTGACTGCGCCGCCGTGATAGGCGCTACCGCCGTAAACGTTGCCGTTGCTACCGCTACCGATCGTTTTGCCGCCGTTTTTTAGTGTCACCCTGTTGCCTGTGGAGGAAGCCGAAGTTGGGCCGCTGTTGACTTGAGCATATCCGCCGCGAACTTCCTTGCCGTCCACTATACCGCCGGCATCTATGGTGACGGAGTTGCCCGTGGCTGTTGCCTCAATAGATCTAGGTGTACCATTAGCCGAATCATCGCTATTGCCATGAACATGATGGCTGTCAATCGTTTTATTGGTGATGGTGACGGTGTCCCCCGCAAATGCTATCCCCCCCAAGATCGCTATCGCTATTAATAGCAATGTGTTACGAATATTCATGGCAATACTCCTTTCTGCCTGCTCGTGCTGTTGCACAAGCTCGGAGGCGCAGCCGTCCCCGTCGGGCGGTTTGCCTCAAGAAGCAGTATTGCGATTTTGAGAAAACCAACAAGTGAAGGAAATTATCGGAGGTGGGTGATAACTACTTGAAAGTTTCCGTGTAAAAAAATCTTTTAGAAAAATTTGCGTTTTTTTTGCGTTTATTCTTTGGAGACGGAATGCGGGGACACGATACATATTTCCCGAACTGCCGGGAAATATGTATCATGTCCCCGTATTCCTTGCGTTGTTACTGGGAATATCCTTGTTTCAGAGCAGGAGGCCCATGGCGGCGGTGGCTATGAGTTCGTGGTTGGAGCGTTCGTCGCCGGGCTTGGGGACGCAGCCGTCGACGCCGTTGCCGGGAGCCATGATGGCGTCCACCTTCTCCGTGTTCGCGGTGCAGATGATGAAGAAACAGGGCGTGTATTTGTGCTCGATCTTCAAGGCGTGGCAGAACTCCAGGCCGTTCTTCCCCTCCATCTCCAGGTCGCTGATGATGACGCGGGGGTGCTCCTGGAACGCAAGCTCCAAACCCTCCGCAGGGTGCTGCGCAAGGCAGACCTGAAAGCCGTGATCCTCAAGAAGCTTCTTCAGGTTGTCCCGCTGGTACGCGGAGTCGGAGACAATCATGGCCGTGCGGTGCTGGCTCGCGGGCGGCACGGCGAGAAGGTACGAAACAAGCTTCCGGTACGACGCAAGACGCATCTGCGTCGTCTTCGCCTCCTCCTCCAGACGGCGGATCTCCTGCGCGGCGGCGCTGTCCTTGTCCATCTCGTAGCGGAAACGCGCGGGGCCGCTGATGGCGCGCTCAATGTAATTGACAAGAGCCTCCGTGTTGATCGGGCGCTCCAGAAGCGCGGACGCGCCCTCGTTCACCGCCATGAGAATGCGGGACGTGGGAAGGCCGGCAGGCACGCCGAAAATGAAACGGGGAAAACGGGCATAGTCCGTGGAGGTCTGGAGAAGCTTCACGCTGAAGGCGTCGTCGTCAATGAAGTCCAGAACGGCGACAGAGGCTTTCGCGTCGAGGAACTGCGTGACAATGTCCCGGGGATTCGATTCCGCGGTCATGGGCGGGAGGGCGACAATGTCGTAGCGCTTGAGGCGCAGCGCGGAGACGGCGGCTTCCTGTTCTTCCGGGTCGGCGAGGCTGACGATGATTTTGGGCATGGGGTGCTCTCCTCAATACCTCGGTGTACGCGCTTCCTACTCCATGACGAGATTTTCGAACACGCCGACGGAATAGTATTTTTGCAGCTGGTTTTTGAAGAACCGGTTGATGTCGTCGATGGACAGCTCGGAAGCGAACATGATTTTCAGCTTGTCCTTCACGACGCCCTTTTCAATGCGCTCCAGGGACGGAACAGAGTCGATGATGTCCGCGACAAGCGTCAGGCGGCGGATAATCAGGTACGCGACAAGCGAGGAATCCTGGAACGAGGGCTGAAGCTGGATCATCGACTGGAACACGTTCGTCCCCGAAGTCGACATTTTCGCGTGGAACAGCAGCGTGCCCAGAGGAGACATCTGGAAGACGCCGTCCCCCTCCTCGCTCTCCTCCTTCTTGCGGATGATGGTGTCGCGGCGCTTGAACTTCGCGATGGTGGCGAGGAGATCCTCGTCCGTCACCTCGTATTTCGTCCCGGAACGGATGACGCCGAGACCCTGCTCCAGGTTCTTGATCGAGTCCAGGAGGAGGTCGATGATTTCCTGCGAGACGTCGATGGTCTTTTCGCGGATTTGATCGAGGACAGACTCCACCTCGTGGACGAAGGCGCCCACGCTCGTGAAGCCGGTCATCATGAAGTTGCCCTTGATCGAATGGAAATGGCGGAAAATCGTGTTGACGCGCGTGATCGACTCCGGCTCCTTTTCAAGCTGGAAGACGTCTTCGTTGAGTTCCTTCAGGATGTCGTGGATTTCGACAAAGAACTGCTCGGCGAGACCCTCGTCCAGCTCCGGGGCGGGGGCGGACTGGCGCGCGCCGGCGTCCGGCTCCTTTTCCGGCGCCTTCGCCGCCTGCTGCGCGAGGGGGGCGGGGGCGAAGCGCCCCTCCTCCGGCGAGGTCGAAAAATCCTCCATCGAAATGGCGGAGGTGGTGGTGTAGGAGTCCGCGTCCGTGCCCGTGCCGCAGGCCATGCCGACCAGTTCGAACGGCTCGATGATCATGCCGAGCTGGCTGCCGCCGAGAATGGTCGTGCCCGAGACGCCGGTGGCGCTGAAGCCCTCGGGAAGCGGGATGAGCACCAGCTTCTGCGGGCGGATGAACTCCGAGACCTTGCAGGCTATCCGGCCGTTCTTCGACTCGATGATGATGACGGGCACGGACTCCGCGCCCTCGATCTCTTCGAGAGGCTGGCCGGTGAGAAGGTAGAGGAGGTCGTGGAGGGGGAGGATGGAGTCCAGGTAGCGGATGTTTTCCGTTCTCCCCATGGTGGTGTGGATTTCGTTCTTCCGGATCGACTGGGTGGCGACGACGTTGCCGACGGGAATGGCGAAGTAGCCGTAGTCCGCGCGGATGATGACGGCGTCGGTGATGTTCACGGCGGAAAGCTGCGGGATTTTGTACGTGAATTCGGAGCCGGCGCCCTTGGCGGTGTCGATGAGGATTTCGCCGCCCATGCTCTCCACGGTGGACTTCACGACGTCCATGCCGACGCCGCGGCCGGAGATTTCCGTCGCCTCCCGCGCGGTGGAGAAGCCGGGGGTCATGATCATCTGCCGCGCCTCTTCCTCCGAAAGCTGCGTGCCGGACTGGACGAAGCCCTTCTCCACCGCGACCTGGCGGATAAGGCCGGTGTCGAGGCCCTTGCCGTCGTCCTTCACGGAGACGTAGGTGAAGCCTTCCTTCTTGTAGGCGGAGAGGGTGAGGTTGCCGGTGGGGTTTTTCCCCGCGTGCTGGCGTTCGAGCGGGTCTTCGAGGCCGTGGTCTATGGCGTTGCGGATCTGGTGGGCGAGGGGTTCGTAGAGGCGCTCGGCGACGGTTTTGTCCACAAGGGTGTCTTCGCCGACGATTTCGAAGTTGACCTGCCGTCCGCGCTTTTTCGCGATGTCGCGGACAAGCCTGCGGAAGCGGAGGAAGGTCTCCTTGATGGGCACCATGCGGATGTCCATGACGAGGTGGTGCAGGTCGCCGGAAATGCGGTTTGTGGACATGGCGGCGAGCTTCACCATCTCCATCGTTTCCTTGTCCACCTCCTCCGCGCTCTGGTTCAGGTGGCGCTGGAGGATGGAAATGTTCGATGCGGCAATGATGATCTCGCCGGTCAGCCCGAGGAGGGTGTCCAGATGGGAAATCTTGACCGGCATGCGGTCGAGTTCGGCGCCGACGGCTTTTGCGGCGTCGGCCTTGGGCGCGTCGTTACCAGTCATGGTCGAATATCCTTGCGAGAACGGTTTTCACCATTTCCATGGACGGCGGCTTGATGATATAGTCGTCGGCGCCCAGATGGAGCGCGCGGAAAATGTATTTCGCGTCGTCGTGCGTGGAGATGATGACGATGGGAAGGCGGCGGTATTCGGGGGTGTTCCGGAGAGCCTCGGTAAGCTCGAAGCCGTCCATCTCGGGCATGACCAGATCGGAAAGAACCATGTCGAAGGAGGCGCCCTTGAGCTTCGTCTGCGCCTCGATGCCGTTTTCGGCCTCCTCGGCCTTCATGCCCAGGGATATGACTATGTCCCTGATGACGCGCCGGACAGCCGGGTAGTCGTCGACAATGAGGATGGACTTGTCTCTCCAGGGTGCGTTCGCGTCACTGGCCGACATGCTCTCCCTTTCCGTTGTCATGCGCATTTTCCGCAATCCCGGCAAGTATAGTATTCCGCATGCCCCGTGTCCACATAAACTTGTCGTTTTACGGAAGCGCCGCAAGCTTCGCGCGCACCTCCTCCGCGTCCGGGGACGACGCCGGCTCGTTCTTCAGAAATTCCTCGAAATACTTCCGCGCCTCCGCCGAATGCCGCGCCGTCAGAAGCTGCCCCTCCGGCGTCGGCGTCATCCGGTACTCCCGGCCGTAGTAGGCGGCCAGACCCTCGTGGAAGCTCGCGAGATTGTAGACGATGGCTGCGTACTCCCCGCCGGGGGGCGCGCCCGTCTCCTCGCTCCGCAGCGCCTCCACGGATCGGGCGCGCTCCAGCGCCTGCTCCGCGCCGTCGAAGTCCCGCAGGGATATGCGCACAAGACCCAGAACGTTCCACGCCGCGGACAGCCCGGGGTCGAACTCCACCGCGGCCTCCAGATCCCGGGAGGCGGGGGCGAAGAGGCCCTCTGCGCGGTTCACGACGCCGCGAATGTAGAGAAGCTCCGCGTCCTCCGGCGCGGCGGCGATGCCGTCGTCCATGATTCGCCGCAGCTCCTCCATTTCGCCCCGGGGGTAGACGGGGCGCTCCTCGAAGAAGCCGGTCTGCCGCGGCAGGGTGCGCTGTATGCGTTCCCAGAGGGCGTTGGCGAGGTACTGGCAGGCGTCGCCCTTCTGCTCGCCGAAGCGGTATTCCTTCGCGAGGAACGACGTCTCCTGCCGCGCCGTCTCGTCCGCGCGGGTGGCGATGTCGATGACGGGAAGCGCGCGGGCGCGGATTTTCTCGTAGTCGTCGACAGGGTTGAAGCTGCCGCTGTCGAGTATGGCCTTCGCCTGCGCGAGAAGCTGATCCAGCGGAAGCAGGACGGCGTCGTAGCTGGGGGGGCGGCGGTCGCCGGGCTGGCGGGTCTTCACCGCTTCGAGCGCGTCGTTCGCGGCGCGCGCAAGGACGGAGGGATCGTCCGCGCCCATGCCGGGAACGATGATCCCGAGGGCGCGCAGGACAGCCACAACGACGAAGCCGACGACAATGGCCAGGGCAAGCGCGGGCAGAAAGCGGCGCGCGGTGAAACGCGGAAGGGGAAAGGGAATGCGCATGGGAAATCTCCTCCTGGAAGCGTCCGACCCGGCGCGGATGAACGCGCACCGTGCAAGTGTACACATTGCGCCCGTCCTGTTCAACCGTCCCCCGCCCCCAGACCCCTTGACCCGCGGCCCGAATTGCGTACACTCGAAGGCAATTGCATCGCATTCTTTGCTTCAAGGAGAATTTTTCATGGCACGCACATTCCGTCTCGCGGCCGCGCTCTGTCTCGCCGCCGCGTTCGCCGTCCTCACCCCCGCCGCCGAGGCGGGGCAGCTCCGGAGCCCCGTTCCCCTCCGCATCGGGAAGGTGAAGGTCGGGGACTGGGTTCTCTTCAGGGACGACAGCGGGTTCACAAAGGAAACCGCCACGGATCTCGAAGAGGTCGAGGGAGACTACATTGTTCATTACATCATGGAAACCTTCGACCTGAACGGCAGGCTCCAGAACAAGGAGGAAGTCGCCCGCTTCCGCACCGGCGAACTGGCGGAATACGCCGAAATCGTCCGGGCGCGCGCGAAGGTCGATCGCAGAACCATGAACATCGCGGGGCAGGACGTCATGGTCTACATCGCCTCCATGCCCGAGGATCCGCCCTATGAAATGTGGTACTCGGACGACATCGGCATCACCGGCAACGCGGGGATGAAGTACACCCTCCCGACAGGGTCGAACGGGGAAATGGAAGACTACTACCCGATCGAGGTCATGGCCTTCGGCACCGAGCGGGACAAGCTGGACATCCGCCGGTACGTGCGCATCGCGCAGGATCGCGAGCGCGAACGGGCGCGCAAGGAAAAGGAACAGGAAGAGGCGCTGCGGCGGGAAGTGGAGGAAAGCAACAAGAGGTAAACGTTTTTGTACAAACAGGGCATATTCCGTGGGGTTTTGGCATCTGGACGGCCGGAACCCCGCGTTTGTTTTTTGCGCGGGAAATGCAGGGACATGGCTGACGAAAAAGTGTGGAAGCCGCTGGAGCTGATCAAGGTCACGGCGGAGTATTTTGCGGCGAAGAACGTGCCCAGCCCGCGCCTGGACGCGGAAGTGCTCCTCTGCGACGTCCTCGGACTCCGGCGGCGGGTCGACCTCTACGCGGGCTTTGAAACGGAAGTGTCGGGGAAAAACCTCGCGGCATACCGCGAATTCGTCCGCAGGCGCGCGCTCCGGGAACCTGTCAGCCGCATTCTGGGGCGGCGGGAGTTCATGGGGATTCCCTTCCTCGTCACGCCGGACGTGCTGTCCCCGAGGCCGGAGACGGAACTCCTCGTGGAGGCGGTTCTCGAATGCGTGCAGCCGAAGAAAAACACCCTGCCGCCCGACGAAGAAGAAGAGCCGGCTACGGAAACACCGGTCGACGACAGCGCGGACAGCGCGCTCCTCGATCAGCTTCTCGACAGCTACGGCGAGGATCTTGAGGACGAGAAGCATATTGACGACGCGCCGGCGGCTGTCCTGAAAACCCCCGCAGCGCGCCCGGCCGCGCCGTCCGCAGCGAAGTCTCCCGCGAAGCCTGCCGCGAAACGGGGGAAGGCCGCGCCGCCCGCAGCCGCGGTTTCCGTTCTCGACCTCGGGACGGGGAGCGGCTGCATCGCCGTGTCCCTCGCCGCGCACCTGCCCGCCGCCCGCGTCGTCGCCGTCGACGCCAGCCCCAAGGCCCTCGCCGTCGCGAAGAAAAACGCCGCCGCCGCCAACGTCGCCGACCGCGTCGATTTCCGCCAGGGCGACTGGTTCGCGGGATGCCGCAGCGGGGAGACGTTCGACTTCATCGTCTCGAACCCGCCCTATCTTGTCGAAGGCGACCCGGCAATCTGGCCCGAGGTCGCGGCCTTCGACCCGCCCCTCGCGCTCTACGGCGGGAAGGACGGACTCGACTGCTACCGCCGCATCATCCCCGACGCCGCGCTCCGGCTCGCGCCGGGAGGATGGCTGTTCCTCGAAGCGGGCGCGGGACAGGCGCGGCGCGTGGCGGAAATGCTGGAGCGGCGGCAGTTCCGCGATGTCGGCGTCACGGCGGATTACGGCGGCGTCGAACGCGTCGTCAAAGGCAGAATCCAATAAAAAAAAGTGGCGGGCGGCGGAGAGCGCGCTATAGTATCCTGTTTGCCCTTGTCGGCAACAGACGGGAGCGCCGCTTATGAACCCCATACTGCGGGGAACGCATACTATCGTGACGCTGCAACTGCCGGGGAAGGCGCCCGCGGTTTTCCTCTGCATGATGCAGCAGGACGCAAACGGCGACGACGCCTACTACGTCATGGCCGAGAACGACGGCAGCCCGCTCCGGTGGCGGAGCATGATTCAGGGAAACGCCGCGCGGCGGCTGCGGAGCGAGTTCAAGGATCGCATCGTCGAGGAGGCGCGCGTCGACGATCTCGACGCGGCGATGATTCTTCTCTGCGCGACGGAAGTCCCGTCAAAGGCATAGTGAATAATGTTTGAATCCATAACAGACAGTCTGAACAAAGTCTTCCGCACCGTCCTCGGCAAGGCGAAGCTGAGCGAGGACAACGTCGCCGACGCGATGAAGGAAGTGCGCATCGCCCTGCTCGAAGCCGACGTCAACAACAGGGTCGCGGCCGCGTTCGTCGACCGCGTCAAGACGCTTGCCCTCGGCATGGAGGTCATCCCCGGAATCGACCCGGGGCAGCAGTTCGTGAAGGTCGTCTACGACCAGCTTGTCGCCCTCCTCGGAGGCGCGACGGCGGGCATCGAATGGGCGGCCGGAAAACAGCCGACAGTCATCATGCTCTGCGGCCTCCAGGGTTCCGGCAAGACCACCACCGCCGGCAAGCTCGCCCGCAGGTGGAAGGCGGAGGGGAAGCGCCCCCTTCTCGTCGCGGCGGACGTGCAGCGGCCGGCGGCGATTGAACAGTTGAAGGTGCTGGGCGCGCAGCTCGACATTCCCGTCTTTACCCAGGCGGGCGGCAACCCCGTCTCCATCTGCCGGAACTCGGTCAGCGCGGCGCAGCTTCACGGCGCGGACTGCATCATCCTCGACACCGCCGGGCGCCTCCACGTCGACGACGAACTCATGGGCGAACTCGACGCCATCCGCCAGGCGACCTCGCCGCAGGAAATTCTCTTCGTCTGCGACGCGATGATCGGCCAGTCCGCCGTCGACACGGCGGAAGAATTCAAGCGCCGCCTCCCGCTCACCGGCGCGGTGATGACGAAGATGGACTCCGACGCGCGCGGCGGCGCGGCGCTGTCTCTCCGCGAAAGCACCGGCGTCGCCCTCAAGTTCATCGCCACGGGCGAAAAACTCGACGCTCTCGAAGAATTCCATCCCGACCGCATGGCGGGGCGCATCCTCGGCATGGGCGACGTCGTCAGCCTCGTCGAGCGGGCGCAGAGCGTCATCGACGAAAAAGAGGCGGCTGCCCTGCAGGAAAAGCTCGCCGCCAATCAGTTCACCCTCGACGATTTTCTTGCGCAGCTCGCGAGCATCCGGAAGATGGGGTCGCTGAAGGATCTCCTCGGGATGATTCCCGGCCTCGGCTCCCAGCTCAAGGGCATGGACATTGACGAGGGGCAGTTCAAGAACATCGAGGCCATCATCCAGTCCATGACGAAGGCCGAGCGCGCGAATCCGGAGATTATCGACGGCAGGCGCCGCCGCCGCATCGCCAGGGGCGCGGGGAAAACCGACAAGGATGTCGGAGAACTGTTGAAGCAGTTCGGGGAAATGCGTAAAATAACCGGCCGCATGGGTCGTCTGGGCCTGTTCGGCGGAAAAGGACAGCAGAAGCTGGAATCGCTGTCGCCCGGCGCGTTGTCGTCGCTGGCCGGCGGGCGCTCGCTCTTCGGCTCCAAGAAAGCGGGCTCGAAAGCCCAGCAAAAGAAAAAAGATCGCAAGAAGGACAAGAAGAAAAGGAGAAAATAGGTGGCAGTCGTCATTCGTTTGTCGCGCGCGGGCCGCGTGCATCTACCCTACTATCACATCGGCGTGTACAACAGCCGCACGCGTCGCGACGGACGTCCGGTCGAGGAGCTTGGCTTCTACGATCCGAAATCCGACAAGGAACCTGTCCGCCTCAATGCGGAACGCGCGAAATACTGGCTCTCCGTCGGCGCGAAGCCGTCCGCGACCGTCGCGACGATCCTGAAGGGGCAGGGCTTCTCCTCCGCCGACTGGAGCGCGAAAAAAGCGCCGTCCAAGGCGGAAAAAGAGAAGAAGGTTGTTGCGCGCAAGGCAAGCGCGAAGAAGGCCGCGGCGAAAAAGCCCGCGAAGCCCGCCGCGAAAAAGGCCGACGGCGCGGCCGCCCCGAAGAAGCGCAAGCCGCGCACGATCAATTCCAAGATCCGCGGCGAGAAGGCCAAAAAGGCGTAACACGCCGGGGCGGCGCATTCTGTTTTCTCCGTATGTGAGCCTGTTGCCGAATGCTGTTCGGCAGCAGGTTTCAGTATGTTCAGAGTTCTTGTTTCATCGTGGGTCATTGCAAAACAACATCCATTACCGGAGCGGCCTCCGGGAAGAAAAGGCAGTTGTAAGCCACCTGTGAGGGCTAAAAAAATGAAGTGCTGGTTCTGCGACAATGAGGCGCGGGGTGTGTGCGCGGCCTGCGGGCGCGCCGTCTGCTACGATCACGCCCATATCCACGACGCCATGACGCTGGCGAAAACAGACACCTCCAGCGGCTACAGCAGCTATTACAACGTGCTCAATTCGCTGAAATGCTCGGACTGCCGGCTGGAGTGGTCGTATCACAAGCCGGGGGAGTAAGAAGGCTGTTCAGCCCTTGAGGATGTTTTCGACGAGCTTGTAGACGGTGGTGCAGGGAGGCGCTGTGCGCTGCCGGGCGCGGCGGATGGCGGAATTGATCATGTCAGGTGTGAATTTGCGCGGGTCTATCGATTTGGCATAGTCCGGAAGGTGTCGTTTCAGACGGTCACCGCAGTTGGATGATACTATGCCGGCGCCGTCTTCGAAATGAAGAAGCAACCAGTATTCGAACTTCGGATCACTGAGGGCAAAACCGTAGTTGTCGCGCTTCTCAGCCCATGCGCGAAGCTGTTCCAAGTGCTCGTCCCTCCATCGATCCCTGTCGACAACAAGCCATGCTTCGTCCGATTTTTCCAACTCCTCTTCTTGAAGGTATGCCTTCATCCGCTTCAATACATGTTTCGGAGAACTGTGTTGGCTGCTTCTGAGGCACTTCACCTGTAGCACGGAATGTTGATGATTGAAGATGCTGAAATACTGCGGCTCGGTAACAGATCCTTCCACCGCGAGAACGAACAACTTGCGGAGGCGGCGCTCGCCGGGAGGTCTCTGGAATTTACGTCTCGGTCGCGGCATCAATCGTCCCCTCCACCGTCTTCTGTTGGACAGGGAACCGTCAACGCGCCTCCAAGCAGGATCCGGGGAATACCGCCCAATCGCCCCTGCAGATAGCTTTTGCGGATATCCTTGTCGTAGCGGACATCCTTGTACTCGCTGAAGGAAAACAGCGTTGATGATCCGGAATTGTCCCGCTCGGCAACCCACATTTCGTCGCGGCGCAGAAGCTGCTGATCCATGAGCAGCACGTCGTGGGTGGTCATCAGCAATTGTGTTCGGCTTTCCGAGGAGCAGTTTGTCAGGTACGTATCCAGTAATTTGCGCGTCAGCAGAGTGTGCAGACTGCGGTCGATCTCGTCGATTATAAAAACGCTTTTCGATGATTTGGTCGAGAGTTCAAGAAATGCGGGGAGCAGTTCGAACAAACGCTGCGAGCCGTCAGATTCTTGGATGACATCGAATTTGATCTCCGTGCCGTCCGTTCTCGGGTGATAGGTCACCAGTTTTTTGGCACTCAATGCGCCGTTTTTGCGGGCTACCACGAGTCGTTCACCGTTCGGTCCAATCCAACGGGCTGCCTTGCCTTCTTTCACGGTTTCCTGCAACTTTGTTTTCAAAGAATCAGGAAATGGAAGATTTTCGAGGGAAATTTCTTCTCCGCCCAGATGGGCAATGCCGGTGTCAAGTTGGGACAGCATCTCTCCCATGGTTGCATAACGCGAATCTTCTTCATCGAAAAAGCGTTCGAAAGCCGTGAAATAGGAATCGGGCGCGATAAGCCGGAGAGTATCCTTGAACCAATCGTAAACAGGGAGAAACTCATCGACCTTTTGAGAAACGGAATTGGTCAGGAAAAGCTGGTTGTCCCGAGTTCCTTGAAAAGCGAACCGAAGGAATTGCTCCTTGGCAAGGGAAGCGTCGAAATTGGGCTCGCCGTCCCGGCGGTGATAGAGCACCTTTTCAGACGTGCCAGAGATTGCCACCAGCTTCTCTTCCAAAACCGCCTTGCGCGTCACAGCGAAGCTGAATTCGTACATGCGCTCGTCGATAAGAAGCTCAAACTGAAACCGCGATGGGCGCTCAGACGACGCGGCGTCCAATCGGAACGGCTCAACAGGAATCAGGCTGTCCGGTTGGGTACCCTTGATGATCAGATTTTGCGCGAAACTTAGTGCTTTGAAAAAATTTGTCTTGCCCGATGCGTTGCCGCCGTACAGAACCGCAACAGGAAGAACTCTCGTCTGGTATTTGCGGATTTTGGGAATCCTGTGTCCGTGCTGGCGCTCCTTGCTGGCAACCATCGAAAAAGTGACCGGGTTGCGGAAGGACATCCAGTTTTCAAGCGAAAAGCTGACAAGCATTTTCCATTATCCTCGGTGAAATGACATTGCTGCAATGCCTTCATATTGGGAAAGTACCTGAGAAAGTCAAAGCAAAAGAGAAAATATCTCATTATACATTCTGCCCTGATTTTCATTTTATTGCGTAAAAAAATCTCGAATCGAACGCTTGCTTCTTGAATTCCGCCGGGGCGTGCGGTATACTCCGGGGTGTCGCTCCGGCGAGCGCCGGAGCGTTTTTTGCGCCTGATCTCGAATTGCCGAAGGAAACATGCCCATGTCGC